>Ga0123352_10004450_pt1 | contig 20646 bp, 12 predicted proteins | sample TergutLab28metaG_FD_89700 | JGI IMG/M metagenome (GOLD analysis project Ga0123352, IMG submission 89700) | Labiotermes labralis P1 segment gut microbial communities from Petit-Saut dam, French Guiana - Lab288 P1 | ecosystem: Host-associated > Arthropoda: Insects > Digestive system > Gut ...
CTAAACCCAGAAGACGTCAAACATACTAACCCACTAACCACGCACCCCCAACCCAATTGAATACCATAGACAACACAACCTATTATCACAGCCCCAAACCCCCACCCCCCTCTCTAATACCTACCCATAAAACGTGCATCCTACCAGTCATTGACAATTAGATTTTCCACTAAATAAACTGATTGCAACGCGTATCGATGATGAGATCTCAGCATCACCTCGCAATATAGGCATATATATGATACTCTTTGATCAAAATGGTATAACCTGAAGATGGCCGCTATTGGCCGAAACATGTAATTATTTTTTGCTATTAAATATCATCATAAATCCATACTACCATAGTTGTGGTTTCGTGACTGATATCTACCTCACCATTAGACTAATCTATCTGGGAGCAGCTCTGTAAGAACAGTCTGATGTAAATATTTATTCTTGTTGAAACAAAAAGGGAAAATGTTTCAGCCACTATCGGACAAAGAAATATGGTGAAAGCAGGAGACTATTAAAGGTAAAACTCTGTGTATTGAAAAGTACCGAATTCTTAACTAAAGTTCCTTTACATGTCGGCAGTTCGCATACAGAGTAGCGACATCTGAGATCCAGAAAAGCCAAAATTTACTGTTGTTAACAGACTGGATTCACATGCAATTTACTTTGTGTGTAATGAAGTATCGAACACAAGACCCAGTGCTCATCGGAGGTACCTTCAGTTTTAACGACCACTTCAGTTTTCTAGGGCATGTTTTTTTGTTTCTGCAACAAGGATGTAAGTTTGTCTAGAATAGATTTAGTTCGATGTACTTCAGTTTATTCAGTATATTTTAAGGAAGAGAGATTTGTCAAATCGGTCAGTAACCGCTGCCAGATACATACATATGTAACAGTGTATCTTAGCTAGGTTTTCAAAGAACCGAATGTTTTAGAATTTATTTGCAATCAATCCAGGGAATGAAAATAACCCTTGATTTATAATTCGAGTTAGGCTGCCTCTCTTCCATCTCCCATCATTGTTGAGCGTAACCTCTAATTTCTTTCGGTCAAAGTTTTTGAGCTTAGAGGTTTAACTCTGGAAACCAATCTAGTGCTAAGCACCGCTAGACAAAAGGTTTTACTGAAGTAAGTAATGTGCTAAATTAATGATAGTGCTTGGCGATCGTCACCCTTTGCCGGTGTACATAAAGAGCAATGTGGCGTATTGACGGTGCACATAAAGAGCAACGTGACACCTAGACGGTGCACATAAACAGATATGTGACGCCTTAATGGTGCACTTAAAGAGCTATGTGGCGTATTGACGGTTCACATAAAGATCAATGTGGCGTATTGACGGTGCACATAAAGAGAAACGTGACGCATTGACGTTGCACATAAAGAGCAACGTGACACATTGACGGTGCACATAAACAGATATGTGACGCCTTAATAGTGCACTTAAAGAGCTATTTGGCGTATTGACGGTTCACATAAAGATCAATGTATCGCTTTGACGGTGCACATAAAGAGCTGTGTGACGCATTGACGTTGCACATAAAGAGCAACGTGACACCTTAACGGTGCACATAAACAGATGTGACGCCTTAATGGTGCACTTAAAGAGCTATGTGGCGTATTGACGGTTCACATAAAGATCAATATATCGCATTGACGGTACACATAAAGAGCTGTGTGACGCCCCACATTAAAAAAATATCGATTTAGTAAGTAGCTTTCCTCACCGTATAAAACGGCCATGCCAGTATGGACAAACCAGGTCATTTTTAATAGTAATATTTCATATGATGATACGCTTTCATTTCAGCTTACTGTTGACGATTTAAATTAAACCAGTTCTTAATGATTGTCATGAATTTCCATATTAAAATACGCTGGAACCAATTCTCTGTATTCGCAGATACGACACTAACGCAGTAATTGTCGTACGAAACTTTTCCACGTTGCCTAAAAGATCGAGTATTGAAACAGAGCTTTTTGGTAATAAACACAATTACTCGCTTAGAGATTTTATATAACTTGACTGTCTAACACAACCGTTATAAAAGTTGTGTTAAGACAGTGAAGTTATGTACATTCTCTAAGTACTGAAAACACAACGGGAATGTCTTACTTGAAAATTAAAAAAAAAAATGCAATTACTTGCTTATTCTCATGCCGGATTTAAGTTTCAGTGTACATTAGCTATTACGATGACACAACGTGCTGTCTGAATGTCCAGATACTCTACAGACAATAGCGCAATCTACTCAATATGCAGACATTATCTCTGTGAATTTATGTGGCAAGGCCAACTGCCAAGGTCCGAGTGGTGAAGAATTTTTATGCAGCCATGCACGTAATCCGGAAGAAATGATGTTACTACAGCATTCTAACAGACGACGACACACATTTCAATTCTACTTTGGTGGTCAATAAAAATACACAACAGAATATATTCTATGACAGCTGCAGGACATGTCAATGGCACTGGCTATTAGGGAAAGTTGCGATGATTTGCTGGTTAAATTACGTAGCTGGTGTCATTTCTACACAATTTATATTGCTCATGTAACTTAAACCTTTTCCTCCGTGGAAGTACATAAATATTTTATACAGGATGTCCCAGGAGGAATGTGCCAGACTTCGGGAGAGTGTTCCTTATGTTAAAGTATACCGATATAACCCAAAACACCTATTAGTGACTTGTAGGCCTATTTATCGTCACAGCTTGGAGAAGCAGCGGCTAGATTCTCGAGCGAACTGAGCGGCACCTCAAGAGGAACAATCAGGGAAGAAAAAGTATTATTAAGTTTAATAAATATGACGCCGGTACTAAGGCACAGACATATGCACATTACTGCCCTACCTCTCAGAATTAAGGAGTAAAGAAGAATTTTAAGCCTATGATTACTTACAAACAGAGAGAAGGACAGACAGGAAGTTGGATAAGAAATAAATCTTCTAATTTAAGTGCGTATAAAATGTAGCATATAGGGTTCATACACATACATATGTACTGGTGTGCACGCGCGTGCGCACACACACACACACACACACACACACACACACACACACATATATATATATATATATATATATATATATATATAAGGGTAAAGTTTTCCCGTTACAGGCCCGGTGTGGCTCAGAGGGTGGGTAGAGGTATAGCTCTACTCTTCCGTGACCGCGGCACTAGAAGGGGGTGAGTGGTCAGCAGCACGTCCCGGCCGCACTTTACCTCCGGGAAAGATCCGGTACCCATTTTACAGAAGGCTGGGTGGGCACCAGGGCCGGTCTGGACGGGCGGTAAATCTCGTCCTCACCGGGATTCGATCCCGGACCGTCGAGCCCGTAGTCAGTCGCTATACGGACTGAGCTACCCGGCCCATATATATATGGGAAGTCATACAAAATGGGATGTGTAGATGGCAGGAAAGCCATTTTTTTCTGACTCGTATTCATTTTTTATAATGAAAGCCAACGAGATGCACTAGTTCTAAAATTTATTTCATAAAGTCCATTACATGTTTCGGACAATTGGGTTCTGTTGGCGTCTGCTAGCAGACGCCAATAGAACTACCATGACAAATACCTATTACGTGTATACAGTGTTGAGATACTCCTGATGATGGACAGTAGATCTGTCCGAAACATGTAGAGTACTTTATCAAACAAATTTAAGAAATAGTGCATCTCGTTGGCTTTCATTATAGGAATACATCACGATGCACGGTCCTCTGAAGGTAAAATTCATTTTTTTCCTGCTTTCCTTTTTTCAAACTCATTTTTTAGTCTATCCGATTATCATTTCTCTTTCTTGTTCATTCCTCCCCTATTTTTATCCCATTCCTACTATTTTCCGCTTCCTATCGTTATTCCGTCTTCCTGTTCTTTGTACTGAACCACAGTATCCTCAAAATCCTCTTCGATTCTTTGGAACCTTCTGAATATTTATGTCCCCTCCCCCAGTGTTGCTATAATCCTTTCTATCCTTCCATTGGTCCGATTTCTAGTCATTCCTTTCCCTGAAGTTTAGCAATGGAGAAGAAGCTTGCAAGTTTTTTTCCGTTTCCTAAAGGCGGCTCAACATTTGAGAATTTGTTTTTTCCCCCGAAAGCTATAATTTCGCTTTATTTAGATAATTAGCAAAACAGATAATTCCTCTAAGAAAAGGAAATTTGGACAAAGTGACACTTACTTTGACAGATATTCTTGTCGACAATTTGCTCTTTATCAAAGGCCAAAGATATCAAATTCCTTTTCTAAGTGACAATTATATACCTCTACGCTATGCCCTATTATATTATGGTTTCGAAATTTAATGGGATATATGTATTATTACTTTTATAACAACTACTACTACTCCTGCTACTAGTAATAATACTACTAATAATAACTCAGTTCAGTTCAATAGTAACAACACTAAGACTGCTGCTACTACAGTACTGCATTTTGAGTTGTTCGTTTATTAACGTAAACATGCTAAGAATACTTTTCGGAATGAGCAGTATCAGTTCTCAAGTAAAAGGCTTAAAATTTTCCATTCAGTTGGGACCACTGAATGAAGATAAACTTCGTAATGTACTAAACAGAGCCAGTGTCCAGTGCATCATGTCCTTCTACTGCTGTACTTTCATCGGAAAGTCAATGAGTTCAATCGGAATAACAGGAGAACGAAAATTATTTTGTATTCAGGAGTTTGTTTTGGTTCGTAACACGCTACATGCATGAAAAATGAAGTAGTATTCTACATGAGTAAATGCTAACCACAAAATTATCTTCTATTATCTTTTGCCTTTACTTGTCCAGTGCACAGCACTTGAAATTACCAAAACAGTGTACTATGTGCCAGACAGACACAATTGTCCTTATTACCCTGCCAAAACACACACACTTTTTATCTGTACCCTAATAGAGATCACGTCTGAATTATGCAAAGAAATTTATTTGTTATTTTCATTGTTACACCGTGCATGTTGTCGAGTTACTCAATTACACCAACCACTGCACATATGTAAAATTTACACATTCTGTGCTTCGTTGCTTTTCACGCAACGAAGGACAGAATGCACATCCGTAGCAGGGCACTCTTCACAACATAACATTACACAACATGGCATGCTGCCACAAAACCCAACTGGTACAACGAAATTAATATGTGAATATTCCTAGTGTGATTTTAGCAAGGAATATATAGCTCCCTGAGGATGGTCTTAGGACTGAAACATGTCGGAGCGTTTTTAATGTTTTAATGTGTAAATTTTATATATGTGCAGTGGTTGGTGTAATAATTGAGTAACTCAACAACATGCACGGTGTAACAATGAAAATAACAATTAAATTTCTTTGCAAAATTCAGACGTGTTCTGTATTAGGGTACAGATAAAAAGTTTGTGTGTTTTGGCAGGGTAATAAGGACAATTGTGTCTGTCTGGCACATAGTACACTGTTTTGGTAATTTCAAGTGCTGTGCACTGGACAAGTAAAGGTAGAAGATAATTTTGTTGTTAGCATTTACTCATGTAGAATACTACTTCATTTTTCATGCATGTAGCGTGAAACGCAACGAAGCACAAAATGCACATCCGTAGCAGGGCACTCTTCACAACATAACATTGCACAACACGGCATGCTGCCACAATACCCAACTGGTACAACGAAATTAATCTGTGACTATTTCTAGTGTGACTTTAGCAAGGAATATATAGCTCCCTGAGGATGGTCTTAGGACTGAAATATGTAGGAGCGTTTTAATGTTTTTATGTGTAAATTTTATATATGTGCAGTGGTTGGTGTAATAATTAAGTAAATTTAATTGTATTTTTTGTTTCCGTCTTTCCTTAATACTGAATTCCAGAATATATTAAACGATACTCCATTTCAGTAGGCCGAATTCAAATATAAATATAAAATTCCGTCTTCTCTATTCACAGCTGCAAAGATAAATGCGTGACGTGTGGCGCAACATTTTCTAAAGTTGGGGACGAAGATTTGGGTAAGTTGTGATTTAATATCTCGGCCTATATCAAAAGACCTAATAAGAAGAAATACACCTGAGGGGTCGAAGAACTCATCTAAAATGTGGGAGTTTCGAAGTTGCAAATTTATCAAGGAAGGGTTTCAAGATAAAAAAGAATACTGCAACATTAAACCAGGTCGTTTTAACTTTTACGATCCCCGAAACGTTGCTTACCTGCAGGCTCTCTTCTTACATCATGGCACAACTACTATTTTTTACTGCCGTATATGGATGTTACTGTGCTCTCTCGTGTAGCAAAAACCGGGAGGGGAAAGAAAATTCACCTCTCTCTCTCTGTTTTTATGTACATACGGATTCATGTAATAGCAGTGACCTTGACCGACAAAAAAAAGATAACCACTAAATGTCACTATGATTGCTACTTACGCGGCCCCTCTCCTTATATCGCCCTCTGCATTCTGTTCCATTCATGACAAACATTTCCATTGACTCTTGTCTTCCTGCATGTATGAGGCGCGTAATGGATCATAAAATTTGTGTATCCAGCAAAGACATTGTTTTGGTTAAACTACCCGTCTTTCTGTTAACTTACCTCCTGTCAGTGTGGACTTGATCAGTTTTCATGATCTGGTTAAAAAACGAAGGATGGCTGCCTGCAAGCCTAAATTTTTGTTTCAGTTATGCACTTCTGCGAGCCCCGGGCACGTCACTTACTATAATGATTACGTTATAGACTTGGATTGCTGAGGTCTGTTTCCCGCCAGAGGCATAAATTTCCCTCATAGAGTTACCCAGACTGACATTCTATCCATTGTCTACCGAAGAATCTTCAAGCGACCAGGCCATATAATTGAACACCTGGTGCAGGTGTTAATATTGCATGGAGATACACTTCCCTCCAGAATAAGCATTAAAGTCTCAACCCTTAATTAAGCACTGCGTAGTTCTGCTCTGTCTTAATAGGCCTTGGAGATCGTGAATTTTTCCCTTGTTCTTCATTAGTAAAAATGAAATTAGACAGAACTGCGTAGTAGCAGTATGAATGCAACTGCAGTAGTAACTTCACTTAATTACGACTTTGGTCAGCCCGTGTCTTAAGTCGTATATGTAAGTACACGTAAACAGCACAGCCTCACACAATATAGAACATGGATATACATAATGTATCAGATTAATAAATGAACAGACCTCGAAAGGAAAATAAATTTTAAAATATTCCAGAACCCCTAAGCATCAAAACCACTGAAGGTTAACGTTTCGGTTTTTTTAAACCAAGCATTCTAACTTAATTCCATCTTTGCAACCGGACCATAAAGTTTTAGTCCAACACATAAAACAGTCTTTATTGCAGCAATAGAAGAAGGGAGACATATACAACACCAGTCTCGCGATCTCTGGTAGTCAATCTAAGTGACGAAGACAGAACAACCGTTCAGAAAGCCATCAAAATCCCGCCAGAGACGAGTACCGTCGTAATAGCCCCCTCCACAGTTCGTATGGTCGTAATAGTCTCACCGTAGTACGCATCATGTCTGTGAATGAATGAGTGAATGAAAGTAGAAACAAAGTAGTGGGAGGAGGAACAGTTTATTGTATGCAGCTCTGTTTTATTCATTCATCACGGGGGTCAACATTTGCGTATTTTTTTATTCCGTTAAGATTATGACTCCATTTAACAACCTCATATAAAACAGCATAAAAATCTTTCTGTGTTTTCTTATGTGGCACCGCATTTTATTAAACCGTTTTACAAATACGTGTTTGTTCCTTAGAGGCGTTTGAATTTAAACTGATTTTTTTTGCTTGTTTTGAAACTTTAACAGCGGAATTTGATAACTGAGGGGAAGGTTGAATCTTCATACCACAAAGAACCTATCACACATCTATTATAAACGCAACTCAACAAATAATATTCAGACTTTTTCTGTTGCTCATTACCAGTAAAAATAAAAAATTAGAAAAAATATTCTCTCTTTATAATCGTGCGTAATGTGTGATTACCGTTGTTTCACTGGACACATTTTAGTGTCGGACCTTATTTAGAATGTGTATAATATATACCGTCAGTACACAACAATATATCAGTACAGTGATATAATATATATAATCTTGTTACATTACGGCTACATGTTTCGACCTTAAAAATGTTCTTCATTGGCCTGAAGATGACCGTTTACGGTCGAAACATGTAGCCGTAATGTGACCTGATTATATATATTATATCACTGTACTGATATATTGTTTGTGTACTGACGGAATATAATATATTGTACAAATTTGTTAATACACAACGGAATGGCCCCTGTCAAAAAAAAACTTATTTAGAATGTCGTATAGACACTAATATGTCTAGTAATTTGGATATGGAGAACGGGAAAAGTCTGCGCTCTGTCTTACTTTTCGTAACTCTTTGTTAATAAAACTGGAAGGAACAGCTGAACTATCGGCGACAGAGGAAAACAAATATTTTGATGGCCTGACGGGAGCCAACTTTGTTTTATCAACGAATTGTGTGTCAGCTCCATGACGCTTCTGAAGTAAGCAGACAGGATTCTGTGAAGGAAACACCATAATACTTGGATTTTGTGACGAGTCCACTTTGGATGAACACAGTCCGCTATTGCGAAGGCTTGTTTGGAAAGAGTAGCATAGCTACAATATGAAGCATTTTATTTCATATTTTTGGTGATGTTGAAAGAAAGGATAACCACAGTTTATACAGGCCGTAAAGTAGAAATCCGCTTTTCGTGTGAGCACATCTAAGGGGATCAGTCTGTACGTTATTTGACAATGCTGTGAAACGAGATAGGGATAGCTCTTATTTGTGCATTAGACATCGTAGATAAGTCTAATTTAAAATATTCGCTCTTTAGGCGCGTACAAATAGTCACGTAAGAGCCTATTAGCTAAGTTATGTCCTTCCGTTTCTCACTCTTTCTGCCTGCCCATATGTCCTTCCCTCCGACCGCATGTACCAGAGAATGCTCCAACTGTACAGATTTTCGTACAGCTTGGTTTTGGGAATTCTGACGAAAGGCCGTTGAGAAATTTCAAATTTGTTAAAATCTAAAACAAATGTAGGGCATATAGGACACTTGACATAGAGACCTAAGTATCTATTATTCTTGGCGGCGGCAGGAAGTCACCACAAAAGCAATTCTTTGCAAGGGAAATGACTTATAGCTGAACAATACAAAGAAAAAAAATTGTAATTTTTCCTTTTTCAAAAACGTTTAGACAGTTCTCCAGAATGTTAGTGTGTACATACTGCCTATGTTGTTATTTAGTAGGAGTACAAGTGTCGGCTAGTGTGTGTGTGTGTGTGTGTGTGTGTGCTTGTGCCTATGCACATACATGCATGTGGAAAACATTTACATACTTTCTAGGAACTCACGCCAAGAGTTTGAAGGAACTGCATAAAATATTTTTAAGTTTATTTGAAATTGCAGTATGTAAGGCACCGGGCAACAAAATTAACATAAAGCAGTTTACGATGAAACGGTTTCAGGTTTATTATTAATTGGAAATCCACAAGGAAATATTACTTTTCAAACGTAAAACAAAATTCTGTATAATATGTGGCTGTCTTTAAAATTTTGAGTACTGGCGACACATTTGGCTTATTATGTACATTGCGCCTCTAGCCTTATTGCAAAGTTGATGTTCTGTTTGTTATCAGTACGTTTCAGATAGACTATAAGTGGGTTCATTTGCTTAGATGGTACGCCGTAAAAAATGCCACAATTCAAGATTTTACTCTGTAAAAATTGTCACCCTTCTGGTAGTCCACTAAAAGCAAGGGAGTTGTTACGAAACTGCTATCCAGAGAAATATTCGCTCCTCTGGGATGTTATCCGCGTACAATGTAGGTTAGTTACCGTCGTTTCGGGACAGCCTATCTGTTCCATCTTTAAGGGTAAAGCAGTAGGCCTGCTTGACCCTTGATGATGGGAAAGAGAGGTTGTTCTGAAACGTCGGTAAATAATTACCAACGTGAGCTGCGTAACATCATAGAGAAGAACGACGATTTCATTTACACCTCGGTGGAAAACTGAAATCACGAGTTTAAAAGAATTATTTCTAGGCGAATCGGTGCCTACTTGGAGACCTGTCAGTTATCAGTTGTCTTTGTAATTAACGTTACATTTAATAACGCCCTGCGACCGGCCATCTCGACACAGGTTTTTCTTGGTTTCCCTGTTCCTAAAAGCAAATGCTGAGATGATTCCCAAGATTCCAAGTTGCCACTACATGCTTCTCATGTAGCCCTACCGACTTAAATTTAGTAGTAACCAATTTCATATTTTGTATACATGTAAAATAACCACTGCCACAGGATGACAGCCCAATTGCAGTCAACAACAACAACAACAACAATAATAATAATAATTATTATTATTATAATTAAAAATGCATACAGGGGAATTACGCAAATGTTGCGTCTGTATTCCATATGATGATATGTGAAAACTTTTTTTTGCAAGCCATTAAACGTAAGGAAAATTGGATTTGTAGCTCCGCTAATTCTTAAATCCGCCAATTTGAAACACAGCAACCGATTTAGACCGAAACATTCTACGCGACTCTGAACATTACCGCCTTCTGGGAAGTGATGCTGCGACGTCAGGTAGAAATTTACTAAGCTTAGAAAGAACATTCAGATTTCCTGCAAATGTGTTTTCAACAGACTACAGAGTGTCGCATTTCAGAAAAGGTTTTATTATCAGATTTAGGGCAATTTTTGTATAGCTTGAAGTAATTCTAAAGAGCACTGAAATCGAAGGTTCATGAATCAGTTCCTAATAAAGAGCGATACTGGAAAATGACAAATCTTACCATGGGAGAACTTGCAGTGTTTCCGTATGCAGGCGACGCTCGTTATATTTATCTAGGATTCACATCAGTTTTATCCATATCACTATAAGCTGGGAAGAAGTCTCTCTTTTGTAGGTTTGGTATCGAGAGCTGAATTTTGTTATTACACTACAGCTTTCACAAAATTCACATAAAAATCCGGTATCTCAATATATCATGCTGAATACGAGTACAAACTCCTGACTTCAAAATTAGATTTGGAATATTTTCAATCTTCAAACTCCATTTCAAATTTTACTATTACATATTACTATACGTCGCAACCGTCTATCTTACTACAAATACTCTCACGGCAAACCTATACAGGCCTACCGCTACATGCTGTAAGCGTGAGTGCCTTTCTATGTAGGATTTTGGACCACTTATTGTGTTATTACCGAGACCAGCCCGATATGTGCAGAAAGCTTTTATGTGTTATTCAAACTTAATCGCTAAGCTCACTGCACTAAGATGTCGGGTACCTTAACAGAAGAATGGTTCTTGAAAGTATATAATAGAACTTATTTTCAAAATAAAGATTTCACAACCAGTTTTCCAGCTGTATATACTAATACATTATTATTATTATTATTACTATTTCTTGCACAATATCAAACCAAGTACACGTTCCTTATGGACATAGATTAGGCTTTACGGATATAAAATTAAAAGTTCGCGTTGTCACCATGTTGCATGTTACCTTAAACGAAATTAAAGATCTATGTGCATCGCCAAATGTACAGCTATCGATCTCCAGCCAAAGTTTCGTGTATCGATCTCAAACGGTCCATTATTTACAGCCATAAAGCCAAAAGAGGAATGACATTTTTCCAAAGCTTCCAAACTGTTATTTTACATACTATTTGAATATGTATTTTATATTTTCTCCATATTCTTTGCCTGATATTAGTTTAGGATCTTTAGCATGTGGTACAATTGTAAAACTGTCTCTCCAGTCTCATATAATTTGCGCCTTAGCCATACCAATGTTAGCTGTTATAGGAAACTGCAATTCAGGCTTTGGAGTTTCTTACAATGATATGATGTTCCTACGAAATTTCGTGAAAATAGGTAAAATGATTGAAAAGTTGAAACCCTGAAATACATCCAGGCTGCATATGAACGTACAGCCTGATGTTTCCTTGACTGTAATTTTCAAACTTACTTTCGTCACTAAAAGCAGAAAACGTAGGCTCTTGAAGTCATCAAAATGCCTGTGTTTCTCAACAATTCAACTTTGAAGCATGTGTCTGTGTTGCAGGCTGCAGCCTGCAACACAGACACCACTCAAACCCAGCCGCACCAAATCTCCAACACACAACGAACCAAGAACAAAACGACCAATGTGGTAATTCAACGGCACAGTCGCAAGTTCTTGATGATGGATATATTAATATCCGAAACATGTTGAGTATATAAGAAGTGAAATAAAATAGCAAGTGACATCAAGTTGGTCTTTTGTTCTTCGACTGATAGAGCTCATGTTCATCACATAAAATATCTGTTTAGATAAATTACCAAAACATTTGTGAAAGAGCATCAGAGACGTAGGTAAGACCTCTTGCAAGGCACCTTGGCAATGTGGAACAAGCTTACTACAAAATGTCCGTCTTTCGAACTGGATTCCTTTCGCCTGAAACAAGGCAATGCTGTGAATTTCTGTCTCGCGTTGTGGGAGTAACATAGTTAAAAATTGTATTTTCAAAAACAGTGGAAAATAAGTGGGATGACATGTACAATGTCGGGTAGAGTGCACCGTGAGTAAAATGAAGATATGTGGAAACATGAACGAAAAATCGCATGTTTATGCTCAATGAGCGACAGAGTGACAAGAATTATGAGTAATATAATAGAGACTCCGCACAGAAAACAAAGTTACATAAGATACGAGTATGTATGTATATTTCAGTACACACGTTGATTTGTCCCATTTTCATTTCCAGTTCATTCAACTGCAATCGTAAACTAAAAGTAATTGTTGATTTTGACAATTTAGTGTAAGTACACCTGATGATGTTTTGACGGTACTGAAACCTTTAAGGGAAAAAGTCGGACTATGTTGCAAACGACTGTAGTATATAGCGAACGATACTTTGTATAAAATTAATTATGTATACATGTCCCACAATTTCATCTCATAAGTGAGAAAATTTCGTTAATTGTTCTAGTTTTCTCAATTGGAATTTAATAATAATAATAATAATAATAATAATAATAAACTGCAATTGGGTTGTCACCCAGTGGCAGTGGTTATTTTACATGTACACAAAATATGAAATTGGTTACTAATAAATTTATGTCGGGAGGGCTACATGAGAAGCATGTAGTGGCAACTTGGAATCTTGGGAACCATTTCAGCATTTGCTTATAGACACAGGGAAACGAAGAAAAACCTGTGTCAAGGTGCCCGGTCTCAGGACCTTTCGAATACTGATTCGAGCCCGCAGTCCGGCATTTAAGTAAAAACAGCAATACACACATAGTAATGGGTTTGCACATTCTGGAATATCTCTCTTCTTAATTTCTGAATTTGTGAGATGTAAAATGCAAAGCAATCCCTTTACAGGCCTGTACAGGCATAAAGGAATTGTTTTCCAGGAAGTTGAGGCACAAAGTTTTCCAGACAATCGGCACAAGAATGTGGTGAGTTTATCAATCTTAAGCCTCTGCCGCCTTCATCTCCCCCAGTAGATTTTCTTGTTACTTCTGTTTGAGGCCGAATAGAACCCAGGGCCATAGTACGGACGGAAGGATTGAGTCCGACTTGCAGCGCAGTGCCTGAAAAATTGCACCAACGCCTACCCTAAATCTGCGAGACAATGCTCTTGTAATGTTAAATATATACCTTAATTTCTTGTTATGTGCGTAAGCATGGCCTTAGATTGCTTTGTTGCACTCTGTTCCAGGGACATATTCCCTTTTCCATCTAACCGATTCAGTTTCATATGGTGCTTTTAACGTTCTTACATACATTGTCATAACAGTGGGTTGTCAAAGTAATGGCTTGAGCAGGAAGGTTTATGACGTCCTGACGCTTTTGACATCTGAGCAGCATGCACGCGAATATATGCACCATTAGGAAAAATACTACATGCGTTAGATTTGAGTAACAGGACGCAGAAAGGTCATATGATTTTACAGGGATAGAAAAAAGAGCTCCTTGACAGAGTAGCACACTCCGCAACGTGTAAATGTCGTGTCGTGTCTGTACTCTGCGTAATTGGCTAATGTATGTGTAACGTACCTACTTCTTTCCTCTGTACTTTTCTGTGGGTTAGTGCGTATTATCTCAGAATTACAGGGGTAAAACTAAAACACTTAGTGCCATTTTCGCTACTAAAATGCATTAAAGTAGATAAAACTTGACGGTTTAAAACCAAGACTTTAACTCGTTGGGTCTAATTAACTTTTCGTTCCTTCATATCTCAATTTTTTGAGGTTTCTCTCCAGTTAAAATTCAGTAGTCTCTGACAAAATTATTCATTAACAAAAATAGTCGTACCGTTTTCACGGTAACGTTGATGGATATTGCCCACAATAACGAAACTGGCCAAAAGAAAGTGAATGCTTTCTAATGGGGATGTACAATTGAGAGTTATTCTGGTTTCCCAGCATTCGAGGATTTGATTTTCATGAAGGTTGCTAATTTTTTCTCATCATAATATTAAAAATATACCAAGAATAATACTAATAGCACTTCCAAAAAAATGAGTGGCCCTGAATGCGTAATTTACCCTCTTTCTATCCATAGACTTTAAATTAGTAGAAGTACTGGTTTTATAAATGAGTGAAATACAGGTTAAGAATAAAAAAAATACATATAAATGGCAAGCTCGAGATAAGCAAAGAACTTTTTTCCTATTGCAAGAAGTGAGAAGAGTACTCAAATAAAAAAATGGAAGTTAGCTGTCTTTGTCCCTACCTTACTTAAGGCTCAAGGCAAAAGCAATAAAATTATCTTGTAAAGCATTACATTACTTTCAGTTTCAATAGCAAACCTCAGCGGATATATTACTAGCTTGACATCTAACGCTCTGAGTAAGAAACTGAACCGTGGTAAGGTAACTTAAACCCGGAAATAATGTTCTTAAGCCTTTCACGTTTCTATGTCTTAAAATGCTCCCTCATTGCCAAGTACCATATATCATGCACGAAGAAACAGTAGGAGGACAAGTTAAGTTTTAAAACTCTTTTGAAGTTCGATGACCTAAAATAATGCTTAGTCGCGTTCTAAACTGCCCTCAGAGAACCCTTTGACGGGCAAACAAAAACATGAACCAATAAAACCTTTCCCTTTCGAAATTCTCAAAAAATATTGCGTTATTGTGTCGCAAGAAGTTAATGGACTAGACTGCAGGGAGCGTAACTTAGAACTGCTAGCATGGTGAATGGTAAACACCGGCCACAGCGTGAGGGTTACACAGTTCTACCATTCCCTTGGAATTCAACGACGCAAAGTTAGAGATTATAAATATGAGATTTATAGGTTTATAGTAATGTGCAGAAACATATAAAACGTGCAGTTTTTTGTGCAAGACATTAAAGTGTAGGTTACGCTGTTATAATTAGTAGTAGTAGCAGTAGCAGTAGTAATAGTAGTAGTATTAGTAGTAGTAGCAGTAGAAGCAGCAGCAGCAGTAGTAGTAGTAGTAGTAGTAGTATTAGTAGTAGTAGTAGATGTTGTAGTTGTTTTAATAGTAGTAGTACTAGTACTAGTAGTTGCAGCAGAAGCATCGACACTAAAACCAGTTCGCCATATATTTAAGCTATACATCGCTTATTTTTTCTGCGTTTTCTTTTACTGACGAAAGTGCGTGTGAGATGGACCGTTGTTATGAGTATAGAACTGTACCTTTAATTGAAAACGACAAACGTCATAACAGGGAGTCATTTTTTATAACGAACTACTTACCATGTTAAATGTACAATTCCACTCTTGTAGAAAATTTGAGTGCGCACAAGAAAAATACTACGTGCCAAAGGGCAAAATATGATTTGGATATACGTGAATATATATATATATATCTTCTCCCTTATCGGAACACAGCAAGCATTCTTCTATCCACAAAACCATTGCACTCTCCTATACTTCCCCTAAGGTTTCGTAAAATTTTCGTTGTCCTCCGACAACAATCCCACCTACCCTTCTTCAGCACACCACCCACACCCTTCTTCACATCATACTTGACAATTTATGACACCAGAGGTTTAACCCTTTGCGTCATATTATCTCTCCTAGGCTAAAGAAAACAACCCTTCAAACCCAAACGCGGGGCTGGTGGGAAGGTTACAGCAAGATTTACTTTTACAGCTCCAAGCTTCCACAACATCAAAGCGCGGTTTAGGTATGTGGCAAGGGGAAAATATATACGTTTCTCTTACGTTTGCTTTTTTTTTTGCGTTTACTGAGTATTTCGTGGTTACAGTGACGCGTGGCATAGATTTCAAGGGTCGGTGGTTTGACCAGTGAAATTTTGAGATATTGAACCGACGGACTTCAGTGTTGTTTTTTTTTTTTTGTGTCACACAATTCCGACCGAGAAGCTATGAAAATGCAACCTACCAGCTGAATGATCATACATTACGAACAAAGATTTACCGTCTTTGAAGAATTTGGACGTATACATCGTTTTCATGATACATCGGGCAAAACTGGCGAAGTGTCTTCCATCTCCACACGACGATTCCGATATTCTGTGAAAAATGTAAGGTAATTCTCGGCTTATATGTTTCCTTCCGCAACTGGGTTTTTATCGTAAATAAGATGACACCCAGTCTTCCATATTTTATACGCATGTGATCAATAATTCTTTCGGAGAGTAGAAGTTGATAAACTTTCGGACGTATAATATAAAATGATGCACATCAGGAATTCGTTAATATGCATACCTAATTTAATCTCGTGTTAAATACGTGCCTCTGCGAATGGAGACTGAGGTTGACATGGGCCGTTTTATTCTGATAAAGGTAAGTGTGAGAATTTATGTTCTAAAATGAAGAACTTCCTGGTAAACGGTAGGCGACACACTAGGATATTTATTCACCGAGAATTTTAAAGCCTTCATTAATACTGTACTTTTCTTTTCCATTCCTACCTTTAGGGAAGGAGTTTTTTTTATTGCGATTGTCTACTAAAACTACCTTCACTTTACGTCACTATGCATTCCTAGAACAACTCGAGATTTTATGAGATATTTATCCCATAGTTTTACTAAAACGATAACAGAATAAAATACCGTTAACGCACCTACAATATCTGTATTACTTGTCATTATTACATGTTTTGACAGCAATGTGTTATTTGCAGATAACCCACTGCGGTATACACGTGATGCAATAATAAATATACAGACATTTTATTTGTGTTAACGCTACCTTATTCTTTTAACTTGAGAATTTTTGGAAATATTTTAATAAATCTCGACCTCGCAGAAGTTAAAATCAAGAAATGTCACGTACTTACAAAGTTAATTTGTGGCGCTTTCGTGTAACCATTGTTGCCGTGCAAATACAACAATTCATTGTGTGTGTGTGTGTGTTTTGTTAATCTACATATTACTGTCAACTATCTAAAAATACTGAATAATGCACAAAAATATTTTTATGGCAAATGTGTACCGTCGGCAACAACAAAACTTACGCAAGTCTCTATGTAAAGTGCCCGATGCTGCATTGAAACAAAACACATTTGTTTACCCATGACCTTCTTCAGACGTACAGTTACGCTAAACAGATCGTAACAACAGATCAGTCGCTGTGCAGTTTCTCGATTGTTGTTAGCTCCGTCTAACCCATTTCAAGAGATCAGATAGAATTAACCAGTAATCAAATAATAATTTTTGACTTATTTACAGAAAAACGAGGCCATATGTTGTAAACAAAGTAGTTTCCTTTTCCATTTTGGAACAGTTTGAAATCGGCTATATTTTATTCTTGTAATAAAATTTTCTACAAGAAGACACACGCATTCGTAGCACACATTGAATTAGGCATACGTACACACAATTTTCGGTTGTGTGTAACTGTGTCATAAAAATGAACAATGCATATCATTTTGAGTCGGGTTATATAAATGTGTTCGGTGGAAATTAATTCCATTTTCTTTCTGCTGAAAGCATATGTTAAATTTACAAGCTTGTTTATATATTTTTTGTAGCAGTACGTGAACGACAGAAAAACCGGTTGTACGGATTTGTGTTTGGGATTTCTGCAAATACGTAAATCTTCATTTACTGAAAAATACGCAATTCTTTCCTCTCAAGTTTTTGGATAAATCAAGAAACCTGTGAATCCACAGGCTTACACCGCACAGAATAATTTTTAGTATCCCTGTTACGGGAAGAAATGTAAGAGTTTTATAACGTATGTCAAATGATGAATTTATACAAATCATTTCATACCGCTGGTCAAATCTATCTTATGTCACTTCACAACTGTTCAGCTTACGAGAAGCTTTTCACGTGCGAAAGTTCATTTGAGAAAATAATGCTTTTGGACGCGTTCGCAAAATTGAGAGAAAGAACTACTAGCTTTGTAATGTTTGTCTGTCCATCTGATCGTCCGAATTCAACAACTCGGTCCCCACTAGACGGATTTGCATGAAATTAAATATTTAATATTTTTCGAAAACCTGCCGAGAAAATTCAAGCTGCATTAAAATCTGGCAAGAATAACGAGTACTTTACATGAAGACAAATACATATATATATATATATATATAGATCATATCTTGCTCAGTTGTTCCTATAATGAGTAATGTTACAGAAAAAAGTTTTAGAGAAAATTAAAACATATATTTTATGTTCAGGAGCTTTTTTCGAAAATCGTGTCGTTTATGAGATGATGTGAAAAAATATTGTACAGACAGACGAGTCAGAGATGACAGTATAATATGGAGCATACGCATTGCATGCTCGATACGTAAGGCTACAAACACACACTCTCGAAATGGGTGATAATTACTGCTTTTCCACAACAACAATGGTTGCACGAACGCGCCTCCTTGTTACGTTATACATACATTGTCTCTCTTGTTTTACATACTACATGTTTAATTTTGTTTTGCTTAAAGGCACTGTCAGTAGCCTGGGAATATAGACTTAAAAAACAGGATAATTTGTAAAACGGAAAGGACGTGAAGGAAACCGTCCTTGTATGATGTGAAAAAAATGACACAGGAAAATTTGTAGGGTAGCCAGCCGCTGGAACAAGACTCGAATCCAGGGTCTCCCGATTAAGAATCAGGACTGCCACAAACTCGACTTCAGCTTTTGGTTTTTACGTGCTATTAATTAGCGATTTACAGAATGAGGAATCCGTGATTTGGCAAGCAGAAACCATCACAAAGTTGAAAATACAAAATTTACTTAAAACAAAATGTTTTCTGAGCATGTCATGCCACTTACTCAGACTTTCTTATAAGAGGCTTCTGATAATAGTAGTGGGCCAGTAACATACTTTGCACCTTTCTCGGCAAAATATTTACTAAATAAATTCATATACACTAAAAATCCCCTTTTTTTATTTTACTGAAGAAAAATTACAGTGATAACTTGGTCCATGCGACTGTGTTTAAATAGGTCTATCTAGTTAATGAAAATATAATTTCTTTTATAATAAGTATTCAAAGGCAACAATACTTTAGTGTTAAGAAGTGAAGAAAAATTACTTACTAAGCTCAGATGTTCACGCAGTTTATGGGCATGAAGATAATCCTAGTAATTCTATGTGTTATTGAAAGTAACGAAAACCATACTTTATAATGTCATTTGAATCACATTTGGGATACATACTAATGAAGTTAAATGGTTCTTGAAAATTTGTACTTTTCACTAGAAATTAATAGTGTTCGTAAGCAAAAGAGTCTGCAGTTTACGGAGTATGTACCCAAGTTTAGTAAATGAAAAAGGCATTACAAACTAATTTATTCGGAAATCCATATAGGAGAATTTGGATGTAAGTAGGAAGACAGTATTGAAAAGAATCGTAAAGAGATAGGACATACGAATATGGACTGGATTCATGAGGCTAAGAAGTGAGATATGTGACTGGATTTTGTGAAAATAATAATGAAAATTTAGATTACATAAAATCCTGGAAAATTCTATGGGGCTTTAGTTAAGCGCGAAAAGTTATAAAATTTTCAGGTTTAAAAAAATTATGTTTTTTTTCCATGCAGGCAGCTATGAGTAGATTTTTCGGGATACCCGTCACAGTATCGTAAATGTGTTTTACTAAGTACTGGTTGTTAATAAATTTTATGTTAGTATGCAGTATATAGGGATCCTATTCTTCCGGGTTTTCAAGGGGCATTCCCTAATTTATGAGTTTTAAAGAACTCTGTCCCGGTGTACCCATAATTCTGTTCGGGACGCCAAATAACCCGGATTCCTCCAAGTCATAACTGTAAAATATTTCAGACAACGTTACGAATGTTTTGACTTTTTCACATTTGGAGGAAACATCTCTACGAGTAGGACCGATTTCAACCGGCCACAAGAGAAAAGGCTGCGAGTCAGAGAGGAAGTTTGTGGATTAGTATTAGAAGGTCTGCAGTGCAGCTGCAATGTATGACAAAGGTGCAATTAAACAAGTCAGTGAATTGAGCGTCTCTTTTGTGTCTTATTATCTACATTATACTTGCATATTTTCTATTCATATATCATAATTTCATGACAGACTTCTCTTATTATAATTAACAGATTTCTGTGCCTTTCCTTACTTACTTACTCCATGGTGCAGAGTCCTTCTTGAGAAGCTAACTGGTTTGCAGCTAGTCAAGAAATTCCCCGCATTTCACGGAACCCGAAGGTTCATTACCGCACTCACAAGCGTCC
>Ga0123352_10004451_pt1 | contig 20644 bp, 18 predicted proteins | sample TergutLab28metaG_FD_89700 | JGI IMG/M metagenome (GOLD analysis project Ga0123352, IMG submission 89700) | Labiotermes labralis P1 segment gut microbial communities from Petit-Saut dam, French Guiana - Lab288 P1 | ecosystem: Host-associated > Arthropoda: Insects > Digestive system > Gut ...
AATAAAGCCATCGCAATAAGGGCGGAACCCCATACCAAAATAAAACGCATCCAATCCGCGGGTTTTTTGCGTTTAATCAACTTTATCACTTTTGCCATACCGTAATCATGCATTTACCTTGTCCTCCGTTTTTTACGTTTTATTGTTTTATCCTTTTTTTCTTGGTTTAGTATGGAAAACAGCGTATTAATAATCAATATAAAGACGAACAACACGACTCCGGTTGCGATCAACGCGCCAAAGTGCGTGCTGCCGTGTTCCACATAACCCATTTCGATGATGATATTAGTCGTCAGCGTGCGTACGCCCCGGAAAAATTCATGCGGCATACGAAGCACGGCTTGGTTACCCGCTACCATCCGTACGGCCATCGTTTCCCCGATGGCGCGCCCCACGCCCAATATCACCGCCGCCATAACCCCCGAACGGGCGGCGGGGAGTACGACCTTAAACACCGCCCGTTCATGGCTCGCCCCCAGCGCGACCGCGCCTTCATATAATTCCTGCGGCACGGCGCGGATGTTGGTTTCGGCAATGCTGATGACGGTGGGGAGTATCATAATACCGAGTAAAATAGAGGCAGCCAGCATGGTTTGGCCGCTCATCATACCGAACCTTCTGCCGAACACATCGAATATCATGGGTACCAGCACCATCATACCGAAGAACCCGTATATAACCGACGGAATCCCCGCCATAAGGTTAAGCGCGGGTTTTACGAAGCCGTATAACCACGGGGGACACATACGCGCCATGAAGATAGCCGTAAATATCCCAATGGGGACACCCAATACAATGGCACCGGCAGTTACGTACAGGCTGCCGAGTATCATGGGTAAAATGCCGAAAGCGGGTTCGGCGGCGGTGGGTGCCCAACGCTGCCCCAACAGGAAATCCATGATGCCGATACGTCCTATCGCGGGTATCCCTTGCGCGAACAAGAAGACGCATATCAGCACCACGGCTAAAATGGAGACCAACGCCGCAATGAAGAAAACCCCGCGCATAAGGTTTTCCTTCTTCAACCACCATTGCAAATTTTTTAATTTATTCATTTATGTATCCCTCGGTACGCCGAAAACTTCCGGGGGAAAGGAGGAGTAACCCCCGGAAGCCTCCGCATAGGTATATTCGTATCCTCAGTTAATTCCGTTCCAGCGAATGGTTTCGCCCGTGAAAATCGCTTTAATTTGATCGATGGTTATATTGGTCAACGGGTTTTCCGGGTTGACGATGACGGCGACCCCGTCCAATGCGATGTCGATGTCCGTAAGATTTTCCTTTTCATTATCCCGAAGCGCACGGCTCGACATACCGATGTGGATTACGCCGCTGGTGGCTTCGTTGATACCGGTACCGGAACCCCCGCCGGAGATTTCGATGTTGACGCCGGGGTTAAGCACCTCGTACGCCTCTTTCATCCGTTGCATTAGGGGTTCGACCGAAGTGGAACCGCCGACCCTCAGCGTACCCGTAAGGCCGCGGGTTGTGTACGCCGGAGCATTAACATTTACTCTTGTCCAATTTGTCGCCGCGACGTTTTGCCCTTCCGATGAAAGCATGAAAGCGATGAAGTCCTGCGCTAATTCGTTGTTTGCATTTTCCGCGTTATATACGATGGTAAAAGGGCGTTGTAAACCGTACGCGCCGCTTCGGATGGTATCATCCGAAGGAAGCACGCCGTTAACGCTGAGAGCCTTTACGGTATCGTTCATCGACCCAACGGATATGTATCCGATGGCATACGGGTTATTAACCACGTTCGTCCGAATACCCGCCGTCGAGTTTTCAACGACGGCTTCCGCATACATGTTATCGCCCACGCCGGTGATGCTTACGAACGCGTCACGGGTTCCGCTTCCGTCTTCGCGGGTGAACACGGCGATGACCCGGCTCGTGTCGAATCCATCGTCCGACGTGTTCCCGCCGCCGCAAGCCACTAGCGTAAACAGGAAAAGCGCCAACAAAAAAATAAGTACAAGCGTTTTCTTCATGAATCATTCTCCTTAACGATTTTTGACTTCGTTAGGGATTTTATCTGTTGAATATTTTTGGTACTACCATACTATCGTATATTTTATGTAAAATGTTTGTAAAGACGCATTTCATTAATTAATTAACCCGATTCGTAAACGGGGCTATCAAAAAAACCGTACGGCGCAAATGTCCGATTTACAAAACCTCCCCCGTCATTTCCACGATCGTCCGCGCCAGCTCCAGCGCTTCATGTGATTGCGCGTGGGTTAGCTCGAAGTAGGCGTTGCCGGGGTAGTTGGTGTCGTAGTAGTAGTCCGCCAGCTTGTGCAGGATGTTTTCCTCCATGTCGGAAAGTTCGGGGAAGCCCATGGCGTAGCAGCGGTCGTAGAGCCGCCAGGGTTTGTGTAGGCTCATCAGCTTATAATCGTCGGCGGTGCCCTTACGCTCGATGAAGGCTTTAAAGCATTTTTCCACGGCTTGCTCGCTGAAGCGGCCGCTGGCGCAATAGTCCGTTTCCTCGTGCATAAGCTCCGCGCGGCGCAGGTCCTTTCGGGCGATGTACAAATAGCTGCCTACTTCTGCCATAGGAGGATCCCTTCCCTTTTGATGGATGACGACACATGCAGGGGGTGGTCGTCGGTTTCAAATTCCTGTGAAAGTACATAGGTGAACGAAACGTAGCCGTCGTACCATGTGGCGGCTTTATTTAATGCCGCCCGGTCAACGTCGGCTGCGGAGGCGCAGATGACGGCGATGTCGATGTCCGAAAAAGCCGTAGCCGTACCCCGCGCACGGCTGCCGAAGAGGTACAGCTCCCGAATGGCGCCGTCCTTCTGCGCGCAACGGATGATCCTGTCCAGTAAAACGGAATCGATCGGGGATTCCATGCCCGCTACCTCGGCGCGCCCAGCGTGATTTCCAGTTCCATATACTGGCCGCCGCGGTAGATGCCCAGCACCACCGTTTCGCCTACCTCGTGGGCGGTCAACGCTTCGAAGAACGCCTCGAAGTTGTGGGTCCTGAACCCCCCGAAGTATACGATCAGGTCGTTGCGCCGCAGACCCGCCTCGTGGGCGGGCGTGTCGGCCGTAACGTAGCGGATCAGCATACCCGCGGCGGGCAGGTTAAACAATTCGCGCTGCTCTTCGTTGATGGGGTCGTGATGGATGCCCATGAAGGGGATGATCACGGAGCCGTCCTTCCGCAGCCTTTCCATCAGTTCGCGGACATTGTCGATGGGGAGGACGTAACCCATCCCCTCGATGCCCGCGCCCATAAATTTCGCCGTGATGATGCCGACGACCTCGCCATGCTCGTTAAAAAGCGGCCCGCCCGAGTTGCCTCGGTTGACCGCCGCGTCGGTTTGCAGGACGTTAAGCGTCAACTGTTCGCCCGTGGAGGGGCTCGGTACTTGGATAAGCAAATCAAGCGCGCTTACGATGCCTTGCGTCGTACGCATCCCTTCCCCCAGCGCGTTGCCGATGGCGATGACCGCGTCCCCGACGCGCAGCGTATCCGAATCCCCCAAGGCGGCGACGCCGAACGGGACGCCGTTTTCCTCCAAGGCTTCCAGCGAAACGGCCAGCACAGCCAGGTCGTTGTTGCGGCTGGCGCCCACGAGCCGCGCGGGTACGAGGGTTTCATCATCAAGGGAGATGTTGATTTGCACAGCGTTTTCCACGACGTGGTTATTGGTCGCCACATAGGCGTGGTTGTCATCCGTATAGAAGATAAACCCGCTGCCCGAACCCGTGGCCGTACGGGAAGGGTTGTTGCGGCCCCCGCCGATCTCCGATTCGATCGTGATGCTCACGACGGACGCGCGCACCCTTTCGACGACATGGGTGAAGTCAAAATCGGGGTACGCGATGGGGAACGTAAACGGCTCCGGCCCGAAATGGGCGTTAAGCGCGGCTGCCGATTGCTCGGACGGGGGAGGCGCATCATCGGGTATAAAACGGCGCGCGGCGGCGAAGCCCGCGTTTATCCCCGCGACCAAAGTGATCCCGCCAAGGCATACGGCAAGGAACGTCAACAGAAAATAGCGCAAAAACCGCTGCGGATGGGATGGGGAAGGCATGGAACCACTCCTAGAAAATACGTTTGCTTTTTTTACCAGCTTGCGATGTGGCCGTCCGTACGCATTTCCGTACCGCCGGCCAGTACGCCCGTTTCCGGGTCGCGCAGGATGATTTGCCCCCGCCCGAAACTGCCGGCGTCGGGGGTTTTCACTATATCGTGCCCCGAAGCGGACAATGCTTTGACCGTATCCTCGGGGAAGCCCGGCTCAACCAATATACGCTTGCCCTCGGTCCATTGCCAGCGTTTCGCGTCCAGCGCGGCTTGCGGGTTCAAATGCTTGTCGATTAAATTGGTCACGACCTGTACATGCCCCTGGGGTTGCATGTAGCCGCCCATCACGCCGAAGGGCCCCACAGCCTGCCCGCCCCGCGTGATAAATCCGGGGATGATCGTATGGTAGGTCTTCTTCCCGCCGGCTAAGGCATTGGGGTGGCTCTTGTACAGGCTGAAGTCCGCGCCGCGGTTTTGGAGCGCGATGCCCGTGCCGGGCACAACCATCCCCGAACCGAAGCCCATATAATTGCTTTGTATAAAACTGACCATGTTGCCTTCGCCGTCGGCCGCCGCCAAATAGACCGTCCCGCTTGGGGCGGGCGGTACGATTTCGGGGGTTTGCGCGGTTTCCTTTATATTATTGCGCAAACGGGCGAGATAATCCTCATTTAATAATTCCTCCGCGGGGCATTTCATATGGTCGGCATCCGTCACGAAGGCCATCCCCTGCACGAAAGCCAGCTTTAACGCTTCGATTTGCGTATGGGTATCGGCAGTCAGCCCGTTTAATATCCCCAACGCCATCAGCGCGACGATGCCTTGGCCGTTGGGCGGCATTTCCCATATTTCATACCCTTTATAATTGACCGAAAGCGGCTGCTCCCATACGGGGGCGTAGGCTTCCAAGTCGTCCATCGTCAAAAATCCGCCGTGGCAGGACGAAAAGGCCGCGATGTCGGCGGCCATCCAGCCGCGGTAAAAACATTCGGCGTTGGTCTTGCCGATTTCGGTCAGCGTTTCGGCATGGGCCCGGGAGGACCAGATTTCGCCGATTTCGGGTGCTCTGCCCTTGGGCGCGAACGTTTCGAACCATGGGGTGAAAGCGGGGTTGTGCTTATGCTTTTCATAGAAGCGGTAGGCGGCGTTCCAATACTTACCGAGTGTTGGGGATATGGGGAACCCTTCATGGGCATAAGCGATGGCGGGTGCCAAACATTCATCCAGCGACAGCCTGCCGAACCGTATGGAAAGCTCCACCCAGCCGCCCGGCGCACCGGGTACCGTCACGGGAATAAAACCGTGCTTGGGCATCGTTTCGTACCCAAGCGCCTTGACCTTATCAATGGAAATACCCCCGGGCGCGCGTCCGGAGGCGTTGAGTCCGTGCAATCGGTTGTCCGTCCACACCAAGGCGAAGGCGTCCCCGCCGATGCCGTTGGAAGTGGGCTCGACCACGGTAAGGCAAGCAGCCGTGGCAATCGCCGCGTCAATCGCGTTGCCGCCGCGTTTGAGTATTTCCAAGCCCGCTTGGGCGGCCAAGGGCTGGGACGTCGCCACCATTCCCTTGCGCGCGTAGTGTACGCTCCGCGCGGACGGGTAGGGGTTATGCAGGGGGTTGAATTTCAAGCAGATGCCGCTCCTTTACCTTAGTGATCCTACGCCTTCACGAATTCCAATTCATCCATCAATTCCTTCGGCACTTCCTTACCCCCGTGCGTCAGTTTATTGATAATCCGCGAGAGGTGTTGCAGCCGTTGCTGGTTCTTGATACCGTAGAACTTTAGCGGCTCGAGGTATTGCGGGCTGTTGGCGAGCTTTTCGCGTACGGCGGCGGGGAAGGGGCAGTAGGTCATGAGGATTTTACGCGCCTGCTTATTAAGGCGGGGGGAACCGTTGGATTCGAAGAGCAGCCACTCGACATAGTTATTCACGAACACGGTGCGGTAATTGTTCTTCGCGCGGGTTAATTCGAGCTTGACGTCGGCCTTCACTTCGGCGGAGAGGTCGCGGTTGGAGCGGTAGAATTGCAGGTAATCGCAATATTCGGCGGTGAGGGACGGGTCGGAAAGGTCGTTCCACCGCATACCCATGATGCGCTTGCAGATTTCCCAGCGGAACTCGCCCGCGATGCGCATGAGCATGGGCTTGAGGTCGATGAGCAGGAACACGGGGGCGAAGACGCGGCCAGGCGTGTTGCGCTTGCGGCCCTCGATGTCCTGCCACATGGCGCCGCGCAAGCCGACGTTGGGCATCAATATGATTTCGGGCATGATGCGGAGGTTTACGTTTTCCTTGGCGACGCCGAGTTCGGCGTTTTCGTAGATAACGGGGCGGTGGAAAGCGGAGAAGTCGATTTCGTTGATTTCGTCGAAGGCCTCTTTAATACGGGCGGGGGTGACGATCGCGTCCTCCAGCTTGCGTTGGAGGTTATGGTCGCCGAAAAGCGGACAGAACGTGGTGGCGCGGCCGTAGGTCATCTTATTGGCGATGGGGAATACGTTCTCCAGCTCAAAGCGGAGCTTGGCCTCCCGGTCGTTGATCAGGCGTTCTACGTCCGCGGCGGTGATTTCGCCCGTTTGCTTTTGGTCTTGCAGCCACGCGGGCCAGTCGAGGTCGAATTCGTCGCGGCTGGGTTCCTTTTTGCCTTCGTAGATAGCCTTCAACCATTCGCGGATGGTGTACACACCCTGCGCGGGGTCGCCCTTAATCGAATCAGCGATGGAATACAGATAGTCGGCGTTCGCCGGGCCCGCGAGGGCCGCGTCCAGGTAGCCGAATTCCAGGAACATCTTGATGATCGTGGGGGGGTTGGGGTCCTTGAGGTGCTTGACAAAGACGTTTTGGTACAGCGGGTAGAAAACTTTGGTAAGCTCGCGGCGCAGGCGGTAAACGTCGTCCTCCGAGGACGTGCGCTCGGGCATTTTGGTGAATTCGTGTACCTGGCGGGCGAAGACGTTGGCCGTTTCCTCGGGCATACCCGAATATTCTAATATAATGGCCATGGAATCGGAGAGGTTTTGCTTGGGGGCGGCGGCGTTTGGCAAGACCGTCACGCCTTTATTGCCGCGCAGGGATTTGACCTTTTCGGCGTAGGCCGAAAGACGCGCCTGGTAGGAAGACGCGGAAACGCTCGTCATGCCCGAAAGCATACCCGTCAAACGTGCCATAATGCCCGAAACGGCGGCGTCCGCGCCTTTTATCCCCATGGAATTGAGGTGCAAATCGGTGATGAGTGAAAGCAGGTCATGTTCGTCGTGGCTGATATAGACCTGAGCGATTTCCTTTAAATATTCCTGTAAGGCTTTGCAAGATTGCAGGACATCCATGATGTCCTCCGCGCCCTTGCGTAAAAAACCGCTCGCGATCCCCGTATTCTTGAAAAGCGTCTTTTGCATGACGGGGTCAAGGTCCTTGATTTCGGAATAATATTCGTGCATCCAGCCTTCCACCGTGCCGGAATCGGCAGGGCCCGTAATGGCGTTAAGCCCTGAAAGCTGCTTCGAGGCGAAGGCGTACAGCGTACACAGCCGCAGGTATTGCGGGTAGATGTCGTCCATGGTGCCGTATGCGCCGTCGGCCTCCAATTTTAGCGTGGACCAATACCGCAGGAAGTCGGAGAGCTTTCGGCATACGGAGTTGGCCAGCAAATGGCCGACATCGGGTTTGTCCTTGATCAGCGTATCAAGCGTTTCGAAGCTGTCGCAGGAATAGGCGAACACCGTCATGTCGGACACGGCGGTGTATGTATGGTTGTACGCGCCGGAGGAGATGGCATCGAGTCCGATGGTGTCGCCTTGCTCGAAGCGGAAAGTACGGCCCGCCAATAATGCCGACGCGCCGCCCTTGGTGATGAAGTAAAGGTTCTGCATGGGTTCGCCCATACTGCACAGTGTTGCGCCCTGCGCGAATTCGATGAGGGGCATGAGGAGATTCCTTCCTTCCGTGGAAATTTCAAGCGATTATAACATTTTGTTTACAGGAAGGGAAACCTCCGCGCAGAATAAATCGCCCGTCGCGCGGATGGTGAAGCGCCCGCCCATCAGCTCGGCAAGGCTTTTGGCGATGTAAAGCCCCAAACCGCTGCCATCGGTTTGCCTGGCGCGGTCGCCGCGGATGAATTGTTCGGCCAAATCGTCGCGCGGGGCATCGATGGGGGTTTGCGAAGTATTCTTTAACATAATTACCGCGTCCCCGTTCTGCGGGGTGATTTCCGCGAAGACGCGCGTGCCGGGCAGCGCGTACTTGGCGGCGTTGGAAAATAAGTTTTCCAGCACGCGCCATAAATGGCGGCTGTCGGCGGTGACCCGCGGCGGTTCTTCGGGCTGGCGCAACACCAGCGTCAAATCGCGTTCGGAAAAAGCGTTGTCGAATTCCCCGGCGATTTGCCCGACGATTTCGTTCAGGTTCACGCTTTCCGTTTCCACACGCAGGTTGCCCGTACCCGCTTTGGAGGCTTCCATCAGGTCGTCAATCAGGATTTTCAAGCGGCGGGACTTGCGCTCCAGCACGGCTACATATTCGGCGGCGGTTTCGTTATGCAATTCTTCGGATTTTAGCAAGTCCACGTAATTAATAATGGAAGTGAGCGGCGTGCGGATGTCATGGGATACGTTGGTAATCAGCTCCGACTTGAATTGCTCGGCGCGGAGCTTCCCTTCGTTGGCGGTTTCGTATTTTTGCGCGAGGTTAAGCAGGTGCGCGGCGAAACCGGTCATCCCGACGACGGTCATGGCGGAAAAAACGCGCAGGAGATTGGACAAATCATAAATCCAACGCGTCGGGGGCGCGTTAATGCCGCCGGAAACGCCGTAAATGATTATGTTCAGCCAATAATTAAAACGGATCCCGATCGGCGGGAACAGGATAACAAAAAGCGCAAGCCCTCCCAATAAAATTAGGGCAAAAGACAAACCCGTCAACCGCCATACAGGGTACACACGAAAAAAACGCACCCAATACAGCGTGCGCAGCAAATCCCCGTCCCGTATACGGGCGGCGAGTTCCATTAAGACGAACATCACTACGGCATACGCCAAAAACGGCGGGATATAGGAAAAGATGTACCGCCATTCGGCGTAAGCGGAATTCATGAGGTACCACACGCCGCACGCCGCAACCAAAACAAGCAGGATGAAATCGATATTCCGCCAATATTGGAATACGGCTTCCCGCTTCCCCTCGGGCTTCGTCATCCATACGGAAAGGAGCAGGACAGCCGCGCAAACGCCCAAACAAACGAACGAAACCGCAAACCCGAAGCGGAAAACCCCGCCGAAGAACCGCCCCAACAGTACATCAAAAGTATGGCTGCGCGCGCGCAAAGCCGAAACGGCAAAACCGTACCCTGCCAAAAAATAAAAGACCTTAACAAGCGGGTTGCACAATATTTTACGCATGTTTGACCACCTTGTACCCCAAGCCGTAAATCACCTTCAAATAACGCGGCTCCTTGGGGTTGATTTCGATTTTCTCGCGGATGTGCCGGATATGGACGGAAACGGTCTTGGATACGTGGAAGGCGGGTTCGTCCCATACGGCCTCGTAGATTTGCGACGAAGAAAAGACCCTGTCGGGGTGGGAGATGAGCAGTTTTAGGATGTTGTATTCCAGCGCGGTAAGGGTGACTTCCTCGCCTTCGACACTTACGCGCTTCCTGCCGTCGTCCAGCACCAAGCCGCTGGAACGGTAGATGCCCTTTTCGTCGGCGGTAACGGGCGGCACGCCGTTTAACCCGCCCAAACGAGCATAACGCCGCAGCGAAGCCCGCACCCGCGCGATCAGCTCCACGGGGTTAAAGGGCTTGGTAATGTAATCGTCGCCGCCCATGTTCAAGCCCAGTATCTTGTCGGTTTCCTCGCTTTTCGCCGAGAGGAAAATGATGGGGACGTTACCGGCTTCGCGGATTTTGACCGCCGCCTGTATGCCGTCCATCACGGGCATCATTACGTCGAGCAGAACGAGGTGGATGGGCTCGCGGGTGATGGCTTCGACCGCTTCCCTTCCGTTGGCAGCGCGTAGGGTTTTGTACCCTTCCTGCCGCAGGTATATTTCTAAAGCACCCAGGATGTCTTCGTCATCGTCGCAAATCAGAATCGTATGCTCCATACTACCTCCAAACCGTAACAATATATCCCCCCGTATTCGCGTCGGAAACGGTGAATGTCCCTTCAATTGCATCGGAAACGGTATGCACCCAATGTTCGGGCACGGATATTTTACCATTTTCGGGGCGTTGGTATATGATGAGGTACGTTTTGCCGTCGATTTCCGCTTCATAAGTCTCGCGTTCCCGCAGGAATTCGATGTATTCCTCCAAAACGAAACCATATTCCCCCATTATAAAAGCGTGGACGCGCCCCACATAGCGGAAATGCCACGGTTCGTAGGCGACCTGCGTAATGTCCTGTTTGTCGTACGGGTAACGCAGGATTAAACCGAAGCGCGGCGCGTTCTCCGCCAGCCATTGCGCCTCGGCCGTACCGCGCATCCCGTTAAAATTGCCGTCCACACTCAGGATATCCGCCGCCAAACCCAGTTGATGTTCGCTGTGGCCCGCGGGCATGACGTAGGTTTTATCGGCGATGTTGGCGAAGAGGTGCGCTTGTTCATTATGCGTACGGTAACCGTCGGCGACGTAAAGCCCGCTGAAGCCCGTGTTCCGCGCTTCTGCCAGCAAGTCGCGTATGGCGGCGGAAGCGGTCGCGTGCAACAATACGCTCGAATCCCGCGCGGGGGAGTCCGGCCACACGTTAACGAGGTAATCCGCGTTTATAGGATTTTGGATGGAAAGGGTGCGGTTAACGAGCTTGAGGTAGGGGGTGGGGGTGATTTCGTTTAGGGAGATTAAGGGATTCGTAATTCGAAATTCGGAATAGGAAAGGAGGGGTGGTTGTAAGGTAGAAGATGGGGATTCGGAGTTCGGTGTTTGGGATTCGGAATTCGGGGTTTGGGATTCGGAATAGGGAGAAGGGGTCTGCTCCGGAGTTAATTGGGAGGTTAATTGGGGGTTTGTTTGGGGGGTTGGATTCGGCGTTGTGTTTGAGGTGGAGCGCGCGCGGATGTTGTTTCGTATCGATGTGCTTACCGCTTCGCTTGCCGCCGTTAGGATTTCAGGGCTGCCATTGGTTATCAGGCTCCATATGAAATACGCGGTTAACAAAATCAATGTAGCGATGATTACTTTGGGCAGGGTGCGCAATCTTGCTCTTTTTTGTTTGCGGTTCGTGTTGGGGTTCATGTCATCCTCCGGAAATTCGTGATGGAGGAATCCTATCGGATGAAATCGAAGGCCATGGACATAAAAAGCTAAGAATTTTCAAATAAAAAGACCCGCGTAAATTTTTACGCGGGCCGATGTTTGGTTTTGTTTCGGTTCAGGCGTCCATGCCAAGCACTTCACGCAAGAAACTTAGCTTTTCCGACGGGGGCAGGCTGCTGACCATGCCGTCGATGTCCAACCCCAGGTGACCCAAGCCCATTAAATCCTGTGCGATATTTTTACCCGACTTCGCGGGTTTCGCGTCGTTGTACATTTCCTTCAACAGGTTAATAGCGCTTTGATTGGTGTGTTCGCGTGCCTTCACCACGTCCACCACGCCGTTGATGATGGTCCCGGCGGTTTCCTCGCACAGCTCCCCGGTCCCCGCCATGTCCTTGATTGCGTTTACCGCTTCGTTTATGTGGGCGGTGTTCATGACGATGGCGTCAATGCGCATAAGCAGTTCGTTGATGACGGGTTTTGCCGTCGGCGGGGTGGGCGGTACCGGTTGTGCTCCCGGCCTTGGGCCGTTGGAGCGGGGGTCGGTGTCCTTCATGGCTTCGGTAAGGTCGGTAACTTCCTGATTGCTTAAGATATTCGGTATATTCATAAAATTGTCCTCCAAATGATTATTTGGCGGACACGCTCCGGCGCCGAATAAGGTATTCGGCGAAAGCAGGCAAATCGTGCTTTCATTTATGAAGCGCGCCCGACCGTGCTTTACGAGCCCTTTGGCCCGTTTGGGGTACGTTGCTTCATATAAATTGCCCTGCTCGTCTGTAACGCGGATGTTTTTGGTGATGGGTTCTCCTCCCCTGCGCGAATTGATCGCGGTTTAATTTTAGCGGTCACAGACCGCGGCAGGCAAACGCGACGTTTTTTGTAATGGGTGTCCGCCCCTCGCGCAATCGCGCGCGTTTGCAAGGAAAATAATAACATGGGCAGCCAAACGGCGCAAGGCCGCGGAACTTCCTATGCATTTCTAACTTGTCCCCTAGTAGGGTACAAGTTGCTTAACGTAACAGCGCGATCGCTTCTATATGCCCCGTGTGCGGAAACATATCTACGGGAATTACCTTCCTTAACCCATATCCGCCCGCGCACAACCGCTTGATATCGCGCGCCAGGGTAGCCGGATCGCAGGAAATATAGATGACTTGCGGAACTTTCGCGGCGGTCAACGCGTCCAGCAATTCCGGTTCGCAGCCCCGGCGGGGCGGGTCGAGGATCACCGCGTCAACGCGGGAGCCGTCTTGGGATAACATATCCGGTATGATTTTTTCCGCCGCGCCCGCGATGAAGCGCGCGTTTTCGATGCCGTTAAGCTCGGCGTTTACCTTCGCGTCAACGATGGCTGCTTCACAAATATCCACGCCGATTATATTTAACTTCGTGTCGAATTGACACGAAGTTGCGTACAACGCAATCCCCCCCGCGCCCGCGTGCGCGTCCAGGATTGTGACCTCCGCTTGGGGTTCGCGGTAACTTCGGAACAAATTGTTCCGAAGTTGCCCCAATGCCGTATCATACAGCACCTTCACCTGCACGGGGTTGACCTGGAAGAACGACGGCGCGGATATCCGGTAGCGCACCTCGCCGATCTTTTCCTCTATATACCCGCTGCCCGACAACATCCGAAACCGCTCACCCAGCACGGCATTACCGCGGGCGGTATGCGGATTGACCAATACCGTCGCCACCCCCGCTTCGGTTGTTAGCGTCTCCGCAAGTTCTTTTTCTTTGGGCAGACGTTCGCCGTTAATGACCAACACCACCATGACTTCGCCCGTAGCAAGCGAAGTACGAACCATAATCTGACGCATCATCCCCTTGTGCGCCGTTTCGTCATACGGGGCAACTTGATTGCGCCGCATATACTCCTTCACAACGGCAAGCACATTGATATGTGCCGGATGCTGTATGAGGCAATCCTCCACTTCCACGATACGGTGCGACCGCGAAGCATACATACCAATAGCGAAGCTGTCGGTATTGCCCGCAGGTACGACAGGAAAAACCGCCTTGTTGCGGTATCGGGCCGGACCGAGGGGGCGCGGGTGGGATTCGGCGACCGACTTCGCCTTTAAGGGAGCGAATCCCACCCGCGCCCCCGACCCCATCCCGACTACATCCTTAACAGGCGGGTCTTCCACCCCAGCAATACGCGTCAACGCGTCAACCACAATCTGCTTCTTGATCGCCAGTTGCCCGGGATAATCACAATGCCGGAATTGGCACCCGCCGCACACGCTTCCCCCGCGGGAAGCATCGGATACAGAGCAATCGTTTTTTATCCTGTGCGGGGAAGGCTTTAAAACCCGTTGAACTTTGGCATAACCGTAACGGGCCTTGACTTTAAGTACGCGCGCCTCCACCTTTTCCCCGGGGAGCGCGCCTTCCGCCAGCAACACGAAATCGCCGACCCGCCCAACACCGAAACCCTTGGCGTTGACGTTCCCGATTTCCAGCGGAACGACGGTGTTTTTTTTGACCTCTTTCACGAATAGTCCGAACGCCTGATATAACGGTTGAACATCTTTTGGTAGCCCGTCCACGGGCCCGCGGTCGAATCCTTGTCCAGCACTTCCTCGAAGGATTTGAGCTTCGCGTCCATATTGTCGGCGTAGTGCAGCAGGAACGCCTCAATGGTGGACGGGAGTTTGGGCGAGCCGTATTCATATTCACCGTGGTGCGCCAGAATCGAATGTTTTATCAGGCTCGCCAAATCACGCGGGAAGTCGGGGATTTTCCGTACTTCTTCCGTGACCATTTCCACGCCTATCGTGATGTGCCCCAGCATTTGCCCGTCATCGGTGTAGTCGTTCATGGGCATGGGGGAGAGCTCATATATCTTGCCGATATCGTGCAGGAGTGCGGTGGTGATCAGCAGATCGCGGTTAACGTGCTTGTACCGCCCGCTCATGAAATCGCATATCTGCGCCACATTGAGGGTATGCTCCAGCAGTCCGCCCATATAGCTGTGGTGCATCTGCTTGGCGGCGGAACGCACCCGAAACGATTCCGCTTGCGCCTCATCGCTGACCAAGATGCCCTCCAACAACGCCCGCAATTTGGGGTGCTGTATCGACTTGATGAAATCCAGCACCTCGCCGTACAGCACGCCGATGTCCTTCTCCGTCGTGGGTACGTAATTAAGCGGGATGTATTCGCCGTCCAGGCTTTTGCGTAGCTTGATGACCTTTAGCTGCAGCTCGTTTTGGAAGGTGACGACCTGGGCGTCGATCTTTACCATGTCGCCTTCCTCAAAGCTCTGTATGTCGTTGTTCATTTCCCAAATCTTCGCGTCCATCTGTCCGGTCTTGTCCGACAGGCGCAGCGAAAGGTACGTTTTGCCCCCGCGCGTCTTGAGCGTCTGCTTTTGGCGGCACAGATAATGCTCGATTACGTGTTCGTTTTCTTTTACATCTTCAAGGTAACGCATGATGGATCCTCTCTAGCCGTCCGGCATTCAATGAAAGTTATTATACACCCCTCGCATGGGATTGGAAATATTCGCGTGTTTTACATATTTTCCGGTGTACGGCGCAAGATAGGTTTAAGGAGTGATTTTAATGAAGCGGCTGTTGTTTGTTTTTGTTTTCGCGGCGTTTGTGCTTATGTCCTGCGCGACCGTTTACGCGGGTGAAGGATGGGGCTTGAACTTCGAAGTGAAGGGGGAACAGCCCCGGGGTAACAAAAGCGCGGAATATTTGGCGCAGTACGGGGCCTTTTACGTGGGCGCGGGGGAGGATAAAATCATCTACCTGACGTTCGACGCGGGATATGAAAACGACTTGACCGCGGGGATATTGGACGTATTAAAAGCGCACGAAGTACCGGCGGCGTTTTTCCTGGTGGGGACGTATATACGCGATTGGCCCGACTTGATCCGGCGCATGGTGGACGAAGGGCATACCGTGGCTAACCATTCGATGAGCCACCCCGACATGACGAAGCTCGGCAGGGATGCCTTCCTTAAGGAGATAGAAAAAGTGGAGGACATTTACCGCGGCGTTACGGGGCAAGAGATCCCGCGCTTCTACCGTCCGCCGCGCGGCATATACGACGAAGCGACGCTGAAGCTGACGAATGAATTGGGCTATTCCACGGTTTTTTGGAGCTTGGCGTACAGGGATTGGGAAAACGACAACCAACCCACGCAAGCGCAAGCGTTCGAAAAGCTGATCCCCCGCATCCACCCGGGCGCGATTATCCTGTTGCATAATACTTCCAAAACGAACGCGGTGATATTGGACGAGCTGCTGACGAAATACAAAGACCTGGGTTATCGGTTCGCGGGGCTGGATGAACTGGCAAAAAGACGGAATTTGCAAGATTTAGGCGCATAAGTATGCATCTTTTTACAATTGACATATTGACGCAACACAATTAACATGTCCTTGTAACATATTTTTTGGGCCAAGCCCATTAAAAAGGAGCATGTTATATGAGGAAAATGAAATTCCTTCTCGTTGCGGTGCTTGCGTTTGTACTCGCTTTCGCAGTCACCGCACCCATCGCCGTATCGGCGACCGCCCCCGAGGGCAGCGTTACGATTACGATTCTTCACACGAACGACATGCACGGAAGGTTTGTTTCCACAGGTACCGGCATTGTAGGGCTCGATGCCATCGCCGCTTACTATGCGGCTACCGAAAACGCACTCTTGGTTGACGCGGGCGACACGATACACGGGTTGCCGTTCGTTAACCTCAACTTCGGCCAGGATGCCATTGAACTTATGAACCAAGCAGGTTACAGCCTGATGGTACCCGGCAACCATGAATTCAACTTCGGATACGAACGTCTGCTGGAGCTTGCCGAAATCGCCGAATTCGAAATCATTTCCGCCAACATCACCCGTAACGGCGCACTCCTTTTCGCGCCCACCGCTATTAAGGAAGTTGAAGGCGTAACCATCGGTTTTATCGGTTTATCAAACCCCAACACGGGTATTCTGACAAACGCAAATAACACGCGCGGCCTTACCTTTGGCGATTTTGTCGCGGCAGCCGAATTGGGCGTCGCCGAATTGCAAGCAGCCGGCGTAGATATCATCGTTGCGCTTGCGCATCTCGGAAGTGGCGTACGCGACGAATTCCGCATTGACGGCTTCGCGCTCGAACTTGCCGATCAAGTGGATGGTATTGACATCATCATAGACGGCCACAGCCACACACGCCATGCCGCAGGTTTGGAACATAACGGCGTCCTTATCGTACAAGCGGGCGGGAACGCCGCGTTTTTAGGCCGCGTGGATATCACGGTTGCCGACGGCGAAATCGTTGAAATCGCCGCAACCACCCTTACCCGCGCCAACATTTTGGAAGAATTGGAATTGGAACAAGAATCTCGCCCCATGTTCGGCCAAACCGCGAGCATCCTCACCGATGAATTCGGTGATTTGCTTCGTGCCATTATGGACGAACAAGAGCCTACTTTGGGCGTTGTAGTCGCACAGCTTTCCGAAGCGCTCGGCGTCGGTAATATCCGCTCCGAAGCAATGCCTGCCGGCTTACTTGTTGCCGATGCGGTTGTGTGGGCAACGGGTGCGGACATCGCTTTGCAAAATGGCGGCGGATTACGCGCCCCCGGATTACCCGAAGGTGATGTAACCGTTGGTGCGCTGTACACATTCTTACCTTTCGGCAGCATTGCCGTAACCGTCGAACTTACCGCCACGGAAGTGTTGGCAATGCTTAACCACAGCGTAGGCGCGTTGACGGGGGACATCCCTTCCGGCGGGTTTATGCAGCTTTCTACCGGTTTCACTTATACGTTCGACCCGCTTGCACCCTTCGGGGAACGCGTAACCGCCATGGAAATCGACGGTGTGACCTATGATGAAAATTCCACCGCTCGCTTTATCGTTGCGCTCCCCAGCTTTATCGCTACCGAGCAGCAACCCGGCGTGGGTGGCGACGGATTTCCCCTTCCTTTGGGTATGGAATGGCTTGAAGAATTCCAAACATTGGACGAAATTCTCGTAGCCTACCTTAACAAGGATAATGTTGCGGACGTACCCGCACCCGTTGAAGAAGAAGTTGTGGAAGAAGGCGAAAAAATCGTAGAAGCCGTCACGCTCCCCGCGCTCCTTCCCCTCGATGAAATCGCACGGCAAGTCATCAACGGTTTATGGGGCAACAACCCCGAACGCGCCCGCCGCTTGACCGAAGCGGGTTACGACGCAAGGGCGGTACAAGCCCGCGTCAACCAAATCCTGCGATAAACGATGACCGTGAGGCATCGGAGCCTTTGAAACAAGAGCCCGTTCCCGCAGCACATGCGGGGGCGGGCTTTTAATCATTTTTAGGAGGAATTTCATATGCAGTTATTAACCAACCGTATTAGGAAAACCGCAGCCTTCTTCACCGCCTTTGTTATGGTGTTCGGGCTTGTGACGGCGTTGTTCGGCTCCCAAGTAAACGCGGAAGCCGCCGACGAAAGGACCCGTATCGACTTGCTTACCTTTTCCGACCTCCACGGCCATGTCGATTCCCTGATGAACGACGTTGACCCGGGCGCGGCAAGGCTGGTAGCGTACCTCGAATGGATGCGCTTGCAAAACCCCAACCCCGACAATGTCATGATTATCCCCGGCGGGGACGACTTCCACGGGCATCCGCTTTCCAACCACCTGATGGGTTCGCCTGTGGTAGCGATGATGAATTACCTGGGCGTCGAATACTTAGCGCTGGGTAACCACGAGTTCAGCTTCGGCAACGTGCCGCACTTTATGGATGAGCTGGACGGCATCTTCCTCGCCGCTGACCTGTTCTACGCCTCGGGGCATCCGAGGGCGGGGCAGCGTCCCGACTTCGTACAGCCCTACGCCGTGGTCGAATTTGAAGGCGGCGACGTAACGGTCGGGCTTATCGGCTTTATGACCCGCGGCATGGAGCATTTGGTGACGGGCGCGTTCATGAATGACTTCGAACTTCGCACCCCCACATTGGCGAACGCCGACCCGAAATGGATTTCCGACATCGATGACCTAATCGAAAAAATGAAAACGGAATACGGTGTGGACGCAATCGTCGCCGTGACCCATATGTATACCAATGCCGCGAACCACGCGACCGCTCCCGGCGGCGAAGCCGGACAACTGGCGGAAATGTTTGATTTTGACGCTATTATTGCGGGTCATTCCCACCGCAACGACGATTTTGTTCTGCACGATACGTTGATTATCGAAGCCGGTGCCCACGGGCGCGTGGTGGGGCGTATATCGCTTTATTTTGATGAAGACGGCAACTTGGACGAGGTAACCGCGTGGCGCAGCCCGCTGCCCCCCGCTTTCAATGCCGCCAACATCGCCAACGACGCTTATACGAATACGGCTTCCGTCCGCGACTTTATCCGTCCGGCGGGTACGACCTTCGACGGACTGTCCTTCTCGGCGTCCGCACACCCCGACTTCGAAACGGTCCGCCATCACTATGAAGAATTTTTTGCCGTCATGCAAGGGTATGCCGTGGAAGCGGAGCCCTATTTGGGCCGCGACCTGGGCGCGCGCGGCGTATACAGCCAAACCCGTGACGACAGGAATGTATGGGTGACGGGGCTTGTGTTGGATTACGTACTGCGCTCCGAAGACACCGTCGGCGGCTGGGACGTACCCCATTGGACGAGCGACCAACCCGGTTGGGTGTACATCTCCAACTTCGGCGGCTGGCGCAACGTCGGCCCCTTCGTGTTTACGCCCGATACCCCCGTAACCATGCGTCAAATGTACTCCACCATGCCCTTCAGCAATACGATTTTGCTGTACGAAATGTACGGGAAGGACTTGCTGGTCCTGCTCAACATGCAATCCAGCGCGAACGTAAGCCTTGACCCGCCTATATTCGGGCTTAACGGCGGGCAGCCCCCCGTCGTGGCGGGCGCGTTTAACAAAGGCGAACAAATCGGAAATCAAACCTTGAAAATCGGCGTTTCCGGCAACAACGACGACGGCTATACGGAATTCCCGCTGTTGCAATGGTATATGGCAGAAACGGGCTTACCCATCGCGAACGACGAAACCGTATACCGCGTAATCGGTTCCAACTTCACACAAGGCGCGGCGGCCGCGTTGCTTCCGGGTGCCAACCCCCCGGGCGGCGGCGACCGCTTCCCCATACCGGGTACGACCCACGCCAACGCGCTGGGCATGACCTTCCTGGGTATGCCCATGGCATTAATGCAGGACGGCACCCTCGTACCCTACAACGAAATCCCCACGGATTCTTCTTTATGGGAGGTTGACGGCCTCCGCACCTTGCGTTCCGCTATGATCGCGCAGCAATTGTGGCGCAGCGAGGGTGAAGCCCCCGCCGTCACCACCGAAGACGCTGCCGAAGCCGTAACCCTCCCCGCGCTCCTCCCCCTCGATGAAATCGCGCGGCAGGTCATCAACGGCTTCTGGGGCAATGGTGCCGAACGTGTACGCCGCTTAACTGATGCCGGCTACGACGCAAGGGCGGTACAAAACCGCGTTAACCAAATCCTCAGATAATCACGCAGTTAAACCACGCATAAAACCGCGCAAATAAAAAGACTTCCGTTTGATTTTTCGGGCGGAAGTCTTTTTATACGCTGATAAAAGGATTTATTATCCTTAATTTACCGTCAATTATATGGTTGTCTTGCAAATCTTCACTTAGTAATATCCGGCAGTTTGCATGAAGTGCCGTCGCGATGATTAAACCGTCATAAAATGAGTATCCGTATCGTTGTTTTATTCTAAGCCCCCCGATTATCAGTTCCAACTTTTCGCGTACGATTTCCGCTATGTGCGGGATATCGTGGATTATACTGCTTACATTAATAGGGTCGAACTTAAATTTTTTAATTATAACATTGGCAAATTCCTTTATTACTTGTGTCGAAATTACAGGTATGCAATTGTTTAGGCAGTCAAATGCCTTTTTTTGTTTAACGGGCTCGTCCGCGGAAAACGCGTATATCAAAATATTGGAATCGATAAATGTCCTAACGGCGTTCATTCGCTTCCTCCCTGTCAAATTTCCAATCCTTTGTATTAATTAAAGGTTTGATGATATCGTTCAATGTTTTTTTTGTTTTTTTATGCAGGGCAATCCCGTTATTAATAATAACGATTTCAACGTCGTCACCCAATTGCAAAACGCTGCGTTCCAATGCTTCTTTAGGGATGCGTACGCCCGTGCTGTTGCCCCAACGATTTAATGTCGCCGTCATAAAAACACGCTCCTTTCGTATAATTATACGTTAGGCGTTTGCGAAACGCCATAACCCGCAAGGAAGCGGGATATATTTATTGTAAGAACAGAACAACTCCTCACGGGTGTTTGGTATAATAGGCTCGACGAA
>Ga0123352_10004453_pt1 | contig 20643 bp, 23 predicted proteins | sample TergutLab28metaG_FD_89700 | JGI IMG/M metagenome (GOLD analysis project Ga0123352, IMG submission 89700) | Labiotermes labralis P1 segment gut microbial communities from Petit-Saut dam, French Guiana - Lab288 P1 | ecosystem: Host-associated > Arthropoda: Insects > Digestive system > Gut ...
CAGTTCAAGACAAAACTGACGCCGCTTGAGTTGCGGCGCCAGTCTGCGTAATCTTTTCCCCTACTCGGGGGGCGTTTCTTGTACAGTCCGTACAAATTGGGGCGGTTCAATTAAGGCGGGCTTGGATCTGTGTGAGCTCGGGATTTCATGTTCGATCGTTGGTAATCGAACGTTTGCGCCGGGCGTATGGAGATTTGAATCCGCGAGGGCGAGCGAGACTGTGCTGGGGGTAAAATGTGTAGGGGCGGGGTTCCATCCCCGCCCCTACACACCGAGCAGTTTATGTCGCCGCCCTTATTGCACCATATTGCTCACGTTGTTGATAAAGTCCCCCGCTTGCCGCAGGGCCTTGCCTGTGTTTTTGCGCAGGCGCTTGGTCTTGTTTTTAAGCTTTTTACCGTTATTTCCACCTGAGAGCATGTAGGCTGCCGCGCCCACAGCCATACCTACAAACGCTGCCGAAGTGGCTACCTTGCTTCTTTTGTTCATGGGGATACCCTCCTGTTATCGTATAAGATGCAGTAGTAGTATATCCCCGGAGTGGCTGTATATTACTAACCAAAGTGATCAAGAAGCTCCGCGAATGTGATATCGCCGAAGAGAGAGGCGATTATGGTCACCATATGGCCACCATGTATCCGCACAAGGTAATACTGCCGTGTCTGAATCTCGTCTGTGCCTACCGTTATTGGCAGCGTGTCGAAAGGCTCACCGGCCACCCAAACAGTGAACGGACGCCCGAACTCAAAGCCGAAGACGTCTATCCCCTCCAGCCGCTCGCGCAGCGCCTCCAGCTGGCCTTGGGAAGTCAGCGGCTGGGCATTGGTATCCAAGCGCTCGATCATCAGCATTGCGTTTGAGTCGGTGGTGGCGTTGTAGGCCACCATGTCATACAGGGCATCGATGCTGGCGGTGTCCAAGTCGACGCCGCCGTTTTCGGCAATTAGCTCTACCCCTACGCCCATCATCATAGCAATGGTCTCTTCATCTGCAAAATCCCAGCCCTCGGGCAAGGTAAAGCTCAACCCGAGAAAATCGCTGATGTAAACGTCGTCTTCTATCACCCCGCGCTCAAGAGAGATGTACTCTTCTACCGGGTCAGCTTGTCCGTAGTCTGCCGGCTCGGGCAGCTCCAACACTGTCACAATCGGTATGGCCTCCGGCTCTGGCGGAGGAACCTGAGCCCGGCTGCTGCAAGCCGCAAATAATATGAGCGCAGCCGCCAGCGTGAGCAGCTTAGCGTTGATTTTTATCATCGCGACACCCCCAACCTAATTTTTAGTCGTAAGTTGCATTAATTAGTCTACCCCATTATACCTAGAAATCAGGAGTAAAATGTCAAATTATGGCAATTTAACCAAGTTTGAGTTCAGTGTGGCTAAAGATGTGAACTTTGTGGTGGGTCGCATGGCAGAGCGGTTTTGCGGATTCAATTACGAGTGCGTCCCTGCACGAAGAGCCACATTGACAATATCGCCCAAAGTCGCTATAGTATAAGCAGAATTTGCACAGACAACGCAATTTTCACAAACGGGCAATTGCCGGCAAGGAGAGTACCATGGATCCCGACAGTATGAGTACCGTATATATAGCTCTACTGGCAGCGGCTCTGCTGCTTAACGCCTTCTTCACCATGAGTGAGGCGGCCATAGTAACCCTAAACGATTCAAAACTGCGCAAGCTGGCCCTGACCGGCAACAAAAAAGCAGTGCTAATTTCCCGGTTAGTAGAGCACCCCACCCGCTTTTACGCCACCACCAAAATTGGTGGCGCTCTTGCAGGGTTTTGTGCTTTCACTTTGGCGCTGAATATCCTTGGCCCATGGCTGATGTTGGCTTTTTTGGCGTGGTATCTTCCGTTGTTTTGGGCGTTTGTCGTAAGCTATCTGATAGCGGGTGTATTTTGTGCCGGTGCGATCCTCGTGCTGGGGGATTTTGTCCCGCGGAGGCTGGCTACCCGTCACCACGAGAGGTTCGCGTTTTTTGCGGCGGGGCCGCTCGCGGCTTTTACATGGCTATTGCGGCCGCTAGTGGCGCTGATTTCCGCTACCAGCGGCGGGATTCTCCGCCTTTTGGGAATAGATCCGGGCGCCGAAGAAGAGTCGGCTACCGAGGAGGAAATCCGTATGCTGCTCGACGAGGGTAGCGAAGAGGGCAACATCGAAGAGAGCGACAAGGACATGATAAACAACATCTTCGACTTCGGCGACACTGAGGTGAGCGAGATGATGATTCACCGCACCGAAGTCGTGGCCCTTGAGCGGGAAGCAGACCTGCGCGAAGTCGTAGAGACCGCTGTCGAGAGCGGCTGCACTCGCATCCCGGTATACGAGGGCGACCTGGACAACATCGTGGGTATTCTGCACGTGAAGGATCTCTTGGGGCTTATCACCCGCAGCCCGCAGCTCAGCTTTGATATTAGCGTTTACCTGCGCGACCCCTTTTACGCGGTGGAGTCGATGAGTTGTAAGCTGCTCTTTGCCACCCTGAAAGAAAAAAAGCTGCAAATGGCCGTAGTTGTGGATGAATACGGCGGCACAGCAGGCATAATAACAATGGAGGACCTTGTAGAGGGAATTGTTGGCGACATCCAAGACGAGTACGACGAGGAAGAAGAGGACGAAATCGCCAAGTCCGGCGCGGACAGCTACCTCATAGACGGTGTCGCCGACTTGGAAGAAGTCTGCAAGACCCTGGGCCTTTCTCCGGAAGAAGACGAGCTTGAGGAATTTGAGACCATCGGCGGGTATATAATACACAAGCTGGGCTATATCCCCGGGGAAGAAGAACAGCCTGCCCTGAGCGTTAGTGGTATACTCTTTACCGTGCAGCAGATGGAAGACCACCGGATTGCCAAACTGACTGCACAGGTGCTGCCCAAAGAGGACAAAGCCGCCAGCTCAGGCTCCCCAGAGGAGAAGGAGTGACCCAACTGGAACCGACTCTGAGCGCCCGTTCACACCTGCTCTGGGTGTGGCGGGCTTGTCTTGTTTTAGCGGCTTTGGCGACAGCCTTCGCCTATTCACTGGCTCTGCGCCCGGGATCGGCTCTCTGGTGGGTGGCAACCGGGGTGCTGGTAGTGACCTTTCTCGGCTGCTACCTGTTTTATCTCCCGGCGCGGCTCCAGGGGCTTTCCCTCATCCTGGAAGAAGAAAACTTGGTGCTGCGCTCGGGAGTGTTTTCCAGCGCTGTGCGCACTGTGCCGATGAGCAGTGTGCAGTATGCTCGGGTCAAAAGCAGCCCACTGCATAGGTGGTTGGGGCTATGTACCCTTGAGGTAGTTTGTGCAGGGGGCCGTGCGGCGATGCCGGGGATTTCTGGAGATGAGGCGCAGAGGCTTGTTAGTGAAATTTTTGCGCATTTGCCTCGCGTTGGCGTGTAAGTGCGATTTTCAATCGCCCGCGGTTTACCGCGAACCCGCTGTTGACAAGCCGGGAGCTAGCAAGAATAACACACCGACAAACTTTCTAGTTTTCGCTCACCTGCCCGTATAGTGGGGGGATGAGGCGGTCTTTGCCACTGCCACATGCCTTTGGCGTGGCAGTTGGGAGTTGTCTGCGACTGAACTTGGAACAGACCTGGCCCTCCCCCAGTCGCTTTCTTTTGCTTACTTTTTCTTGGCGAGACAAGAAAAGTAAGTGCCCCCGCAGCATGAGCGGTACAATATGCCCAGCCCGCAGGCTGAATCAATATTTGGTCTTGACCTTAAGACTTTGAACCGGACCTTGACCAATCGGCGCGTCGAGGTCGCCGCGCCCTACACACTGCACAAAACCCAGGGGCGGGATGACCCCGCCCCTACAGCGTTAGGTTGGTCGGGAGAGGCGGGCTGCACAGGGGCGCGGCCCCTACAACGATAGGACCCACGGTAAACCTAGGCGGCATAAAAACAAAAAACAGACCATACAACAACGGGTTCGCGGCAAACCATGGACGATTAAAAATCGCCCCTACAATGATTGTGTGCGGAATTAGGCGGGTTGCTGTGGGCATCGCCACCTAGAACGACAGGTTCGTGCGCCAGCCCTAAACCTTAATAAACTCCCACTACAAAGGAGCCACTCCTGTGCAAACCCCACTCCGCGCCCACCCAATAACCACACTCAGCAACCTGTGGCGGGTGCGCTTTCTCGTTATAATTCCGGTGCTGCGCGGCCTGATCGGAGCCATTAACTGGGACTTTGCCGCTTGGCTCGCCGGCGCCTGGCTGGACGTTCTCATCCTGCTGGCGATGTTGGGTTTTGCCGCGCTGCGCACGCGCAGGGTGAAGCTCTGGTGGGAAGGCGAACTTTTACACCTGCGCACCGGGCTAATTTTGCTTCGGGGGGTGGTTATTCCCTGGGAAAACATTGTTACGGTATCGGTTACCAGTCCATTTTACCTGCGCCCATTTAGGGCAGTTCGGCTGCGACTGGACACTATCAGCGGCAGTGCACGGGAGGCAGACTTTACCTTTCTGCTTCGCCCACAAGCGGCGGAGCTGCTTCTTGAGCGGCACGGTTGGGCACCGCCCTGCCAAGATAGTTTTGCGGCGAGTTCACGTTCGGTGCTGTCTCATAGCTTGCTCAGCTCCAACTCGCTGGCCGGCATTGTCTTTGTTGCCGCGCTTGTCTCCCAGAGCGGGCGGTTGCTTGGCCGGCAGCTGGCCGAAGGAATAGTGGGCGTGTTTGAGCAGTTTACCCGGGCGCTTGCGTTTGGGCTGCCGCCGGCTGGGGCGGCCATCGCCTATGCTTTACTGGGTGGCTGGGTGGTCGGCTTTGCGATGAGCTACGCCCGGTATAAAAATATGCGGGTCAGCCTGAAGGACGGCATGCTCAGGGTTACCGGAGGTGCGTTCACCGGGCGAAGCTATAGCGTAGTTCACGACAAAATCTCATATATGGAAGTCCGGCAAAACCTCATAGCCAAACTGCTTGGGCTGAGCCCTATGTCGATCTTGGCACCGGGATACGCCAAGGGCAAGGCCGATATTGCCTGCCTTACCCCAGCCCAGCGTGCGCCCGGCTTCAAGGCGGCCCGCCAGCGGTTTTTCCCACAGCTCTCTTCTGCTCCCAACAGCCTGACGCCTCTGTCCGGCAGTTTACCCCGGTTTATCCTACTTCCCTGCCTGCTCTGCGCGGGTATTTTACTTTCCGCCGGGTTGCTCTGCTGGCGGACGCAGGGCTGGGAACGCTTTGTAATTTTTGTAGGTGGGATGGCTCTGGTGCCGGCTCTTGCCTTTCTGGCTGTTCGACTGACTGACTTTCGCACCGGGGGAATCGGCCGGGCGGCGGACGCCTATACTCTGCGCTACTCCCGGGGGTTCTACCTGTGCACAGTAATCATACTCAGCGAGAAAATTGTGCAGGTGCAGCTGCGCCAAAGTTTCTTCCAAAAGCGGAAGGGCCGGTGCGATATTTTTATCTACACCAGAGCCGAGGGTAGGGCGATACACAGGTTGAAGGGACTGCCTGCGCAGCGCGTGTCGGAAATGTTTGCCTAGGCCGCTATTGTATGTTACAATATCCACAAGAAGTCAAGAGAGAGAGTACAGAGGACGAAAAAGAGATGCGTTGGCTCTGCCATGCATGGCGCACAATTTACCGGAAGTAGCGAAGATGTCGCCACACCACGAGATGCGCAGCTATTACAAGCGAATGTTGTGCATGCTAAAGGACATTGAGCGAGAAAGCTCAAGCCCAACACTGACGCGATACATTAGGGCTATTGAGGTCGAAATGGACGTTGAGGACGTGGCATATGTTAACGAAAAGATGAAGTAAGTGCAATTGCGGCAGTGCTGCTCTCTGTATTCTCTCTTCTGACTTCTGAGAAAGGTGGTCGGATAAATGCCGGACAAGCTCAAACTGTATGGATTTAACAACCTAACAAAGTCACTCAGTTTTAACATTTACGATGTTTGTTACGCCAAAAGCGAGCGTGAGCAGCGCGACTATATAGCCTATATCGATGCTCAATACAACTCCGAGCGCCTTACCGGTATACTCACTCACCTTACCGACATGATCGGAGCCAAGGTGCTTAACATCGCCTGCCAGGACTACGAGCCCCAAGGTGCCAGTGTCACAATCCTCATAGCCGAAGGGCCGATGCCGGACGGTTCGCGCTCACCAAAATCGAATACAGTTTTGGGCCACCTGGATAAAAGCCATGTGACCGTGCATACCTATCCCGAGTACCACCCGGAAACCAGCATCGCCACCTTTCGGGTGGATATTGACGTTGCCACTTGCGGGGAGATAACTCCGCTCTCCACCCTGGATTTTCTAATCGGATCTTTCGATTCTGACATTATAACTATGGATTACCGGGTGCGAGGCTTCACTCGGGACGAGCAGGGTAAGAAGCTGTTTGTCGACCATGAGATAACCTCGATCCAGAATTATATCGACCCCCACACCCTCGAGCGGTACGACGCTGTGGATATCAACGTCTACCAGCAAAATATTTACCATACCCGAATGCTTATAAAAGAGCTGGACTTGCAAGAGTATCTGTTTAAGCAGGACGTATACGAGATTTCGCCCAAGCTGCGTCTAGCGATAACCGACAGCCTGCGCCGGGAGATGATCGAGATATACTCAGGGCAGAATGTTTTTAACAAGTAGGGGCGGGATTTTCCTGCCCACAGACGCACATTGAACTGTTTTAGACGGGCGGGGATGGAACCCCGCCCCTACATTCCAACTACTAACTGAAAGGAGCCCCGCCCATGCTCGACCAATCACGCGCCCCGATATACGAAGCAATGGAAGCCCTTCGCGGTGCGCGGGTGGTTCCCTTTGATGTACCCGGGCATAAGCGCGGGCGGGGCAACCCCGAGCTGGTGGACTTTTTGGGCGAGCGTTGCGTGGGAATTGACGTAAGCTCCGCGCGGCCGCTGGACAACCTTTGCCACCCGGTTTCGGTCATTGCAGAGGCCGAGCAGCTGGCAGCAGAGGCTTTTGGGGCCGCCCACGCATTCTTTATGGTGGGTGGGACAACCTCGGCTGTGCAGGCTATGGTGCTAACCGCCTGCAAAAGCGGTGAAGAGATTATCGTCTCCCGCAATGTGCACCGCAGTGTTATAACCGCGCTTGTCCTGAATGGGGCTGTGCCGGTTTACCTCAACCCAAAAGTGCACGACCGCCTAGGAATTCCCCTTGGCGTAGAGCTGGCCGACTTGGAGGCGACTATACGCGCACACCCTAAGGCCAAGGCAGTCATTGTCAATCACCCCACCTATTACGGTATTTGCTCAGACCTTGCCGGGATTGTAAACCTTGCTCATGCCCACGGGATGCTTGTGCTTGCCGACGAAGCCCACGGCGCGCACTTTTACTTTGGCCCGGACGATGGCTGTTTGCCCACCGGAGCACTCCGCCTGGGAGCGGATATGGCGGCGGTGTCGATGCATAAGTCTGGGGGTTCTCTCTCGCAGAGCTCACTTTTGCTGACCGGCCCGGCGGTGAACACCGGATACGCCCGGCAGATAGTCAACTTGACTCAGACTACCTCGAGTAGCTATCTGCTTATATCCAGCCTGGATATTTCCCGGCGCAATCTTGCACTGCGCGGAAAAGAGATATTCTCGAAGGTGGTTGAGTTTGCTCGCTACGCTCGGGAAGAACTCAGTGCTATACCGGGTTTTTGGGCGTTTGCGGACGACCTTGCTAACGGCAGCAGCGTCTATGATTTCGACACAACCAAGCTCTCTGTCCATACCCTGGAGGCCGGCTTGCCCGGAATCGAAGTTTACGACATTCTGCGGGATGAATACGATATTCAGATCGAATTTGGTGATCTTGGCAATATTCTTGCCTATATCTCCCTGGGCGACCGAATGCGCGATCTCGAGCGCCTGGTTGGTGCATTGAGCGAAATACACCGCAAATACCGGCGCAGTCCCACCGGACTCATGCGCCAGGAGTACATCGCCCCAGAGGTGGTACTCTCGCCCCAGCAGGCGTTTTATGCCCAAAAGCTCAGCTTGCCGATTCACCAGACTGCCGGGCGGGTCTGCAGCGAGTTTGTGATGTGCTATCCGCCGGGAATACCGATCCTAGCCCCTGGCGAGCGGATAACCACAGAGATTCTTGAGTATATACGGTATGCGAAGGATAAGGGGTGCCAGGTTACAGGGACAGAGGATGAGAGTGTTGCGCACTTGAATGTGGTGGTTCAGTCGTAGGGGGGCACAATGCCCACATAATACCACGTGCGCTTCGTTGTAGGGGCCGTACCCCTGTGCGGCCCGCGGAACTCCACCCGTGTGTCTGCGTTTTGTGGTTTACCCCAAACCTAGCGCTGTAGGAGCGGGCTTCCATGCCTGACCGCCAGGTTCAAGGGCTTAATTTAGATTCGCTTTCGGGCACGAGCGGCACAATATTTCCAGCCCGCAGGCTGGTTCAATATTTGGTATTAAAGGCCTTGAACTTGCCAAAGAGGCGCGTCAGGGTCGCCGCGCCCTACACAGAAGGTATCTGTGGAATTCGGGCGGGAGAACCCCGCTTCTACAACGGCGGCCTTGTATCCGACAACACAAACCCACTTGACCGCACCATGAAAGGAAAATCCAAATGGACCTATGGTTTTCGGAAATGCACACCCCAGGAGTAAAGCTGTCCATTAAGGTGGACAAGCAGCTCTACAGCGCGCGCAGCGAGTTCCAGCGGATTGACGTATTTGAGAGCGCCGATTTTGGGCGTTTTCTCAGCCTGGACGGCTATATGATGCTCACCGAGCGCGACGAGTTCATCTACCACGAGATGATAACCCACGTGCCAATGGCAGTGCACAAAGACGCCATTGATATACTGGTTATCGGCGCGGGAGACGGTGGGGTGCTGCGCGAGCTTTGCCGTTATGAGCGGGTGCGGCGGATTGACATGGTCGAGATTGACCCGCTAGTGGTCGAGGTCTGCAGAGAGTTCCTGCCCCAGACAGCCTGCAAATTCGATGACCCCAGGCTGAGGCTCTACCACGAGGACGGGCTGAAGTTTATCCGCAGCCGGGAAAGTGAGTACGATGTCATCATCGTCGACTCAACCGACCCGTTTGGGCCGGGAGAGGGGCTATTCACTAAAGAGTTTTACGGCAACTGCTACAAAGCGCTAAAGCCCGATGGTGTGATGGTCAACCAGCACGAGAGCCCGTTCTACAGCGAGGATTCTATTGCCATGCAGCGGGCCCACAAACGGATTGTCCAGAGCTTTCCGGTCAGCCGGGTTTACCAGGCGCATATACCCACTTATCCTTCCGGGCACTGGCTGTTCGGGTTCGCGTCCAAAAAGCTGCACCCGGTGCGCGACTTTGACCCCGTCGCCTGGAATAAGCTTGACATAGCCACGAACTACTACACAACCACCCTGCATGTGGGGTGTTTTGCGCTGCCAGCCTACGTTGAGAAGCTGCTGCGCGACGTAGAATGATGTAGGGGCGAACTGTGTTCGCCCGCCTGTATAAGATATATCCGTGCTAAATTGCGGGTGAACACAGTTCGCCCCTACGAAAGGATTGTCCCAATGACCCCAACTATTCCCGGTTTCATAGCATCCACAACCAATTACGGCGCAGCCAAGGCCGTACTGTTCGGCGCACCATATGACAGCACGACCAGCGGGCGACCGGGGGCGCGATTTGGCCCTGGGGCTATCCGCGCGGATTCCTGGGGGCTTGAAACCTATAGCCCCTATCAAGACAAAGACCTCGAAGACCTCGCCTTCTTTGATGCTGGTGACCTCGAGCTGCCTTTTGGCGACAGCGCCGCTGCCCTCGCGCTGATAGAAGAGCAAACCCGCGCCATTCTGGAGACGGGCAAGCTGCCCTTCCTGCTGGGTGGGGAACATCTTGTAACTCTTGGTGCGGTGCGCGCGGTCGCTGCCAAGTACCCCGACCTTCACCTAATCCACTTCGACGCCCACGCCGACCTGCGCGAGGATTACCTGGGAGTCAAGCTCTCCCACGCATGTGTTATCCGCCGCTGCTGGGAAACTTTAGGCGATGGCCGGATTGCTCAGTTCGGTATCCGCTCGGGTACGCGGGAGGAGTTCACATGGGCGCAGTCCGGTCACACAGCGCTGCACAAGTTTGGATTTTTCGGCATAGAGGAGCTTGACGAGGGACTTCCTAAACTTATGGAGAGCCTTGCGGCCAAGAAAGTCCCCGTCTATCTCACCGTTGATATAGACGTGCTTGACCCCTCGATTATGCCCGGCACCGGCACCCCGGAGGCCGGCGGCATAAGTGCTTTTGCCGAGCTGCTCAGCGCTGTGCTCTACGTATTTAAAGCAAACGTGGTGGCCTGCGATTTGGTTGAGCTGGCCCCGGGGCTTGACCCGTCTGGAGTGTCAACGGCAACAGCGGCTAAATTGGTTCGAGAGATGTTGTTGGCGATATAGATGGAAGTACCCTCGCCCTCGGCTGTGCTGTTTCCCTCTGGGAGGGGGACGTTGGACGTTGCCTCCCCTCCCCCAGAGGGAGGTGGGCGCGCAGCGCCGGAGGGGGTGCTGTTCTTGGCCTTGCCTGATTCCCCACAAGCTGAATAAACATTTAAACAAAAAGGTTTTTTGCTACTTTTTCTCTTCAAGCGGTTTTGATGACTATTGCGGCTAAGCCGGTAGACGCAGACACAGCAGTTAGAAAAAGTAGGGTCTTATAACTTAATAACCAACTGCAAGGAGGCAAAAACTTGAAGAAAACATTAATTATCGGTGCCGGCGGCGTGGCCGGAGTAGCCGCCCACAAGTGCGCCCAAAACCACGAGGTTTTCCCGGATATCATGATTGCCAGCCGGACAAAGGCTAAGTGCGATGCTATTGCGGCCCAGCTGGCCCAGCGTGGCTACAAATCCAAAATCTCCACTGCGCAGATTGACGCGATGGACGTCCCTGCGCTGACAAAACTAATCAAAGACTACGGTGCCGACCTGGTGCTCAACCTGGCGCTGCCTTACCAGGACTTGGCGATAATGGACGCCTGCCTGGCCGCCGGGGTGGGCTACGTGGACACCGCCAACTACGAGCCGGAAGACGACGCGAAGTTTGAGTACAAGTGGCAGTGGGCTTACCGGGACCGTTACAAAGATGCAGGCATAACTGCACTGCTAGGCAGTGGGTTCGACCCAGGGGTGACCAGCGTCTTCTCGGCCTATGCGCTCAAGCACTACTTCGACGAGATTCACTACATCGACATCCTTGACTGCAACGGAGGCGACCACGGTTACCCATTCGCCACCAACTTTAACCCCGAAATCAACATCCGCGAAGTAGCTGCCAAGGGCAGCTACTGGGAGGATGGCAAGTGGGTTCACACCGAGCCGATGGAGATAAAGCGCGAATACGACTTCGCCCAAGTGGGCAAGAAGGACATGTACCTGCTCCACCACGAGGAGATTGAGTCACTGGCGCTAAACATCCCCGGAATCAAGCGCATCCGCTTCTTCATGACTTTTGGCCAAAGCTACCTCACCCACCTAAAATGCCTGGAGAACGTGGGGATGACGTCTATCGAACCTATCGAGTACCAGGGCCAGCAGATTGTGCCTATACAGTTTTTGGCGGCGGTGCTGCCCGACCCGTCCTCGCTGGGGCCGCGCACCAAGGGTAAGACCAATATCGGCTGCATCTTCCAGGGCGTGAAGGACGGCAAAACGCGCAATCTTTACATCTACAACGTTTGCGACCACCAAGAATGCTACAAAGAAGTCGGCAGCCAGGCTATCTCATACACCACCGGTGTACCGGCAATGATCGGCGCTATGATGCTCCTAACCGGTACATGGCGCGGCCCCGGCGTCTTCAATATCGAAGAATTTGACCCAGACCCGTTCATGGAGGCCCTAAATAAATGGGGGCTGCCCTGGATTGTGGATGAGAACCCAACGCTGGTGGATTGAAAAGTGGGCATAAGCAAGGGTGATAAGTTTGAGGTCATCGAGCGTGATGGCGGTGTATTCCTTTGCCCCGTTGTTGTCTATCTCAAAGCCAAGCTGGAAAGTATTGCGTAAATCATCAAAGACCACGAAAAAAATCCATCAGTTGTTTATAGTAGCGTAGAATACATGTTCAATGACCTTGGGATAAGCCTCGGGAGTAATGATGTTTAGGCTAAGAACCTGCGTTCGTGGGGGATCAAGATATTTTTTTAAGGTCAAGACCAAATATTGATTCAGCCTGTGGGCTGGGCATGAGCGGTACATTATCCTCGCCCGAAGGCGAATCTAAATTCAACCCTTGACCTGGAACTTGACCTTAAAGACCTTGACCTTAAGAACACAGGTTCTAAATATTGGGCATCATGATATACTTTAGAATTATTGGAGAAGCAAAGCATGAACAGCCTCCCCACCCCCTGCTTCCTGGTCGACACCGACCTAATTGAGCGCAACCTGCAAATCCTGCGAGGGGTCGCCGATCGCACCGGCTGCAAAATTCTGCTGGCGCAGAAGGCCTTCTCGATGTACGTGCTCTACCCGCTGATTGGCAGTTACCTTGCGGGTGCTACAGCCAGCGGGCTGTACGAGGCCAAACTTGCCCGCGAACACATGCTGGGGGAAAACCACGTCTTCTCCGCCGCATACCGGCCGGACGAATTCGACGAGATTGCGGATATTTGCAGCCACATCATTTTCAACTCCTTTGCTCAGCTTGAGCGGTATGCAGAGGTTGCTCGCTCAAAGGGTGCGAGTATCGGCCTGCGGGTCAACCCCGAACACAGCACACAGGGCGGGGGCATCTACGACCCCTGTGCACCTGGCTCCCGGCTGGGCATAACCCGCGATGAGTTCGACCCGGCGCTCTTTAACCAGTATGGGGTGGAGGGGTTGCACTTCCATACCCTATGCGAACAGAACGCCGATGATTTGCTGACAACTCTGGCCGCGTTTGAGGAGAAGTTTGCAGGGATTTTTTCCGGGCTTAAGTGGCTTAACCTGGGCGGAGGACACCATATAACTCGGGCGGACTACGACATTCCCGCGCTGGAGAGCTGCGTATGCCGGCTGCAAGAAAAGTACGGGGTTCAAGTCTACCTAGAACCGGGCGAGGCTATCGCTCTGAACGCCGGCTACCTCATCACTACCGTGCTCGATATCGTCCGCAACGGTGGGACGGAGATCGCCATTCTGGACACCTCCGCTGCCTGCCATATGCCGGACGTGCTCGAGGGGCCATACCGTCCGCCACTGCAAGGTGCCGGCCAGTCCGGCGAGAAGCCGCACACCTACCGTCTGGGCGGCCCCACCTGCCTGGCCGGAGACATAATCGGAGACTACTCTTTCGATGCACCGCTGAAGGTGGGCGACCGCCTCTGCTTCGAGGACATGGCTATTTACTCGATGGTCAAGACAAACACCTTCAACGGCGTGGGGCTGCCAGGGATCGCCTTGCTGGAGAACGGCGTGCCTCGGATAGTCAAGACTTTCGGCTACGAAGATTTCAAGGGGCGGCTGTCATGAAAGGTATGCTCATCCGTCCTATGGACACCGACAGCGTAGCTGGGGTGGCCGCACTTGAGCAAATTTGTTTTACCAGACCTTGGAGCCTATCTTCTCTGGAGGAGGAGCTGCGCAACCCACTGGCAGTCTACTTCACCGCGCTGCGCGAGGGGGAGGTTGTGGGTTACGCCGGAATGCACCGAATTTTTGGCGAGGGGCATATAACCAACCTGGGCGTAAGCCCGACCCACCGCCGGCAAGGGGTTGCCATCGCACTGCTCAAGACTCTGCTAGCCCACGCGAATGAGCGCGAACTCGCCCTACTTACACTGGAGGTGCGTACCTCAAACGCGGCTGCAATTGCGCTTTATGGCGGGCTTGGGTTCGCGCCGGTTGGCTTGCGAAAAGGCTATTACGACGCACCCAAAGAGGACGCGCTGATTATGACCCTGAAATTTGGAGACACGCAATGAAGATACTCGCCATAGAAACCTCCTGCGATGAGACCGCTTGTGCTGTGGTCGAAGATGGCCGCAGAGTGCTCTGTTCTGCGATTTTTTCGCAGATACCCGACCACAGGCTATACGGCGGGGTGGTGCCAGAAATCGCCTCTCGCGCCCACTGCGAGCAGATTGTGGCTGTAACCTCTAGCGCCCTAGAAGAGGCTGGGATCACCCTGCCAGAGCTGGACGCGGTCGCTGTTACCTATGCCCCTGGGCTGGTAGGTGCGTTACTTGTGGGGGTTAGCTTTGCAAAAGGACTTTGCATCACGCTGAACAAGCCGCTCATCCCGGTGCACCACATACGCGGGCATATCGCCGCCTGCTATCTAGCTCATCCCGCCCTTAAGCCTCCATTTCTCTGCCTGGTTGTTTCCGGCGGACATAGCCATATTTTAGAAGTGCGCAACTACACCGACTTCAAAGTGGTCGGCAAGACCCGAGATGACGCCGCCGGAGAAGCCTTCGACAAGGCCGCGCGGGTGCTTGGTCTCCCCTACCCAGGCGGGGTGGAGATGGACAAACTGGCCGCCACCAGTGCCACCGGCAAATACCGGCTGCCCAACCCCAAGGTCGAGGGCCACCCCTTTGATCTCAGCTTTTCTGGTCTGAAGACGGCGGTGGTAAACCTGGCACACAATGCTGAACAAAAGGGCGAGGAGCTGGATAAAGCCGCTCTGGCGGCCGATTTTTCGGAGCGAGTGGCCGATATGCTCTCCAGCCGCCTGTTTGTCGCAGCCGCACAGCTGGGGTACAAAACCGTTGCCTGCGCCGGGGGGGTCAGCGCGAACTCCCAGCTCCGGGATCGCCTCGAGAGGGACGCAGCCGCAGCCGGCTTGTCGCTATACCTGCCGCCGCTTCATCTCTGCGTTGACAACGCGGCCATGATTGGCGCGCAGGCTTTTTATGAGTATAGGGCGGGGAATGTTGCGGATTATTCGCTCAACGCGGTGGCTAGCCTTGGGATTGATGGTGTGGAGTGAATATTTTTACGATGAATGGGAAAGATTTCCTGGTAAGGGGCTGTGCAATAGGTGGCCCGACAGTTACCGATAAACCAAACGTTACTAGGGGTCGATACCCATGTTGCCCCAGCAAAGGACTTACATGAGCACTTATGCTTCGCGCAGGCGCAAATACTTCGCGCTCAGTTTTATCTCCGCGTTTTTCGTGTTTTGGCTGGTTTTTTTGCTGCTTATGAGCGCGGGGCAGACCTCTTCTTCGCCGAGAGCTGTTGGGGACTCGACTTCAGCGCTCATAGCCTATCAGCCCCAGGAGGAGGACGCGCTTACTCTGTTGGCCTTCGGCACCGAGCACCCCGGCTCTGTGGCGGACACATTCCTGCTGCTGCGCTTTGACCCTGTGCGCGGGCAAGTAGTGGTGGTTACTTTCCCGCCAGGCACCGTGCTCACCCACAACGATGCCGCCGAAACTTTGGCCGACGCCTTCCGGTTTGGTGGTGCGGCCTACACCCGCAGTGCCCTGGAGCAGACTCTAAGCGTACCTATCGACCGCCACGCGAGGGTTACGCTTTCGGGCTTTGTGGCTGCTGCTGCCGCTGTAGGTACGGTCGAGTTCGAGCTGTACGAGCCGTTGAGCATTCACATTGAAGGGCAGCCAATCACCCTGAACCCCGGAATGCACCTACTGGACGGACGGCAGGTGGCCGAGCTTATCCGCTACCAAGGTCATTCCGGCGGGCAGGCTGGGAGGGCAAAACTCACCACACGGCTGGTCTGTGCGGTTATCGACCAGCGGATTGACGTTGTGCACAGCACTCTGCTCAACCAAATTTTCGCCACGGTAATAAACCTTGTAGACACCGATGTCACCTACGCCGACTTTGAACGGCGGGTTTCTGGCGCGCGCGCGATGGCCGAGCAGGGCGAGCCTGTCACCCTGCCTATTATACTACAGGGCCGCTTCTGTGAAGATGACGTCCGCTTTTACTTGGCCGACACCGCTCTCGCGCAGATAGCCCGCGCCTTCTTGTAGTATTAAACTTGCAAAAATGGGAAATCTCTTATTGTGCTTTGCGTCCGGGTACGGTATAATATATATTGAAGTGCATGTATATTATACGATGCGCAACGCCTCGCCGCTAGAGCGGCAACCGGCTCTTGACGCGCAATTATACCAACGCTACACTTGTGGTATAATGTATAGAACATGACGAACATAACAAAGGAAAGGAATCCGCGATTATGAAAAGAACCTCCTTCTTGACCCTTGTAGCACTAGCCGTAGCCGCTATAGGTGTGGTTATAGGGCTGGCCGCTTATTTCAAAAACCGCAGCAGCTACCTATACGATGACGATGACTTCCTATTCGATGACCCTGACGACTTGGAATACTACCCAAGCATAGAAGAAGACGATGCCGAAGCCGAGCCCGGCAACGAAGGCGAGATTAAGTTCTAAGTTTTATCATTAAAAAACAGAAGTGGCGCACAGTGCGTCACTTCTGTTTTTATGTTGCATTTGTGTACACTTCTGGGTATAATGTAGGTGAGAGGTGATTGTAATGGCAAGAAGGAGCGCAGATCTGCATATCCGTATTGATCCGGAAACAAAAGCGGGCGCGGAGCAGCTTTTTTCAGCATTTGGCATAACGGTTACAGACGCGATAACTATATTCCTCAACCAATCCTTGATGGTGGGAGGCCTGCCTTTTGAAGTGCGCCAGCCACGCTATAACGCGGAAACCGAGGCTGCCATGCAGGAGGCGAGGGATATTATTGCCGGAAAAGTTGAAGTGAAAAGTTATTCTTCTTTTAGCGGGTACCTCGCTGATATGGAGGATGGCGATGCTGAGATTTAAGCCGACAAAAAAGTTCAACAGAGACATGAAGTGTATTATAAAACGCAAACTGGACTTATCTCTCATGCACGAGGTTGTCAACACGCTTTTAGCAGAAAAACCGTTGGCCACAAGGCACAAAGACCACGCGCTTACTGGCAACTACACAGGGTATCGCGAGTTCCACATAATCCCGGACTGGCTTTTGATTTACATGGTCGACAAAGAGAATCTAATCTTAGTCGCGTCGCGTACCGGTTCACGTTCAGACTTGTTTTAAAAGAGCGATTGAGCGGATACTGTGGTTATCCGTTAAATCGCTCTTTTGCTTAATTGGCCCAAACCTGCCTCAGCACCAAATTCATAGCATTCAGACAGGCAAGGTTGCGTATATTCCCTCGCTCGCCCTGGTACCCACGGCTCAGCCTTAGCTCTATGATCTTCTCCCCCCAAGGCCCCACACATGCCACGAACACAAGGCCTACCGGCTTTTCGTCGGTGCCGCCGCCCGGGCCGGCGATACCTGTAACCGCAAGGCCAATATCCGCGCCGCTAACCGACCGCACGCCCTGGGCCATTTCAAGAGCGCACTCCTGAGATACCGCGCCGTGGGTTTCAAGGGTTTGCCCGCTCACCTTCACGAGGTTCGCTTTGCTTTCGTTAGAGTAGCTGACCACCCCGCAGCGCAACACCTGCGACGCGCCGGGAACTTCGGTTATACGGGCGGCGATCATTCCGCCGGTACAGCTCTCGCAGAGCGCGATGGTTAGGCCTTTTTCACGCAGCAGCGTTACAAGGGCAGATTGCATATCGCCCACATCCACCCCGTAGACGTGTTCGGGGAAAAGTGCGGTCACTTCCCGCTCCAGTGGATCCAGCAGACGTCGGGCTTCTTCTTTATTGGGTGCGCTGGCGGTCAGGCGCAGCTGAACCTCGCCCAATTTGGCGTAGGGTGCGATAGTCGGGTTTTGCCGCTCAATCATGGCGTCGTGCAGTTTACTCTCGGCCATCGATTCGCCTATGCCGAATAGGTGCACAGTCCGCGAAAGCAGGGTTTTGTCGGTGCGCGCCTGCAAAAACGGCGCGACCTTCTCCTCGAACATGGCCTTCATCTCGCCGGGTGGTCCGGGCAGCATTATGGCGATCTTGCCATCGCCCTCTACCGCCAGGCCGGGTGCGGTGCCCCGCCCGTTCTCGAATATGGTTGCGCCAACCGGCATATACGCTTGCTTCTCGTTGTTTTTGGTGAAGGAACGCCCAGGCGCAAAGCGCTCAAATATAGCCTTAATATTCTCAAGTGAGGGCTGGTGCAGCTCCATCTCCCGCCCGAAATAGCCGGCTACAATCTCCTTGGTTATATCGTCGTAAGTCGGGCCCAGCCCGCCGGTGGTTATAACCATATCGGCCCGGCTAAAGGCCAGGCGCAGGCTCTCTTCCAGTCGGGTGGCGTTGTCGCCCACCACGCTTTGGTAGTAACAGCCTACCCCAAGCTCGGCGAGCCCCCGCGCAATAAATGTCGCGTTGGTGTTCACAACGTCTCCCAACAACAGCTCAGTGCCAACACATAATATTTCGGCGTTCATGTAAGTTGCTCCTTTTTGGTGAATATATAATTTATCTTGCTTATGCCAACCTTCGCATCTCCAGCAGCTCCCTAATAACTAATCCCAACTCCGAGTCATAATCGTGCTCGACTATCTTTACGGCATAATCAAGACGAGGATACAACCGAAATACATTTTTTATTACAACCATCTCCATTGTATCAAGGTCACGCCTCTGTATTTTATAATGCATAAGCGCTGAGTTTTCCCAAGTATACAATGGCTCGAGCGCCACAATACGTTCGTGGAAGGGGCCATCGGGGTCGATTGTTATAAGACCGATCCTCGATATTTCCTCTATTGTCACCAGCTGCCCATCAATAAATTGGTGCGTGTAATACCAGTGGCGAGCAGCTCCGCTCCTTTGCATAGAGCGAATTAACTGAGTTTCCGCGTCGAACCTCGGCAACCCAAGTTTACTAAGGCCATGCGGGTCGTACACAAAAGTGTGCGCCACAGGGTCCCAAATAAAATATATACGCGCGCTGTTCCATGTACCGAGCCCCGCGAATATTTCCATGTCTTTGTATTCGTCAAAATTAACGTCAATCAGTCTTGGGAGACCGGAGTTGAATGCGGGGTGTGATTCGTAGTGTTGACTAGGTATCCCCAAACTCTGCCATTCTCCTATATACCTAAGGTCCAAATGGCTGATGAGTGCACCTGACTGGGAGTCGGTAACACGCAAAGTGGAAATATATTCGCTGTCGTCCAACGTGTAATACGCCCTAAAAGTGAAATACGGCAAGTCATCGTGGATTTTGGCGATCATTTCGCTAAAGAGCTGAAGCTCTGCCGGGTTTTCGGGGGCGTGGCCAGCAGTGTTCTCTGGGACGTAAGCCTCGTCAGCATAAAAAGGGGTGTGGGCGACGTCCCCGGCCACGCAGCTGGAAAGAAGAGTGATAGCGGCACAAGCCAACAAGGCTGCCAGAAAAACTCTTAACATTCTCACATCTTTGCCCTCTCTCTGCTGTCACTTGTAGGCAGGGTAACACCTCCACGCATTCCCGCGTATACTAGAAAAAATACCCACGCGCAGGCGAGCAAGGAGGTGCGCTGTTGAGAAGAAAATGCAAAGCTCCCCAGTTTCCCCCTGTAATGATAGCCTTTGGGGCCGGGCTTTGCGCGGCTATGCTTTTATCCCCTAGGTTTGCGTTGTTTATGGCGGCTGTTGCCCTTATATACTATGGCGTAACTTCACCACGCTGCTAATATCAATCTCCCAGATATTTATCTTTCGCATTAACCGAACTACATAACCGGAGGTGGCCTATGAAAATCGTAGTGCTGAAATGTCCCAGATTTGCAAGCCCTTTCCTGCGGCTGATTTTCAAAATCAAAAAGGAAGCAGTCTAAGGCGTGAAGACGCCCCCAGCCGCCGGAGAACAGCTCGCGCACCCAGTTATGGGGGCGCGTTTTGTTTTGTTAATATAGTCAATCAACTTGAAAAAGCGCCCTTGTTTTTCAAGTTAGCTCGCGCCCTATGCGAGCTTTCGGCGTAGCCGAAGACTTACGTATACACGGTTTTCGCGCCTTCAAAAGTGGGCTTCTTTTACTTTTTGAACACCTTTGAGCCTTTTTTGGCGTAGCGTGTCAGGCTGTCTTCGATTACCTTTATTGCCGAAGCGCGCCCCTCGACCTCGTTGACGACGGTCTCTTTGCACTCCAGCTCTTTGTACACCCTAAAGAAATGCTGCATCTCGGCAAATATATGGGTGGGGAGGGCCTCTATAGTTCGGTATGGATTGTAAGTTGGGTCGCCAAATGGTATAGCGATAATCTTCTCGTCCTTGTAGCCGTCGTCGAGCATGGTTATAACGCCTACAGGGTAGCAGCGAACCATAGCCATTGGGTGTATCGGTTCGGTGCAAAGCACCAAAACGTCCAGTGGGTCGCTGTCTTCGGAAAGTGTGCGCGGGATAAAGCCGTAGTTTGATGGGTAGTGGGTAGCGGTGTAGAGAATCCTATCCATGATGATAAGGCCGGTTTGTTTGTCCAGCTCGTATTTTTTCTTGCCGCCCTTCTCTATCTCAATGACAGCTATAAAGTCTTCCGGGGTAATGCGCGAGGGGTCTATGTCATGCAGTATGTTCATCATAAAGCTCTCCTTGCCATTAAGTGTGTCAAGTATAGCACAACCGGAAACATTTGCAAAGTGGCGGCGTGGCTGATTTTACCCATCGTGCCCTGTAGCAGCAAACACAAAGCCCGCCTTAATTGAACCGCCCCAATTTGTACGGACTGTACAAGAAACGCCCCCCGAGTAGGGGAAAAGATTACGCAGACTGGCGCCGCAACTCAAGCGGCGTCAGTTTTGTCTTGAACTG
>Ga0123352_10004454_pt1 | contig 20643 bp, 22 predicted proteins | sample TergutLab28metaG_FD_89700 | JGI IMG/M metagenome (GOLD analysis project Ga0123352, IMG submission 89700) | Labiotermes labralis P1 segment gut microbial communities from Petit-Saut dam, French Guiana - Lab288 P1 | ecosystem: Host-associated > Arthropoda: Insects > Digestive system > Gut ...
ACACACACACATAAAATTCAATAGCAAAAGATGGATAATGTGGAAACAAGTGATCTCCATGAAACGTGGGAGCAGTTATGATTCCCAGTATAGTTGTGGGAGGTACTGCCAGCAAGCCTAACAGGAACAGCAGTAGTAGTCTGTATGTGCTGAAGGAGCCAATTCTGCAGTGGCTTAACCAACCATCTCTATATGTAGAGTACTTTAATTTTTAAAGATTTGGTTTTGACAATTTTTTTATACTTCATTAGATGACTGCTCCTTTGGATGTCCTGCATCTACAGCTAGTCACTTCTAGAAGCCCTTCTGAGGTCAAGATACATATAACAACCCATTATAAATGTGAATAATTGGTCATTAGCAGTATTCCAAAGATAGAGTTGTCCAAAAACAATCTTGTCTTATTCCAGTTCTAAATAGCATAAAAAATAAATTGATTAGAATCTTTGGGATGTAATGCTGCATCATTGGGTGAGTAGTTCCAGACATTTTGCAGAGTCATAGTGTTTTTATTGTCAGGGTCAAGCAGTACAGGAAAAAACATGAACTATTTGCCCAGCGACACAGTCTTACATCACAGAAAACTTTCATCTTCAGAGGCACCACTATAAGAACCTCATATGGGAATAAAACTGAAACATAATGTAAAGAGAAGCTGCAAAATATCTTCATAGCTTCAGAATTTTAACTCCATCAATTATCATGGTGATAAAGACATGAAAGATACGATGGGCGAGGCATGTAGCATGCAAGGGACAGCTGCTAAAATTTAGTTGGAAAATCTGAAAGTGATCTTGCAACATATGTAGGTGGGACAATAACACTTAAGCTCACATTTACCCTCATCTGACTGGTCTTGTATTTAAATTTTAGAACATGGTTAATGAAAAACATTTTATTGGAACAGAAAAAGATAACACCATGAAAGAAACAGCATTTTGTTGAATATAAAAGAAATTAATAGCATGCCTTAAAAATGCAGTACATTTCTTTGTTGCCTAAACATATAACATAAATTTTAGGAATGTTTTTTTTAAGTGTGTTCGCATATGTGAATGCAAGTCTTTTTAACAGCACTTAAACTTTTAAATCCTCCCTGCTGGCTGATTTTAAGGGTACTATAAAAATTTAAATTTATGGTACTTTTTGTCATAATCATACAAAATTTTTACACACCACTGCAAAAGTTTTGCCGTATCTTGTGCACTTGTGGCCAGAAACACGAAATTTAGTTACTAGCAGGCCATTACAATTTACACATTGGACACAGATAAGGTTTTTGTGGCACTACCGCTGAAAACGAATGTTACTGTCATTCCTAGTATTTCGGTTTTGTGTGATACACTGCAAAACACTGCCCCATACAAAGCCCTAAATCAAATTTTCAGCTGTAAAATGTAGTGCATTCTTCACAATTTTCCCAGTCTGGCACTTCTCTCTGCTCACACGCGACATGAGCACTGAGATATTCCCTCTAGCTTAGCATGTGTGGCTGGACTATTATATATATATATATAAAGATCTCTTCATACAAGTCTGCCTGCTGGACTGCTAGTCTGAACTTGTACTTGCATTTCTGTACTGGCACCAGTCAGCAATCCTTTGGCAACTTCTTTTTTTGGTAGAAAATTTCCAGTGAAATCTTTCTTGTTTGTTTTGGTGTGCAAAATGTGTGCACTGACAACTGCCAAGTCATAGAGATGTAAGAAGAGTTTCTTCCACCACCTTCCCCATCTTCCTTTCAAATGAATAATATGAGAACATCTGATCTAATCTGTCCTCATTAGTCTTATACTTATTGCAGTCCAACAATGTGGTCTGTTTTTTGTTATGATCCACCTGATGATGGCACCTCAACAAATTCATCTTCATGGGTAATGGTTAGAAGAAAAACATCAACAGGTGTCCTTCCGCATGATGGACAAGAAGTGAACCCACTGGCATGATATTTTTCCAACTTTTTTTTTTTTTAGTTTTCCAGAAAATGCTTGTTGCGGCATTCCTTTTCTGTTTAACATCTCTCTGCCCACAGCCTTTGTCTAACAAGCCCATATATGGTCAAAAATCTTTGGACTGGAAAACCATCTGTCCATGTACGCATTGTGACCCTTTACTTTTCTTTTGTCACATAATGTCAACACTGGATGCTGCGTTGTGTTCTGAGATGGTGGGATGTGCCCCAGTAGAATAGAATAGAATACCGAAGGGCATGAACTAAGTGACCCAGGCACTTTGACTGTGATCAATGTTTTGTGCAGCACTTTTGCTGATTCATTCAGCAGTCCTGCATCTTGAATGAAGTGCAGTACCTTGCTAAAAGAGATGTCTTCAAAGTCACTTGGTTTCATAAAATGACAACCCAGATGCCTGAATCTTAATGAGGCCAAAGCCTCACAGTCACAAAGAACGTGCCAGGCTGTTTCAGATGCCTGTTTGCATCTATCACACTCGAGAACTGCATATCAGCCCCAGCACAGATAGGTGTTCTTTTAGATGCCTGTGTCCTGTAGCAACCCTGTCAATATTCTTGGCCAGTTTCTGCTCAGGATGAGCATATATATATATACAAAAAAGAAAGCCCTTAGCTTGCCTCTTTCCATGCATGAACTGCCAAAGCTCTTCATGCTTCCTACTTGTCCAGTCCCTGTTCACCCCCCTGGCAACCTTCACAGGTATACCAAGTGCAGGCTCAGGACTTATTAATGAATGTGAGGAGCCTTGTTTGGCTGATCCATCAGCTATTTCATTTCCATCAATTCCCATATATCTTGTCACCCATACCAGTTGGACCCTGTCAAGTTCTGCCAGTTTCACCAGGGACTAATGGCAGTGTGACCAAGTATAAACTTCCATTGTGGACACAGCCTCTTTTGGCCACATAAAATTTGAACACTTTCATTTCATATTTGTGGGGGTTTCTTTCGACATAAACATGAAAGAACAAATGCCTCAAAATGGGCATACTGCCTTGTCAAAAGTCAGTTCTTCTTCCAGTGTGTAGACATCCTGAAGTTACATAATTTGTGTCGATAGCTGGCCAAGTAATGAATATGGTCACAGTGTGGCTGTTCCCTAGCTGCCTTTGCAACAGTGTTATTCAGATGTAACACTATCAACACTGTGAAGAACCTATCATAAGAAATTCCAGCAGAAGCTGCATATGGGGTCTGACTAATCAGACAAAAACACCGGTAAACTTGCAGAGATGACTTGCATAACATGCTCACATGTATGACTATTGAGAAGATTTTTTTTTATTTCTTGCAATGTCAGTGATTCCACCGCACAAATAGAGACTTGGGTTTCAGAGGGTTCTCTTGCTTCTATTTCTTTACTTGCTGTGTTGCATATCAGTTTGTTTCATTCTGTACACTTCCAACAACTCGGTGCTGAAGAATATTTCAAGTCCATCCAAGGGAGGGTTGTCTTCAGTTGCATGGAAAATTTTATTTATCCCTGGTACTCCAGAAAATGCAGGTTTCTGAATCTGTTCCTTCCATCCTACTCAAAACCTGTATTTGCACATTTAGGAATGGCCCTACATGTTCTCTCCCTGCCTGTACCTGGACAACTTCATCATCTTCCTCTTCTTCGCTGCTGCTGCTGCTACCGCTGCTACTGGAAGGGTGAATTTACTTTGCATACGTCACCGTCAGAAAGTTCACTGAAACTACCACCATCTGAATCCGAATACTTCACAATTTCACTTACTATATCAGTTCTGACCGTTTCTTTGTGAAGTATATTCTGAACTACAACTCCAACCAGGATTTTCCATTGTGTTTGGGGCACATGAAACATCAGCTATCTACACTCAGAGTTCACTGATACTTCCAGAGCCGCATGCTGGGAGAGGAGTATGATGATTCACTGTGAGTGACCTCAGGTGTCAACTGCGATAAAACAAAGGCTGCCTCAAGCCAAATGTCATACAGCTTGTTGTACAAGTGTTCTCTGTGAGGGTCTAGCATACACACTTCTATGTCTTGCATAAAGCTGAACAATCACTGAAACTATTACAAACATGGCAGAGTCTAATGGTACAAACCTGAAGCCAATACCTCATACAGATTTTTAACAAGCTTACAAAAATTGGGAAGTACAAGTACTATGGCCAGACAGCTGGCGTGTGAGGCCACACAACAGTGGTTAGTATACCACATGGGGGTGGAGGGGAGAAGTGTTAAAGGTTAATACCATAGAAGAATGTGGGCAGGATTCATTTAGATCAAAATGTGGACCTACACTGGACCCTTTTAAACAATGTACAGAACATACAGGGAATTCCTTGGCCAGCCGAGCAACTATTAGCTTCTCAGAGAGCACTTCATTCCATGGACTGAAAGAAACATGGGATATGGAAATCTGGTACACAGCGTGTAAACCAGCCTCCATACATTTCATTGTAGCTCCCAAAACACAGAAATGGAAATTTGATCTTAGTGTATTGTGTCAAGGATGACAAATTACACACACCGGTAATATCATCAACATGCCACCAGGTACTCACATGAGATGCAGACACTCCAACCAGGTGCCTGTGAGAGTCTGGAATGTTTGCTGCCCTAGAACTGTTGCCAATGGCGTTTTCAGGTGGTGAATCTGAGCCAGAACGTGATTTGACTGAGGCTTCATATGGGGCCAGAAATTGGCTTGTCTCATTTGCAAACACTCTGAAAAAAAGAAAATAAAGCCATTACATTAGCAACATCTTTAATGGAATCAATGTCACACATACATGAGACAGTACCACTTGCAAATATTGGTAAATATACTGTACCCAACAATGAATTTAAAATTTGGATCAGTTCCTGTTAGTCCAATTTCACTTGAATATTAAGAAAGTAGCTGAGAAGACCACTGGTGGCAATGGTTTGTTTGGACAATGGGATTGACCAAAAAAAAAAAACACAATATTTGCATGAAACTGTGAACACAACAGACACACAAATGTGAAAACTATACTTAACCCTTTCTTTTCCACAGTTTTCACACAATGACATATCACTTTCATCAATATTTCAGATTCTATAATGTCCGACATTCTCTTAATTTTTTATTAAAAATGCACATTGCCTCTTGAACTTACAATCAATGAACATGCATGAAAATTTAAAAATTCAAAAAACTTACACCCCAAATTTATCAGCATTTGTTTGAAGCAAAACACAAGACATACTGGAAACAAATGTATTTGGGGCTGGCCCAGCATACATGCTACACAGACCAAACTATATTTGGTTTTGGCCCAAAAGGGTTATTTATGCTAACAAAATATTATGTAGCAGCATTTTTCCATTATAGATGTTATGGCTATATGTCTATGAATCAGCCACCAAAGGCCTGACTGTAAAATTATACTGTATGGGTCACATCTCCCTTGGAATGTGGCTGGCAGTGGACCCCATGGGTGGTCTGCATATTTTGGTATCAAAACACATACACAAGACTTCATAAGAAAATTTAAATGCACTGGCACAACTCAACAAGGGGAAAAAAAGTTTATTTTAACCACATTTTAACGTACATGGACAAGGAATTAAACAAACAAACTCTTCTGCAGTGATGTCAACTCACTCATCCAAGAACACATTGTGTATGAAGAAAAAGAGTGAAGACTTAAGAAACTTACAACAAGAAACATGCCATTTAGATACAAAATGGGAAAAAGAGCAAAATTCTAATATAAATAGACAAAATGCATGATTTGATCAATGAACATCACAGTGTTTTTGTGGTTTTCGTTAAATTGTGCCAGACCATGGAAGGAGCCCGATCATGAATCCCTGACTGGAAGGTGTGACCTGTACCACTTAAAGGTGACTAACATCACAGAAGAAGATGTCTTATCATGGGCATCCAAATCTTCATGCTACAAAACAAAGGGACTAAGCAAACTATCCATATTAGTATATTACCATTACTACCAGGTCACCACCACTATTTGAAACACAAGAATCACACATGCTAAAAGTTAAATAACATAAAATACAAATGAAGTCCAGGGATACAACGTGATGAGCCAAAGGACAGTTTTTATGTCGAATAAGAGCAGGTGACTTATCACTTTCCTGAGAACCATATAACAATTCTGACAGGAGACTTTAATGCAAAATTGAAGAAAGATGATATTTTCAAGCCAACAACTGGGAATGTGAGTTTACATGAGGATAATGAAGCTAATGGTGTTAAGAGCAGTAAACTTTGCTACATCAAAAAATCTGGCCAAGAGTACAATGTTCCCATGTGGAAACATTCATAAATAAACCTGGACCTCCCCTGGTGGGAAGACTCACAATCAGATCAAACATGCATTAATAAATAGCAGATGGAATTCAAGGACACTCTGTATGTACACTCTTTCAGGGGAAATGACTGTGAGACTGATCATTATCTGGTAACTGCACAAGTTAGGGAAACAATGTTGTTAAGAAAACAAGCAGCATAAAAGTTGGATATAGAAAGATTCAATCTCAAAAAGTTAAGTGAGTTACAAGTTAGGAAACAGTATAACATGAATATCGTGAGCTGGGATTGCGTAGTTGGTATAGCGACTCGCTACAGGCTGGACAATCCCAGGATCGAATCCCTGTGGGGGTGAGATTTTCTGCACCTGTCCAGACCAGTCCTGGGGCCCAACCAGCCTCCTATACAATGGGCACTGGGTCTTTCCTGGGGGTAAAGCGGATGGGGCATGGCATTGACCACCCAACCCCATCTAGCGTTGATGGTAAACAAAGAGCAGAGCTATACATCTACTGCCCCTATGGGCCTTTGCGCCCTGTTCTAGGGTGAAATTTACCTCTACCTTTTATAAGATTAAAATCTCAAACATCTGCAGCTTTAGAAATCTTACATGATAGAAAGGACATAAAATGGGTCTAGGAAAACATTAAAGAGATTATCAGTCTAGGTCTGTACAAATGGAAGCAGCACAAACCATGGTTTGATGAAGAATGTTTACAATTTCTAGATCAAAGGAAGCAAGCTAAAATGCAGTGGTTATATGATCCAAAGCAATGTAGATAATCTGAACCATACAAGGCAACAAGCATTTCAGGAACAAAAAGAGGGAATATACGAAAGCTAAAATTTATGACCTTCAAACAAATAGTAAGAACACAAATATCAGAGACTTGTATAGGGGCATCAATAAAATTAAGAAGGGTTACCTGCCTAGAATACAGTAATGTATAAGAAAAGTGACCTGGTTGCTGACACTCACTGTATTTTGGTAATGTGGAGGAATCAGCCCTCAGCTACTAAATGTATATGTGATTAATGATGTTGGGCAGACTGCAAAACAAACAGCAGAGCCACCGAAGTCTTAGCCCAGCGCATGAGATTGAGATGGCTAGTGAAGAGTTAAAAAAGATACAAATCACCACATATTGACCCAATTCCATCAGAACTGATTAAAGGAGGAGGCAGGCTTGTTACTATTTGGAATGAGGAGGAATTGACAGAGCAGTGGAAAGAGTTGATCACTGTATATATTTACAATAATGGCAACAAAACAGACTGCAGTAATTATCAAGGTGTATCACTTTTGTCACCTATATACAAACACACCAGGATGACAATACCAAAAAAATATAAAATTTTGCCTGATGCCAAACTCCATATGCAGATGAAATTATTGGGGATGATCAGTGGGGTTTCTGACATTAGCAGATCACCTGCTGATCATGTATTCTGCATTAGTTAAATAGTTGAGAAAAATGTTAATATAATGAGACAGTGCATCAGCTACTTATAGAATTCAAGAAAGTCCGTCATTTAGTTAGGAGGGAGGTTTTGTGTAATCTCACTCAGTTTGATATCCAGCCCTCTGCAGCTAGAGGTGTAAGAAAAATGTGTCTAAATGAAAGCAACAGCACAGTTCAGGTGGCAAACATTTATCTTGACATATTTCCTATGATGTTCTGAAACAAGGAGATGCTCTTTCACCATTGCTGTTCAACTTTGCTGCAGTATATGTCTTTAGGAAGGTTCAGGCAAACCAGGAGGGCTTAAAATTAAATGGTATGCATCATAATGTGGTTTATGCAATTGATGTTAATATAATGGGTGGAAGCATACACACTACACGGAAAAACACAGAAGGCTTAGTAGTCAGTAATAAAGAGAATGGACTAGAAGTCAATGTAGTAAGTAATAAAGAGAATGGACTATAAGTCAATGCTGAGAAAACAAAGTATATGTCCACATCTCAAAACCAGCATGCAGGACAAAATCACAATATAAATATAGGTAATAAATCCTCTGAAAGGTGGAATAGTTCATATATTTGGGAACATCCCTAACAAATCAAAATTCCATGCATGATGAAATTAAGAACAGACTGAAGTCAGGGAATGCTAGCTATCATTCAGTGCAGAATCTTTTATCTTGCAGTTTGTAATTTTGCCTGTTGTTTTGTATGGGCATGAGGGTTGGTATCTCACACAAAGGGACAACACAGGTTGAGGGTGTTTGAGAATAGAATGCTGTGGAATATATTTGGGCCTAAGAGGGACAAAATGACAGAAGAGTAGAGAAGAATACATAACAAGCTTTATGCTCTGTGCTCCTCACCAAATAGCATTTGGGTGATCAAATCAAGAAGAATGAGATGGGCAGGGCATGTGGAAAATATGGGGGACAAAGAGGTGCAAACAGGGTTTTGCTGGGGAGACCTAAGGGGAGGAGACCACTTGCAAGACCTAGGCAGAGATGGGATAATATTAAAATGGATTTTCAAGAAGTGGGATGGGAATGTATGGACTGGTTTGCTCTGGCTCAGGATAGGGACAGGTGTCAGGTGTTTGTGAATGCAGTAATGACCCTTGGGGTTCCATCAAATGCAGGGAATTTCTTGGCTAGCCAAGGACATGTTTGCTTCTCAGGAAGAACTCTGCTCCATTGGGGTTAATTATAGATGAAGTCCTGAATCCAGTACATTCTTCTCTTGTATTGTCAGTCAAGTTACAAACCACTTTTCTAGAATGTGTAGGTTACTACTTGGTGCAGGACCAGTTGAATCACATTTCTGTCTTCTAGACATGTCATTAATTACTCATTCAAACATCCTTCATGTACATCCAGCTAAATGCAGCTGAAGTTTAACTAAAACTGCTCACCACAGAGCTACATTAACACATAACAAAACTCAATGGGAATCTCAGTCTTCATCACTGGAAACTGAAAACATACAATTCTGTAATGAATGATTCATAATAGATTTTAAGGTGATATTTGGTAGACAATTTTATTCCCATAATATTGGTGCAGCACAGTTAACAGTCAGTTACAAAGCCAAATATGGGCGACAAATTCTGCTCACATGTAACATTCCTTCCCACTCCTACTGAACAGTGAATAAAATGAGACTGGTTTTATGGTGTTATTAGATGGTGGTGTGATTTTACGTTAGGACCTTGGAGTAATGACATTGTTTTAGTGGTTATATAAACCCTATTCAACATCTCATTTGGTTCCAGTTATTTTGGTCTTCATGTCATTGTAATGTCCATTCAACAGACCATTTTTCTAAGAAATGACAAATGAGGAAAGATGTTTACATCACACAAGACAATGCTACAGCTCACACTAAAAAACAGTTCCTGCTACCACTGAGCAATGCATTTGGTGAGCCAGTTATCCACAATTGGCCACCAAATTCCCCACATTTAAAACTGCATGATTTTTTTACCTGTGCAGCCTGCTGACAGATAAGATTTTTGTCAAAATCCATGCAAGTGAAGGAAATGAAAAAAAGATATTCCAGTCACTTTGAACATCTCCCAAGAATTGGGGTGTCTACTACTGCAAAATGTGTTGACAAGATATAAGCTTGAATGCAGGGGGAAGTCATTCAGAAAAATAATTTTTTTAAAATTTGCTTTAAGGTTACGATGATTAATGTAATATCAAGTAATGACAAAAAAGATTAAGGTCACTGCTCCTAGCAGGAAGAAACATTCAAAATTTCTGTGTTACTGCACTGGGTTTAGCAGGGGATGTCTTCCAGACTCACGCATCACACAATTAAAATTCCTACACCTACTGTCAAATATACAGTGACAACAAAATTCATTATTCTAACATTTAATAAATAATTTTTTTTTGGTCACTGCCAACATAGTGTATTATTTTTCCACATTCACTGCACTCTAATTCAGTAAATAACCCCAAGCTTGGAACTAATATGACCAAAACAATGATTCATATTCACGCCCACTCTCTGCTGCAAATCATAACTGCTCAACAATTGTGTTTATTTTCTAGTTTACGTATGATACAAACAAATTTCAGACTACTGATTACATGACCATATCCATAGCACAAAAACAGGCCCTTTCATTACCTACATAAAGACATTATTTTGTATCATTCACTACATACATTATGGTCTGGATTCAGTCAGCTCGGAATAGGGACCATGATGGGCTTTTGTGAATGTGGTGGTAAACAACACTTCGGCTAAACAAAATACTGAGACTCCGACTATCTGAAGAACTGTTGGACTTTCAAGGAGCACTCCATCCCATGGGATTAGTTAAATCATAAATACATTAATATTTCCTTGGTATAATTCTCTATAACCACCATTCTATAAATACCTCAGTTTAGTGTAGAAAACTTCATACCCCCTTATCATTAAAGGAAGATATGATTGTATAATCTGTATAAAGTACATTAATTAATCATTCACTGTTCAAATTCATTGTCAGACATCCGTGGAGAATAAAAAATATTAACATTAATGAATAATGCTGAACACTTTTCCATTCTTTGGCTGTAGTTTTTTCACTTGTTACAGATGAAGAGACAGATACATTGACCCCCTTTACCAAATACATATATTATAGCATCACCTCACAAACATACTACACCAAACAAGATGGAAGGTGAGGACTGTGCAGAGACAAAAAAATTTTATATGTATTCACATGCACACAAGCCTCACAGTTTCTCTCCTTATTCTGTCTCCCCAAGTACCAAGTCATTTACAATGGATATGCACATCACGTGGCAGTGACTGGCCAATACAATCTGTCTTTATGAAGCACATAAGATGAACCTATAATTTTGTTCAAACTTCAGCTTCAACATAAACTGCTAATAAGTTACCTTGACAGCAGCACCACTAACTCCATCAAGCTGACTGTCCAGAACCTTTTATAGTGTGCACAATCTGTGAGTGTAATTTCATAGTACTTCTCCAGTAAGAATAAGAGTGGATCAGTTGCAGAAATCATTACTAGGGATAGGAACTGTCAATTATTCCAGTTCATATTTTAACAGGTTGTATACTAATACTAACACAGTATAACTGTGTCACACTTCTAAGACAGCCGCCCTTCACACAGGTGGTGGTGGGCGCTGAGGGTGGGGGAGTGGAGGAGCAATCTAATCTGTCAATATATTAATCAAAACTGGTGTAATGAGCAGCCTAATAAGACTTCATATTTTTAATTTCCATGAAAGCTATTTTGCCTCTTCCTGTTTTACTTTTTTTTCTACTTTACAAAGGAAATAATAATACTTTCACACATGCATCCTACTTGAAACAAAAGCCATATGCATACTTGTTGAAAGCAGACGTATCACTCATGTTGCGACGATGTCCCCGAGGTGCAGCGAGTGTTGGAGAGCTGGAAGGAGTCACAGTCGTAATGCACTGGGAGACAGACTCCAGCTTGTGAACACCTGGCTTAGAACTAACTGTAGGAAGATTGAGAGATGGAGGGGGGACAGAAGGAAGGCCCTGTGGTGGCAGAGGTGGACAGTTCTCACCCACACAATCATCCTGAAATGGATCTGGGAAACCTGGAAGAATAAAACATGTATTGCAGCAAACTATGTGTACAGCTTCCCTCACACACACAACATGTGCGTCAACATCATAGACGATAACTGCCTTATGGATGGCAAATATGGCCACAGTCCACCCAAGACAAAGTGTGTGGTATCATGGCACTTTACTACAGACAGTGTCATATCAATGCAGGCTGGGCAATGGGCAACATTCCACTGTATTTATACCTTCAATCCATAGGGACGTTTGCAAGTGGTTTTACTTATTTCCCCACTAGTAATGGGTTCAAACTGGATTAACTAGCACGAATAAAATGTTACAGACAGAATCACAGACAAACTCCCCAGTATGGAGGTACCTACACACACAGAAGACACTCCTCAATATAGTGCTGGGAGTACCAGCATACCACCACTAGGTGCTCTATCACCAGTGAACCATGGATGTTGAGAAATCACCCTAAGATTGGGCCTTGCCATCTGTGAGACACCTACCACAAAATCAGTTCACATTCACTTACACCAAAGGAAGACAATGATGGCAGTTCTTTGCTAGGAACTAGCTTTGAGTATGGCAGCCAAAAATGAGAATAACTTGCTCTGGAGTAATATTCAGTTATGTTAGGGAACATGCTTACCACTGTTGCAGCTCTGTTCTGAGGGTGTGATTGTGGTAAGAATAAACATACAAAAGATGAAGGCCAAAAAATTGTTATTAGGTATGCAAACCTTCCGTGATGCACAAAAACCAGTATCAACCATGGTGACGAGGGATATCAACTACTGCAATAACCAGAAAAAGTAACTCAAGTCTATATGTGACACTAATGCACACCACATGAGATGGAAGAGCACTGGCACTAATCCAAGAGGAGAATGTTTAATGGAAATGAGTGAAATCTTGATTGACATTACTGAATTTTGAGTTTCCACAATTTAATACACTTTTTGTATGGTCCTGGTCAAATGCCAAAGAGAACAATTTACACCATTTTACGTGGTCCCACAAAACCATAAAATTGGTGTTTGACTGTTTGGTATGTGTAAACCTGAATATTCTTAAACAGTGTCATAAACCTGCCTCTGTAATTATAATATGAATATGGTCAATGATCTGACGCTATAGTCTATGAGGTAGGAAAGCTACTAAATGACCGGCAAATATCTGATAAGCCCTCCACATGATACACTTCCTTTCAAATAGGTAACTGACTCATCTCTCGGGACCCCATACAAAGTGAAATGGAAGTCTTACACAGATGACATACAGATAGATAGCAAGGCTGTAACACAAAAGGTTCTTTTGGTGCAGATGTAGAGCTGACCATGGACCAATTTGAAAGGGCATCATCCTCTTGTGCTATCACCAGAATCATCCGGCCAAGATCCCTATGTGTAAGAAAAAGTAAGGACAAATGAGTGCCCCAAATAGGCTTTTTAATGGGACCAAAAGAATGGGTCATTAGAAGAAATGTAAAAGAAGCTATCATACATTAGAACACATCAATTAGGAATGGTGAGAGATCCACAGAGATGTATTACCAAGGGAGGTGATGCAACCATACAGCTGGTATTGTTAAGTCCAATTACGCATAAGTTCCTTGCATTTGTCTACATAAGGCTTTTCCATACTGTCCATTAATTACAGTTACTTAGCTATCTATTACGCAGAAAAAATGTATGTCCAATTTTAAGAAGACAGATCAACACAGAAAAAGTTGAAAGTTATTTTGCTCCACAACCTTGTGGTTACACAGAAGGAAATAACTGCTGTTGCAATGTTATTTTCAGACCTTCTTTGGTGAAGACAAGTTTATCATGTAAAGAAAGTGTCTCATGTTTGTATATTTACTCCCAGACAATGTATCAGAACAAAACAAAACATAAAATATAACTCAAAATGTGTACTCTGTTTCTATACCTCACAATTCCACAGTCTCCCTCTTTGTTTCATAAACCCTGCCAGTGCTGAGCAAGTTTTTTTGAATCTGTCACTGTAGAACCCTTCAGGCTGTTCCAGAAACCATTTTCTCACAGCAGCTTGAACTTTATCACATGTGACATGAATTCCTTTGAGATGTTTCTTGACAGCTGCAAACAACCAAAATCAAGATGGTGCCAAACTGGGCTGTAAGGAGGGTGTGGTACAATTTTAAATCTGCTCTCTACTGCCGCTGAAGAAGCAACACTAGTGTGGGGTCTGGTGTTACCATGTTGAAAATGCATCGACTTTTGTCTCTGACAAACATGATTGATTAATTGTTTTGACCTCTTTTGGGCCTTCTAGTAAGTCTTGAAGTTGATTTTCGTACCTTTGGCCAAGTACTACTGGTGGATGATGCCTCTGTATCCCAGAAAATGGTGAGCATGCATTTACCAGCAGAAGTTTGAGTCTTGAAATTTTCTCTTTGTAGGAGAAGTGTAGGTCAAAATATACAAAGGACTTTTCATTTCTGGCTCGACGTGACGCACCCAACTCTCGCCATCTGTGACTATGCTGTACAGAAAACCATTACTTTCACTTCTGTAGCAAGTATTCATCCACTTGCTTTCAGTCTTTCTCCCTTCATTTTGGGCGTAAGCTTTAATGGCATCCATCAAACGCACACATTTTTGTAACACAAACCTGCAATAATCTCACTGACACTGATTAAGCCAAAGTTTGGCTTTTCCATTATGACTCTCCGAAATTCATCAATTTTCTTGATAAAGTTTGACTTTTTTTGACTGTTCAAATTAAGAAATGCAGTGACAGGACTTCCAGACTGAAACTGGTCATTCAGATCCACATTTCTGCCATTATCCCATGACCTTCTCACTCCACCATGCACACTATTTATGTCCTCAGTATCTTCACCATAAAAATCTAACATATTCTTTCTAATGAATTCCAATGGAAGTTACATTTTTGTGTACCAGAAACTCAATAAGTGTTAGGTGTTTGATGTGATTCGAGATGGTTGAAAATGAGTTGCTCATTTTGAACAAAATATAATACAAACCCCCCCAAGGTTACCATTCCGTACCCCACCACAATCTCCGATTCAAGGAACCACACACAAGTTGGGACAAGTTCTGCCTCAAGAGAACATTGCTTGTGAGCCATACCTTCATTGAGTCGTAACCTTTCATACACCCCTCATAAAAATACGATGAACCTTTGGTCAAAGAAAGATAACATAAATATGTACTGCTGACAAGATAAGCAAATCTAAGCACAAACTTAATATAACCCAGACACATGGTACAGCTCTCTGAACAGCAAACATGTCTCAGAAATGATGTTATATCAGCCAGCAACAAGGTAATCCAATTTTAAACCTAACTGCCTGTTCCCTTACCTGATGCTGGGAACAAGGCTTCAAGAGATTCCCTGCTGTCCTCAGAGCTCTTTACTGGCACTGTAGTAATGTTTGTGGTGTGGCCTTGTACAGAGACTGCAGGCACACTGGAATGACTCGAAGAGGGGTTGCCTGCCAACCTTGTGTCGAAGCTTACAGTTGCTGATACAGGAGAAGGAAATAAAGTTTGTACAGGAGTAACTTGCTGTACTGCAGGAGGATGTGGAGGAGGTTGATGGGAGCTAGAGCCACATGTTGTACCACTTGCAGCTGTAGTAACAGGTACAGGTAAAGATTCACTTGCTGCCACAAGTGCACCATTCACTGGAACAGGTGACTGAGATAGGGAAGGAAGAGCATGGGGGGCAGTCTGTCGACGTGCAGATGCTGCCATAGGGACTGGTGAAGAACCTAAAGGAAGTGGAAGTACGACTCCAACAGAGAGTGGCTGGCCTCCCTTTGGACGCTGTCGTGGAGCAACACTGGTACCCTCCACCACTGGTGTCACCGTTTGCTTCATTACTTTCACTGATGTGTGCTTTGCTTCACTCTCCAACTGGGGACAAGGCAGCTGATCGACTACAGGCACAGAAGTCTTCTGCAGTCAAAATAAGGAACTCCACAGTAAGATATCACACGCAAATTTCCTACCTATCTAGACAGAGCCTCCAAAAACAAAGGAGACAGGGCAGGAAAGAAAGAAAGAAAGAAAAATAAAGCATTCGGTCGTAAGTTATGCAATACACTGCATTTTCACCTTCTGAAGTACTACCCTGTTTTTTAGTATGTGACATGTTAGCCTGGAAATGTGGGTAGATACAGGCACAGCTTTCCTGAACAAGTTATTGCCAGTGTCTAAAGCCACTCCCAACAACAAAGCTGTAAACAATGAGTCCCCTGTTACTAATGACAGGAAACAGATGCAGTTGTATGAGGCAACACCTTTCATAATCACAGCCTCCTAGGAAGACACACCTAGCATCCAGTTCTCTTCCATACTAAAGATACTGTATAAATTGGTATAAAAATTAATTTGTGACTGCATGCACAGTTGTATAGCCAGAACTTATTTTAATATTATTAATGTTCTATCCATGAAGCACATTATTCATACATGAATTCCAGGAGTTAGTTATACAGGCAAGTCTTGTTTTACGCAATTTATTTTCACGCAATTTCACTTTAAAGCACATGAATGATTACAATGGTAATATAACCAATAGCTTTGGCATTTGTTACCAAAATGAGTGAGAAATGTAAATCTACATCACCCAAAGCAATCCACGTGCAAAAATTGGTGAAGACAATCAGTACTGAAGAGAAATTAAATGTAGTAAGCAGACTTGAAAAGGTGAACAAATTGTTGACAGATGCCTGAATGTTATATTCACTCATAGTAGCATACGTACGATTCATGATAATGCTGACAGAATTACAGAAAGTGCTACATCAGGAACTAAAGAATTAATAAGTGGTTATGTAGTCAATAACACAACTGTTGTGCTATTGACTACATAACCACTTATTAGTTCATATACACACAACGGGGATGGCACAATTCAATGGAACTAAAGAGTTTGTGTAGCAAGACTACCAAAGTCCTATCAGTTTGACCCATACCAAAAACTATGATATGAGTCTCTTACATTTTTAATGCATTAGAAATAAGCAAATACACCATACAGAAACGTATGTATATTGTAAATGTAAATGTACAGTACATACATACATACTCTACATGTCTGTATGTCCATTAGTGGTACAGTCATATACTATATAGGACAAAACACAACTATATTCTATCAATTATACATGTAGCGACATGTTTCAACTCAAAGAGTCATCATCAGGCTAATCACTGAACCATATCTAATGTAGATTAAGTAAGTGCACATTTTGGGATCCCAAAAAGTTTACAAAGATGATCACTAGTAGTTCGATAGTATTATTACTACCGAACTGCTAGTGATCACCTTTGTAAACTTTTTGGGATCCCAAAATGTGCACTTTACTTAATCTCATTAGATATGGTTCAGTGATTAGCTTCATGATGACTCTTTGAGTCGAAATATGACGCTACATGTATAATTGATAGAATATAGTCATGTTTTGAATGGCATATATTTTAAATAAATAAGCAAAACCACATCAGGATGGTTACATTTAAAACATATAGGACAAGTTTGTCAATCCCCTAACCCCCCAGAAAACACACAATTTTAAATGGGAATTTTGTGATTCAATTTACGCTTTTGGTTTGCGTAAAGTTTTTCAGAAAAGTAACCCTGGCATGAATGAGACCTGCCTGTTATCTTCTTTGAAATGCACAAATAAATGAAACTTCTGCTTTACTGTGTGAGAGATGGGGCTGATAGTACTGTGATAAAAAAGCAAAATTCTTCAGCTTCTTTCTTCACTCTGGGTTTACGGAGACAGCCAACATTACTATCACTGCGGAGCAACAATGACTTATACTCAGCTCTATTTTCTGCCTCAGTGAACACAGCAACAATGATAACCATGGCAACCAGGGTGTGATTCACTCATATCAAGGTTGCAACTACCATGCAGTATTATATATACAAAGATTAACCCTTATTTTCTGACACTTAAATCTCAAAGCAGCCGCTGAGAGCCAGAGTTTTTTTTTTTAATGCCCATACCGTCACTTGTGTGGGGCAGCGTTTTCCAATTTGACCATGAACAGTCACATTGAACAGGACACAGGTATCCCTTTCAGCCAATAAAAGTTCAAATTACTATGAAGAAGCCTCAAGGTGGAATAAGTAAAAAAACTGTAATCATATCTACTGGGACTTACATGTAGATTCTGAACAGGGCAGTCTTTGCCAATAAGAGAAAAGGCTACGAAGGAAACTTGAAAAATATCAGGACGTTTATCTGGATCTGGTTCCAACATATACCCTGCAATAACAAGATAAAAAATGTATCACTTCACTGCAAGAAGTTTATGTTCTGAAATAAGTGAACAAAAAACGTACTCTTTCTTCTCTGATATGCTACCAATGTTGGTATTATATCTCTGGCATGACAAAACATATCCCCTCTGTGAGGGAATTGAAGGTTCAATACAATATGTGAGGCCAATGTTGGATCTTGTTTGGCATGCACCGCAACATTGTACAGCATGCCACTCAACAGACTGACATCATTTTAGTACATGCAGTTTCAAGACCAGCCTCAGTGTACTGTACATTACTATAAATGACACCATCCATAACACAACTCTCATCTACTACATACATATGATGCTTTCTGCTACACAAAAAAAAAAACAAAATCCCTCTTGCATCCATCAACACTAATTCTTCTGTTAGGTAGAAAGAAACCCAGAATTTTCAAGGAATATCCTTTAACATTTACTTACATAATCCAGAATCTGAAGATTCATCACAATTGTCACTATCCTTTCACTTGACATCACCTGAGTGACTCAAATCACAAGCTACTCTCATAAATCCATTTTTAATACCATCTTCCTATTTAGAGAGGGTCTCAATTTCTTCTCCCTTGATGTTTCACTATCAAAATTTTGTTATGTGTGTTACATTTCCCCATGCAAAACGTATGCTGCATCTTATGCCCCATCCATCTCACCTTAACATCATGCAGTGGAAGATGACCAGTTCAATCTCTGCTGACACTGGCTAGTCTGAAGTGTTCTGTGATTTCCCTCAGCCCTTACAAGCGAATGTTAGGACAGTACCACAAATTGCAGGAAGGGCAAGGGGATTTTGGGTAGTTCCATGCCATGGTCATGTCATTGACAGGCAGTGATGGTGTTGGGTTGGGCTGGACTGAGGCTTGGTTTGAGTCATCGTCAAGGGGCAATTGCTCTGGCTCGGTCTGCCGCTGCTGCTTCTTCCCCAGAGGTATTACATGTGCAAATATACTCTTTCCACCCAAGACCATCTGTGTGTGTGTGTGTGTGTGTGTGTGGTGAAGAGCCAAACCGCATGATAGGTAACCCTATTTTTGCAGAACACAGAGGATCTACAACAGTAAACCTTGAAAAAATCCCCAATACTCAGGTGTGAGCACCATGCCCACAGGATGAATGTCAGTGGGTTAGTCTGCCATAAGTGGGGACTTCTGGTATACCAGGAGACTTTACAGTTGTAATATAGCCTTACCAGGCATGGAGGTCTGCTGGGTGGCCTGAATTTTTTCCCCATACTAGTGAGACTGATATTCCCGAACTTACTGAGAAACCTGAGGAGCGCTCCCTAACTGGGAACTCCTACACAGATCCTAAAGAAGGCTCAAGCACTGAAAACTTTCATGGTTGGAGGTACTGCAAGGGGCAACCCAGCAACATCCAGGTCTACCTGGGACAGGTGGGGCTCCTGCTAAGTGGAATAACACTTGTTCTCAGGCAGTGAAAGTTCTGGGAACCTCAAGGTGCTGGCAGAGAAGGCTGGCATCCTGGGTCTCCAGGGGAGAAAAAAAAATGAAAATGTTGCTAGAAGACTTTAATGCAAAAGTGGGAAGAGAGAATATTTTCAAGCCAACAATTGGACAGGACAGTCTCCATCAGGATAGTAATGATAATGGGGTTAGACTAGTTAACTTCACCACATCAAAAAATCTGGTGGTTAAGAGCACGACATTCCCTCACCAGAACATTCATAAATACACCTGGACCTCCCCTGATGGTAAGACTCGCAACCAGATTGACCATGTATTGATAGATAGGAGATGGCATTTGAGTGTACTGGATGTGGGAGGTTTTAGGGGAGCTGATTGTGATACAGATCACTATCTGGTGATTGCAAAGGTTGGGGAAAGATTAGCAGCGGGTAAACAGGCCACACAGAGGTTTGATAGGCAAAGATTTAACTCGAGGAAGTTAAATGAGCCAGAGGTTAGGGAAAAGTATCAGATTGAGATTACAAACAGGTTTGCAGCTTTGGAGAACTTGAACGACAACGTAAATAGGACTTGGGAGAACATTAAAGAGAATATCCAAACCTCAGCGAAAGAGTGTGTGGGTCTGCATGAATTTAAGCAGAATAAACCCTGGTTTGGTGAAGAATGTTTAGGTTTTTTGGAACAAAAGAAGCGGGCTAAAATGCAGTGGATACAGGATCCACGCCAAAGCAATGTAGATAATCTGAACAATGTAAGGCGGAACAAAAAGAAGGCATATCTGAGAGCTAAAATTGAGGAACTTGAAACTAACAATAACATCCAAAACATTTGGGACTTGTATAGGGGCATCAGTGACTTTAAATAGGGGTACCAGCCTAGATTTAATATAGTAAAGGACGAGAAAGGCGACTTGGTTGCAGACTCCCACAGTATTGTGGCTAGGTGGAGGAACTATTTCTCCCAGCTATTCAACGTGCATGGGGTTAAGGATGTTAGGCAGGCAGAAATACATACAGCAGAACCACTAGTACCTGAGCCAAGAGCCTCTGAGTTTGAGCTGGCTATCGACAAGCTAAAAACTCACAAATCACCAGGTATTGATCAAATA
>Ga0123352_10004455_pt1 | contig 20641 bp, 10 predicted proteins | sample TergutLab28metaG_FD_89700 | JGI IMG/M metagenome (GOLD analysis project Ga0123352, IMG submission 89700) | Labiotermes labralis P1 segment gut microbial communities from Petit-Saut dam, French Guiana - Lab288 P1 | ecosystem: Host-associated > Arthropoda: Insects > Digestive system > Gut ...
GCATTACACACCATATGCGGCAATAACACAAGTATAGTCTCGAGCTCCTGATGATGGGCATATGAGTGCCTGAAACATGTTGAGCAGATTATAAGTGCAATAAAGCATTCAGTTGCATCTAGTAGGTTTCCTTCTCTATGCTTATACTACGATGCATGGACAACCATACATCAAATAATAAAAATGTGTCTACATCACTCCACAATTTAAAAAACATATAGTTTTTGGTTAAAGTCCACGGTTTAATAATAACATAAAGTAGCAATGAGTATAAAATATCAGGAAATAAAAGAATAAAATTGATCATTTCAGAAGACAGCAATTGAAGCAACACCTTTTTAAGTGACTTACTACTCACAGTGCCGTCAATTACGTAAACAAAGAAACAACAAACATGAGCCAGTCTTGATAAAGAATTTGATAAAATACACTACAAATAATTGTGTAAACAATGCCTTTCAAAACTGCATCCTTCTTAAAATTTCAAATATAAAATGAATAATATGGATCTGGTTATTTCACCATTTAACTCCAGTTGTGACATGGGTTCTGTTGCAGAGTCTGCCACTCTCACCTTCAAGGGACACAAGTCCTGTTCACTTTGGAGGTAGACTTCTTGATGATGACATGCTTATGTATGGTGAACGTAACAACCTTGGTTCATATTTTGGAGGAGCTTCCAGTGATCTCAGAAGAGATGACTTTCAAGATGGGAAACACCGTTTATATATGGACCACAAACGAATCTCAGATGCAAACAGGAGCAATACTGATATTCACCACAATGACCAATGGGACAACAGAAGAACCTCTTTCCCTGCAGATCCCGGATATCATAACTATTTAAGGGTGTGGGATAATTACACAAACACACACATATGCACACACAAACACACATACACACACTCATGAAAAATTCATTTCCACTGTACATATATATGCTGGTACATGCACTGTCAATGTCTGTATTCTTTCCAGTACCCACTGAGGTACACAGACTTAAACTACAGAATTAGATGATGGACATAAGCCAAATTTTAACCATAAGGAAGTGATATTTAAAGGATGAATTTTGAAGTCAGTAAAAGAATAAAAGGTGTGGTTTTCAGTGTCATTATGGCTAACTTATGGAATGTACACACATAAGGGCAAGCTATTACACTTTGTCTGAATTACTGCAACGACTTCTTGTTTGCAGCCTGAACATGCAGGACGTCGCCACAGTGTTGTCAGTCGTGCTGGGTCCCAACCCCCAGAAAGTCAACTTGGGATGAATCGACAAGATTATTTTGTCTTAGAAAATTTAGTACAAAGGCAACGTACAGAAGCAATGAAAACTCAGGGCCTTGAATTAGTCAGATTGCTCAGGGTAAGTGTTATAACATAGACCAATAAACTGTCATGTTGAAAGCACACTCTTGTACACAGCATTAATGGTTTAAGGCAGGAGTGCAGAGATTTTCGAAAAATCAAGGAGCCACCTCAAAATTCTGGATGCCAAAAGGGTGACATAAACCACGTTCCATACTGAGGATCCATAAATATCAGGGACCACTGTAAAAAACTGCCATTTTGGCATCCTGGCACATGGGATGTGTACGCCTCTGGTTTAGGGAAGCATGAACTTTGCCTTGCAACGTCCAATACTTTTCCCACTTCCTTACTTGAATGTGAGGAAGTAGAATGTATTCATCTGGCTCTGGATAGGGTACAGTGGTGGAATGTGACAACACAGTACAACACTGGGTTTTACATAAGGTGGAGAATTCCCTTACCACCTCAACATCTGTCACCTTCAATATAAGGATGCTGTTCCATGGAATCCATTAACTTTTATGCCCATGCACACAAACATAATAGCCAAAGTGTGTGTCTTTCAAGAGGTTTTTTTTCATAAAAATAAACTGAATTTGTTCACTTATAACACAATCTTATTGATACATATTCCAGTTAAGTAATTTTCTATTATTAAGACATGTGGCACTGTATAGTGATTGCTTTGTAAACTAACCAGTTGCCAAGTAATGAAATGGGGAGTGTTTTCAACTTTCAACATGATTGTGATTATCCAGTAACCTAACCAGAGAGAGAAAGACAGGGAAAAAGAAGCAGACAACACCTGGTAACCATGCTACCTATGTTTTATGCTGAACTTCCCTTCTTCCTCAACGCATACATTACAGACAGCAGTCCTGGTAACTCATCACGTGGTGGGCTGCGGCAATATTCATGCACTATTTCACAGCTGCTTTCATCAGTCATTTCTTTATATGTACAGCAAATGATCATTAATCTCACCTAACACAATGCCACCATATGGTTCTGCCACACTGTATTATTTGCTTCACGCTCAAATATTTCTTCCACCTTGGAACACATTTCACAGAGAATACATACAGTAACCATAGAAACCTCATGCAGTACTCAAATGTCCTGTTTGCCATAGTGTGCACCTCACAGAAAACACAGTAACAATGGTTACCATGGCCACAGGGCAGCCTATTAAGCAAGAAATTGAGTAGGAAAGAATCACTCATATAATAAAGACACACACACATCAACAGCATGAGTGAGAAAATACACAACAGAGATGAGTGCCACTGCTAGTCTGTTGATGTTCTAAGATGCCAAAATGATGACTTATGTAAGAGACAAACATCAGGTTACTACTGCTTATCAGAGGTTGTTATTTAAGAAATCCTTGTTTTTTTTAAAAAACATAGTTCATATTTATTGTTCACAACAGTACAATACAAATGGTATCATCTGAAATGTTACATTATTCTCTTCATCTAGGAAGCTGAACAGCACAATTTTACAGCTGAAGATCTGCAAGTGGCAATGAACCATTGCGGTGAAAAGAATCCAATTGATTGGCTGAAGGAGAACTGGCGCAACATGATAGACACTGTGGTCACTCTTGCAACTAACTATGGCCATGAACGCAAAGAAAACAACATTGGCACAATATCTGTGTCTGAAGCACGTGACGCTCTACGTTTACACAAGGGAAATGTGTGGACAGCAGTCACTGAGTGCGTTGAACAACGTCAGAAAAAAGTAATGCTATCAAACTATCAAATTTCTGCTTTTATGAACAAAAGAAGATTCCTTTCCTTCCCACAGACTATAATCTAAGGTTTTATATTTAAATTCCTCAGTAAAACAGCCATTCAAACCCTCTCACTTCAGCATTTAGATACCTCTGGACTCGGTAACACATCACTTGTGGTTATGTCAGTCCAATGCAGATTTGTAGTTCATACAGGCCTAAACAAAAATGAGAGTTACTATTAAATTGGATCTTACAGAAATACATATGTACCAGACTCATCTGGTGCAAGATGGGGACAAGTAACAAGCTCTTGCAAACATGGGAATAAACCTTCCAGTTTCACAAAAGGAGGAGAATTTCTTTACTAGCTGAGACACTGTTAGCCACACAAGAACAAAAATGCTCCATGGAGTTGGTTAATTAGTTATTTAGTATGTTAGTCAGCCAGTCATAGAAGCATAACATTTGAAGTAATAAGATAAAAATTCATTTTTGTTGTACACCAGACGTTATTTATATAAGAAACTATCATGCAAAATATGCAACATGCAATTTGAATCAACTGCATTTGTGAAAATAAAGTTCTATACATGCATCTTTATCAGGACTACAGGAGAAAATTGATGATGATGCTTTAATTAATGACAAATTTTACTGGTTGATTCTAGAGTACTGTTCATGTTAAGGCATGGAAAAATTCACTTTCCACAGGACAAAGGATGATATAATGGCAAATTTAACAATCTGTTATCAAAACTTATTCTTAACAAAGTTCATTTTAAATTTGCAAAATGTGTCTTGACCTTCAATAAATAACCTGCTACATGCGACAACACTGTCTTGTGTACCAAAAGTCTAGTTACACATTCATAAACTCAAATATTACTGAAAAGTATACTTAAAGTGGGCCATGATATGTAAGTTAAATTTTAAGCCAGGCAACATGTAACAATATACCACATATCCATGCTTTCTTTTATTAATTAATTCATTAATTGAAACTGCTGGCTACTAGAGTAATCTTCTGCTGAAAAGGCACAGCAGATGTCAAAACAGCCAATGTTAGAGATGAACCACAATTTGTCCACCATTTTGTGGAATGGCTGGATGCTCATTTTCACAGATAATGAGAGGATGGTAATGCTGGATAATTCTATGGTGGTGAAACAGGAAATTTAAGTGACAGGAAGTAGTCAATGCAATTTCTGGTAAAGAGATTCTCCTACAATGTGTCTGAAAATGTAGAGAAGGGGAATCACAACATAATTTTAATACTTGGCACCAGATGAAATTGGAGCCAGGTACCAGTAGAAATTACAGTAGCTCAAATAATGTGTTAGCACATTCACTGCAATTACTGTTATTCATCAAAAAATAAATTAATTATGGATAGCCAAATATATTATTCTTGCTCCTAATTTCACAGTGGTTAACTTTCAAACAAACTGCATATTAATTAGCCTGTACATTTTTACAGTACGCAGATCTGTTGTCACGTGGAAATTTCACAAGAGAGGACATTGTAACTGTTCTAACGGCAAATCACGGTAACATAGAAGCTGCTTATCTGGAGCTCAGTAAAACTCAGCTTAAACCATTCCTTATGAGGATCTGGGGGCCTCCAAACGGAACAGAAAATGACAGTGGGAATATTATTGCAGCAAATACTAAGGTGAACACTAATGAAAAATCGGATGCTTTTGCTCAGAAACATCCTGATGAAGAAGGTAATAATCAACTTATAAGGAAACAGGAAGTCTACAAATTATGTCAAGAATGAGCACACATAAACAATGGTCTACACCAGAATGACATTACAAGGCAATTACTCAAATCCTAGGCTGAAATTACTACTCAAAATAGCAATGTTACACTAACTTTATGCCTATACTAGTTAAGAATGTCACAGCAAAAGTGCACATCCAAATGACATAAATAGCAGACTTCTTGCATAATGTGTGTAATTCCCACAGCAGCATTAGTATTTAATAAGAGCAACTCATTTGTTGTAATTTCTCTCCCACACAGATGACAATGTATCAGTAACTGACTTCGTAGACGCACATTCTGATACCGAATCTGGTGAAGCAATTATTGACAACAAAAAAGCGGTGAGTGATAAATCTGAATCAGTCCTTCCAGATGAGCCTTCAACTTTGAAGACTGCAATAGAGGTTATTAGCAATGTGAGTTTACAGGGAAGTGACATTCAATCTGATAGTGTCAGTTTGGGCCAATCAGAAACTCAGGTATGTGACAAAGATTCAGTCAAAGATGAGGACCAGCACATTCCTGTTAAATCCCCTGTGGCAGAGGAAGGAGTAACATCTAAAGAACAAGCATTCCAGATGCTGTTAAATGTGCTGACATGCAATTACTCTGACATTCCTCATGTAAAAGCATTTAAAGACACGTTAATGGCTGCATTCAGCAATCAGACTCCTGCTCGAACTACTAATCAGAGTGAACCATGCCTGGAAAGTTCAGCATCACAACAGGAACCAAATGAGGTTTTGGAAGAAGCATGTGACATCACAGATTCAGAGTCCATATTTGCTGATAATTATGTATCTGACAATCCTTTAGAAAATAACAGGTTAGCTGAACCAGCAAATACTAGTGAAAACATCATAGATCAAAGCAGAGTGCTTAGTGAAAAAGTGGTCCACATGTTCGAAAATGTCGAGATTTTGAATCCATCCCCTGAACCCAAAATTGCACTAGAAAGTTCAAACATTCAATCTGATTTCAGAGACAGACAGGAGAGTCCAAAACTGGAACTTCCCAGAAATTTAGATATCAATATCATTTCTATGGGTGAAAGTTCTAATACCCCCCTCAAATGTACAAAAATAGAACCATCACCTGTACAGAGATCTGCAGAAACAGTCAGTGATAAAGATGCTCAATATCATGCACAGAATGAAACTTTACAAAATACAGTGCAAAGTGTACCCTCATTTGAAGAGCACTGTCCAGATGAAGATGATGATGATTATGAAGAATATGTAACAAATGATGAAATGGATGAAGAAGATTATGAGGATGAAGATGAAGAAGAAAATGAGGAAATAAAACTTATAATGGAAAATATTATTGCAGTTAATGAATCACCAAAATGCTCAACAGGTCATGACAACATTCTGAATCTTCAATACATCATGTCAGAAAAACAACTGATTTCACCAAAAGGACCTGAAATTGTAACAGATAATACAGCAGTTTCTGACCAATCTGAAGAAGAAGAAATGAAAGACTCCATTAACTTGATGGTAATGAAAGGTACTGATGTCTGTGCTCCAAGTTCCCAGGAAATGGTGACAGAAGATTCAACACATTTACAGACACACACAACAAATGTTATAACTCCTTCCTCCAATACAGAGTCTCCTAGTGCTACTTCAAGCACATTCAATTCCACCATAATGAAAGCACCAATTCCCCCTAAACGTAAATCAGCAAAGGGTATCAGAAATCCACCAGGTGTCACAAAACTTACCACCTCAAATAACAATGAAAGCACAATCCAAAATACTAGTACAGAATTGACCCAATCAAGGGCAGCTGAGTTAGAGAGAACAAAGAGTAGTGATCATTCACCTGCCTTTTTCAAAGAACACAGCAGCACAGTCACAGGAAAGGTTCAGTCTGCAGCACTACAGCCTGTCGATACTGGCAACATGGAGAAACAAGATGAAGTCACAAGCCATACAACAGATGTGTCTAACAAGGTCACTGACCAATTACAATTTGAGGTGAGCTTAAAGTATAAAATGAAAAACAAAACCAATCAGAACAATATTGGAAGCATGGTCATAGTGAACTCCCTACTCCAAAACTGTATGGAGAGATTTTAGAACATTATTCATATTACAAGGTTACTATAAATAAATGCTGCAGAATCATTTAGTTGTTGAGTATATATCAAGCAACATAGAATTTGACATAAAGTTTCTCATGGGATTAGTTCTGCTTACAAAATTTGAATTCTGGTGACTCCTGAAAATATCCAGTACTTGCATCTAAGAGTTTGGTTTTATGGCATGTAACTGTTCTTATATGACTTTACAAACCTTCATGAGAGGTCAGTATGGCATTACAGTGTACATTATTGTGCTTGGATTTGGTCTACCCATGCAACATTTAATGGTAAAGGTAAAGCAGTGCCGTTACAGGCCCAGAGGGGCCTTGAGGGTTCTAGGAAGTTAAGGTTCCCAGATTTCGTGACAACGGCACAGGATGATAATAGGTTGTCAGCCTTACGCACCGGCTGCCTTTACCCCCAGGAAATACTCCTGGTACTCATTTCTGTTAGAGGCTGAGTCGACCCCAGGGCTATAGTGTGATCGGAAGGATTTTATGTCAATGAAAAATCCAATAACATCATCTGGAATCGAACCAGCGACCTTCCGATTTGTAGCACAGCGCCTTAACCACTGTGCTACCGCGGTCCCTGCAACATTTAATGGTGGTTCCTAAAAAGTAACTAGACTTGTCCATGAAGAATGTTGTCTTAAAGGGTGAGAAACCTTCAGAATGATACGAAGATAGAGGCAGCAGGGTCCTTCAAAGCAGCAGTAAATACAATCACATCACAGCAGACAGCATTCTTTATAGTTACCACCATGATAACCTCAAATCTGAGAGATCAGTCTGAACCCACAATACAGAATAATTTACCCAGTGTATGACTTCCATAATATTTGCTCCAAGATACACAACACAAAGCTAAATACTTTAACCCAGTCTTTTTTATTCTGTTTCTAATGAGCACTCTCCATTTTTCTTTCCATAATTTCAATGACATGGTGGCAACAAAACTAGTTCCTAATCCACATTGCATGTTTATACAACAGCCACAGGAATATGACTTCTGTTGTCTGAGACCTCATTTCTCAAGCCTGACTAGTTTACAGCATCTTGATATCATACATACCATACATCATACTCTATAACACTATTTTATTAAAACCACTGCTTTGTGCACTATACTGTGTATACTAAATCACATATTAATTTTCACGCCAATGCATTTTGTCATCCATTGATGCCACATTCAGGGAGTTCAGTCGTACTGTAGTTTCTTCTCAACACACCCATATAGTGATTTAATCATTACTAAGGATGTGCTGATAAGAAACTATAATAAGACATCTCCCTCAAGATGGCATCCATGGATGCTGAAATGCACTGGAGTGAAAATTTGTGTTATATAATATACAGAATATAGGGCACAAAAATGTTGGTTTTAATAAATAGTATTATAGTTTACAGCATGTCCATTTTTAATTCATAATACAAGGTACTATATTACATGTACAACAAAATTAAATGTGAATATGTAAGATGCAATTATGCAGCATGTATTTCAAGTGAATAACCTTAACACACAAAGTACGTAACACATACAATTATTATACGTCTCAAAGCAACAGAGCCATAAATTAAAACAGTCAATTTTAAAGTAAATGTATAAATGCAAAACTATCGTACTCAAAATTGTCGTAAAGAAGTTCTAGCTGCAGTTGTTCTACACAACAGAACAGTACAATTCCAGACTAAAGCATGCAGGCACAAAACTGAAGACTGGCATGTGTAACAACAGTAAACAGTTTCCATTTCCTGCATCCTGTATGTTTACACCATGCTTGTTATGTTCTGAAATTCAAACTGCATATTCACAACAGAGTGCACCATATTCACACTTCCAGTCCAGTGTATCACCTATGTACAGCAAAAGTAATACATTCAGACACTGAATTAAACTCTAGCATTTGGGACAGAGTGTGACAGGTCAGTGATACTGATAACACTTTCATGGCAGCAGAATGCATATTTCAGTTATGACTTGGTCAAACCTAACAGCTAAAATTTATTACACAAGAGATTCACAGAAAATTCCTCTGATTTCTTATCTCCTTACATCACTTTCCATACCAGAATACCTGCTACATCAGTGAAGTCCTTGATCATTCTCCTCACTGTCTATTACTTGCAACCGTTTGCCCCAACAGATGGCATCACTACAGTTGAATATAAGAAGGCAGGAAGCAATGTTCATTTGAAATAATAAACAGTGATTGATCTCCTGGTTGGTAAAGGTAACAAGCCAGCTTGTATTCATGAACATTTGCCCAACACGCATGGTGCAACATCTGCATACAGGAGTACTATTTAACATGTCAGACTTATTAAAGAAGCTAAAAACAGGTGAAGAACTTCATGTCAACTGCAGAGTGATCACACTTGCATTGCAGTAGTACCTGACAACACCAGCCTACTTGCTGAACTGATATGCAGTAATCATTGCACAACAACAAATGAATTAAATCACACTCTATCCATTAGCAAGGGCAGTGTAATGGCAATGACTGAAGGCCTTGGCTGTTCTAAGGTCTATACTTGTTGGGTTCAAAGAATGCTGACAGACGCACATAAGGAATCAAGGCAACTGTCACCACTGATTTTACACCAATAAGATACCAAGGTGAGGGCTTGCTGTTGCAAACTGTCATGGGGGATGAAATCTGGGCACACCATTTTGAATGGAAATGTGAGCGGAAATGTGAGTGGCAATTCATTCAGTGGTATCACATAATATCCCGAAGGAAGGAGAAATTAAAGAATGTGCAATCAACAGAAAAAATCATGGCTACAGCCTTTTTGGAGGAGAAAGTTATTATTCTTGTCATCTTCTTGCACAGGGATCTGACAGTGAACTCCGACTGCTATCCATAAAGTTTGAATGCAAGCCTTTTTCAAGCATGTCCCACAAGAAAAATGTAAGAAGTGCTTTTCCTCCATGACAGAGACTGGCCACACACAAATGTACACACCACTGTAACCATCACGAAATGCAGAAGGACAGTCTGCACCACTCACCCCACAGCCCTGACCAAGTGCATCAGATTTTCATCTCACAACCAGCAGGAACACCATTATACAGATGATGAGGCACTGCAGAACACTGCCTGCCAGTGGTTGCAGAGAAAGCAGAGAAAGTTTTAGGCAGGAATACATGCCCTTGACCAAAGGTGGAAGAATACTGTTGCCAAAGATGGTGAAAATGTTGAAAAAGAAACCGTCTTCAGTAACGGTGTAATAAAATCCCGTGAAATGTTCACACGTCTAACTTGAAAATGGTAAGAAATAACCTAACAAGAGGCATTAATTTCTGACAGAACTATGTAGTATGTAATGTAGGAATTTGACATGTTATCCACTGACTTTTAAAGCACATTCAAACAACTCTAAAACAAAATTCTCCAAGTCTTCCTTTAGTTGTTATACCCCCGACACTTTTCAACCACTGAAATTCTCTACACAATGGATTATTTTTAAACATGAATATTTTCCTTATTATTCTCTTGAATTTCCCTGGCAAAAAAAAAAATCTTTGAACTTTCATTCTTTCATTCAAACCTTTTGAACCTTAATTCCTTCAACAGGCACAGACATTTAAATGTCCCAACACAAATGTACATGGTCAGCACAAGGACAGAAGCAACAAACTGAAAACATGGTTTCACAGCAGATATGTTAAACAAACATAAGAATATTCCACATTAGTCCTGGCAGAGTTGATGTAATAAAACAGGTACTCTGAAGCAAGCCAAATGAACCAAAACGCCAGTAACTGGTGTTTTTCTAGATATGTGCTTTACAGATTAAATTGGCAGCAGTTCACACAAGCAACACGTCTATCTCTTGTTTGTTCTAGTGCCTCCACTATCTGCAACCGCCATTAATACTGTTCTTAACTAAGAGGCATCAGTCTCATTTTCCTAGTTATGACTCTGAAAAGTACTTCACTGGATGGACCAATTAGAGTGCAGGTCTTAGAACTTCATGAAACAATTAAAATTTAATTAAGGTACACAGGTACATTAGTAAGTGGATCACCTAGCAAATAACTATTTCTTACCTGGTTTTCTCTGTAATGTTCTATAATAATCACAAGTAATCCAACAAATCTGTTTCTTTTGAATACATGCAAGCAAATATACTGGTACCTGAACCTTCCAAAACTGAACAGTGACACTGATCTTTCACTATAAAGTAAGAGGCAAAATGTTTATTTTCAATTAAAAAAAATTAACAAGGAGCAGTGTGAAATTACTTAATAATGGCATGTCCATCCTACATGTGTTTAACCTAAATATTACGTTTAGGCATTTGTTCTGCCAGTAACTGTACAAAAACATCTAACTATTCATGTCAATACAACTTAAAGGTATGCGTATCTTATCTTCTGAGGACTGTTAAGTCAGTGATCCATCAGTGTGTGTAATAATTAGTATTCTACATTCAAAATTGATAATGCCACCTTAGGTGATCTCTGTAATTGATAGGTAAATCAATTTCTGTGGGTGCCAATAAAATTTTTTATTCTGACCAAACCAAAATTACAATTATTTGTTTGCTCCTGCCCAAAGTCATGACATGTTGTTTAATCCAATACTACATCAAAAGGTACTAAATATTATATATATGTAAATAAATTACTTACATAATGTCATTTCTACCCATGTCTTTCCTGGCAACCTCCTGTGTACAGCGTCAGGCAAGAAGGTTTCTTGCTGAAGGGTTGGTGAAAACATATGAGCAGGCTGAACTGGCTGTGAAGTTGCTAGATCTGAAGTTTGAACAAGATGAAGCACTGAATGCAGCTCAAGAATGCCAAACCCTGAATGCAGCCATCTCATTCCTGCAACAAGAATGTGAACTATGTACTGGAAAATACTCAATGAAGCAGGTTTGTGCAATTGTCACTAGGGAAAGAATAATTAACCTTCTTCAAGCACAGTGTTAAAGTTCATTTGAGTGGATATACGAAGAAGGTTAATACTTCATTATTTCTATATGATTAATCCAATGCTATGAGCTTCCAGTTTCAAAAATATCTTAGTCCTCTGTAGTCTGATGATATAACATGTTTCATGGGTTGTCTGCATGACTCATATTCAACACCAGGCCACGAAGATTACCATACTCTGAAATGTGGTGCTATACAGTATAGTAGACATTTGTGAGATTAACACAGGATTGTTCTCAGGCTGTCTGAAACTCAAAAATGAAGGCACTACGTTCCTTCAAAATACTGGACACCAGTCATGCATTTACACAGTGTCATACACCAGAAGACCCACATCCTTAGTAGAAATTTACCAACATTTCTGAGAAAGTTCATAATTCCTACTATAGTACATGGAGTATCAACTCACAGTGACCACTATGAGAACATCACATTTTGTCCAATATATTTTGATTCAGAATTTCATGAAGCCACAATAAGTTAAGGAACACCAACACTTTCTAACGGTAAACTTGATACAGTCAGCACAACTCACATATCTATCATCTTACTGATGTCTGTCTAGGTAAATGATTCAATTTATAATGCCAACATCAGGCTAATAAAATGAGTTCTGTAGGAAAGTGGTCAAATGACACTGCCAGTATTGACTGTTGATAGAATTAGGGATCCCAGAGGTCTGCTTAAAATACAATGAAACATTTATATTGGGTATTTTAGAAATACAGGAAGACCTGTTTAACATAAAAACACAAAAGAAAGATCTAATTTGGACATTACAAGCTGCATTCTGTGTCATACAAGAAACATGGAATCACGCACAGAAAATGTAGAATATTCATAATAATTCACTTGTCCTAAATTTAGATGGTGTCCATGCTGAAATGCCTTCACTGCTGCTGCAAGGAATGTGCAAAGAACTACTTCACCATTCAAATAACTGATCGCAACATAAACGATGCTGTATGCCCATTCTGCAAGGAACCTGAAATGCAAAATGATGACGAAGCATTAGAGTACTTCAGCAATCTTGATATCCTACTCAAAAGCTTCCTTGACCCACCAGTCCACGAGCTGTTCCAAAGGAAACTACGAGATCGTACACTAATGCAAGATCCAAATTTCAAATGGTGTATCAAGGTAAGATTCACAGTTGTTCAACAAGAAACTGTTAACTATTCTAAGAAGATAACCTTACTGAAATACTAATATTCTAATGTATTATTTCAGTGTTCTTCTGGATTTATTGCAAATCCCCGCCAAAAGAGATTAGTCTGTCCTGACTGCCGTTCAGTAACGTGTGCATCTTGCAGACGGTCTGTGAGTATCAAACTAATTGTCACAGAGAGAATATAGTTCAAAGAAGGCACTATTTTTTGGTCTTGGTTACCAGCCCAGAATTGATCCATAAGCTCTCTTGCTGGCCTGCTGTGATGCCCAGAAACATGGTTTCCATAGTTCTAAAATATACAGCAAAATTTTATTTATCCAACACACATAAGAGTGGGCAGGTGCCAAATTATCAAATATTTCAGATTACTATACAGTACCTATACCGACCTAAGTTCTTCAAGTTAAGGTTTTTGTTACTGCTGCTATATTTGGGCTGTACAACTAATCAGAGGGGTAAACCATTTGGGTAACTCCTTTAGCTGCTAGTTCAGGGTCATCAGTGTTCTCTTGTTTTCTGGAGTCTTCATAGCTGAAGAAACTTACGGGTTAGGAGACAAGGATTCAAGATATATCACAACAGTTAATGTAAACACACACTTGAAGGTCTTTCTGAACATGTCCTTGAGATCAGCCTGTTTTTGATGAAGCTTTTTTCTGGTAAAAAACAAAACTTCAGGTCTCTGGGCTAATCTCCTCGAATGCCACGTTATTTCCAGAGAAATGGACATTGGATTAAAGGAATCTTTCTGTAATTTGATTAACTACAGAGCTTATGAACCAAAATGCTTATATTGCCAAATGATTCTAGCAAAAACATCATTTATGCATTAATTTACAAACTACAGAAATGCCTGATATGTATTCTGTTGTAACTAGCATTTTCTCACAAACATTTTGAACTAAGATTAGAGAACTTTTCAAAGTTATGGGATTGGTAGCATAAAGGTCACAAATATCTATGACCTGAAATTTCAGCAGTTCCCTACATGTGATAAGTACTCACTACAGACAAGCCAAACCAACAGAAATTATACACCATAATTGACACCTTCCACTACTTACTGTAATCCCCACCAATTGCAACCCAATCCTCCCACTGGTAAGTAATGTGACAAAAGCCATTTAATTTCCCCATGCAGGCTTGAGAGGTATAAAAAGAGTACATACTGTACAATATTGTAATCATTCTACCATTAATATAAAGAACTACAATACAGGGATTACACATTTATTCACAAAGTGATCTTCATAATATTTTACTCATTTGATGGTTATGTGAGCAACTGTTGGTCTTTTGGAGAGAAAATATTTATATAAATTATAACCATCAACACAACCAAGTTTCGATGTTTTTTAAAGCAACACGTTTCAACCCACATGGGTCACCTCCAGGCTAAACACACACAAAAAATGCTCAAAGGCAGCATGCATTGCTTTCTGTTCATATTTAGACCTCAATTTACAGATTCATTACATTATTATATTATGTCTTAAAACTGTTGTTACAAATTAATTAAAGCAAGGGGAGACGTGATAGTGTAGACACCCAATATTGTTGATGGAAGAGGTGAAGCTATCAATTGTTATACTCTTGTAATGTTAATGAGGTAATACAGGAAGAATTAAGTATATTTTTTATCACATAATTAATGTTATGTTCAGAATGGTCATGGTTACATGGTTATATTTTAAAAAATGTCAATAAACAGGTGGCTCAAGACTGACAATTTGGAATGTCATAACATTTTTTTTAATTATTTTCAGTGGGAGAAGCAACATGAAGGTATCACATGTGAAAAATTTGCAGAGTGGAAAGAAGCCAACGATCCTGAGATCCAAGCTGCTGGGCTGGCTAAACACCTGGCTGAGCATGGTATTGATTGTCCAAAGTGCAAATTCCGCTATTCACTAGCAAGAGGAGGCTGCATGCATTTCACATGTAGCCAATGCAAGTATGAGTTCTGTTGTGGCTGTGGCAAAACATTTACTATGGGAGCCAAATGCACTCTGGGACCATATTGTGCCAAGCTGGGCCTGCATGCTCACCACCCACGTAACTGCCTCTTTTACCTGAGGGATAAGGAGCCAGCACAACTGCAGAAACTACTTCAGGTACAAGATAAAACTTTGTACCACTAGAATTAACAGATATCTTCAATACATGTCCAATGAACAAAATGATCATTTCTTCAACATTCTTCACCAGTGCTTAGGGAATATTAAACCCATGGACACAATATGTGGTTTCAAATCTCAGACTGCAACCATGTTGTTAGTCTCAAGCATTCCAACTTGCATTGGAGTGACTACTGTCAGGATAAGTGTCTGTTACTTACTGGTAATCTGGATTCTGTATACACATGCTTTATATCACTGCCTTGTAGATTGATCTATCATTCAATCTGTGCTTACTAATGCCAGGGGAATTACAGGTGTCACAGCAGTCATGAGAGATGCTTAGACCTAACAACAACAGTGTTTCAATGTTCTAAACTTGACTCTGTTAACAGGGAAGTAATGAGTACTTATGAGACTTTCAGTACAGGCTCAGTGTGGCCCAGAGGGTGGGTAGAGGTATCGCTCTACTCTTCCATGACTGCAGCACTAGGAAGGGTTGAGTGGTCAGCAGCATGCCCCAGCCTCACTTTACCCCCAGGAAAGATCCAGTACCCATCGTATTGGAGGCTGGGTGGTCCCCCAGTGCCGGTCTGGATGGGCGGAAAATCTCATCCCCGCTGGGATTCGATCCTGGACCGTCCAGTCCATAGTCAGTCACTATACTGACTGAGCTACCTGGCCCTGTTTGCTTAAGACTAGTTCGGAATTTATATATGGCATTATGAAAGCTCTGTTTCTCATGTTCTATGCTGCTTACATGCCCCAGAAATCTTACAAAGATACTCCACCTGTACATACACCAGTCAGCAGGCTTTATACATTCCAGTCTGGTTGACATAATTATTGCCCTTAACCACCCTACTAACATGGTTAAATGAACTACAAATGAATAAATAATATTCCTGTACAGGAACATAACATCCCATTTGACACAGAACTACCACCAAACTTGAAGGCCCAAGAGCAGAATGGTGAGACTCTGAAGTGCTTGGTACAGTTACAGAAAGAAACTCCTGCTGGAATGGTTGATACTGTGTGCAATGCAGATATAGCAGAAGGACAAGCTGGACTCTGTAGGTGAGCCCTAGCAACCAATTTTTCTGTTCTTTTGATCATATTAAAGCAGGAACTGGTACTTTACATAATGCAGATATAAATATGAAATCATAATACAATTGTCTGTCAATTAAAATTCATCCTAGTCAATTAAAACATCATTTAATTTACTGATTAGTCCATATCTCTGCAGAAAATCAATTTAGTGGGCATACTTCAATATACTACTGAATAATCAATACACTGTAGGTTTGATTTATGTTAAATAGTGATTCATAGTGCTGTACATTATGTACATTTTTGTATAACACAGGAACTGACTGGTGGTAACAACACCTACACTTGAATGTGTGAGAGATAGAGGAGGGAAAGAGTAAGAGAAGGGTGTTAGATGTGTGTCAGAATCAATGGGTGTTTGCTTCATTCTACAGTTCATTTATAAATCTGTAACTGACAAACTGGATGTCAATTTTCACAATTATGCTAAGTGAAAAATACATATAAATAATATTTTATTTTCCTTCTTCAAAAGATCAATGCATTGTGTTTAAAATGTTAGGTATCAGTGCTGTTTAAAGTTGCAGTTACTGGGTAACAAAAATATTATCTTTGGTTACCTAGCTGTTGAATTAGAAATGCAAAATGTAGATATGTTACTTATTTTATCATCCACAAATATTCATTTCACTTTTTTACTTCCAAATTAAATGTAACCATGACAATTTTCAAAAAGAGATGAATCTTTCCATTCCAGGATGCACTATGTAGAGTATTTAACTAAGCTAATCCGGAAGCACAAACTGGATACATTAAGCATTCTAAGCTCAGATGATCTAGAAACTCTTGTTAGACGAACAAGCATCCCCTTGCCTCCCAGATCATATGGAACACTGGACCTCATCTATCGGGATCATTTGCTCAAGGTACTTATTTTATTTTGTGTGCTCTTATTTTTTTTGTTTTCTTGTCTGCTCCCCCCAGGCTACACTACATTGAATATATAGTGGGGCTCATTACCAGACACAAGATTGATCCCATCAGTATATTTGATCTGACGGATGTACAGCAGGAGCTAAGACGCAGGGGAATGGCTCTACCTGCCAAGGGGGCCAATACTACCGATGATGAATACAGGACTTTATGTGTCAAGGTGTGTCAATTTTACATTTCTTGAACTTCTCAGCACATATTTGTACAGTACAGATGTGCCAAATTTGCTCTTGACAATGACATCAGCAGCAACACATAAAACAAAGCAAACAGAAATAAAAGAAAATCCAGTGGAGTACTGTTAGTTGATATGAGCCTGTAATTCCATAAACGCACACCTGGAGCTGTGAATCAGCTTATAACTCCTGTTTGTCTTAATTAGTATAAAGGGTAAAGTGCACCCTTGTACAGGCACTGAGGCTCTGTACAGGACGTACGGCCCACAGGGGGAGTAGAGGTATAGCTCTACTCTTTCTTGACCATGGCACTAGAAGGGGGTGAGGGGTCAGCATCATGCCCCGGCTGCCCTTTACCCCTGGGAAAGACCCAGTACCCATTGTACAAGAGGCTGAATCAGTAGTATAATAAGGAAATATTACCAGCAGTACTAGCATATCTTCACCTAGTTCATACACACACTGTATATAACAAAGCAATTTGTAACATTCTCTGGAGCTCCAATGCAATACTACCTTAGTCTAGTACCAGCAGATTCTGCCACATGTATAGATACAAACCTTAGTCTGCTTAGTGGGTATACATGTGTCTGAGAGGAGTACTGGGGAAAATAACTGTACTTAAGACAGTGGGAATAACAAAAGGATGGAGAAAATTACCAATGTCATTAGCATGATAAAATCAAAAGAATGAGATGAATGGCACATTTATTATGTATAAAATTATGATAAATGCACATAATATTGTAATCAGAAAGCATAAAGGGAAAAGACCACTTCAGAAATGTAGGATTAGATGAAAGGATAATACTAAAATGACTGCAAACAAGAGAAAGGTTTAAGGGTGTGAACTGGATTCATGTGTCTCTCAATACAGTCATGTGGAAGGCTCTTGTGAACACTGCCTGACCCTTTTTGTTGCATAAAAACACAAAATTTCTTGGCTATCTAAGTGAGTACAAGCTTCTCAGTATGGATACTCATGTCAATGACAATAGAAAATAATTCAGAAAACAGATCAAAAATTCAAACTCATGATAATTACAAATTAAATGTCAGCACCACTATCTGTTATGTTTAATACATACTGTATTAGGCAGGCAGTAACTCTGTTAAGAAAATCAAAATGGGTCTTTATTAACTGTACCACATAAGGTCCCCAAATATGAGAAATTAACATTCAGCAGTCATCTCCACATCTGTAAAAATCACTGCAACACAGTTCTGCTTTTATGGTAATGAACACATCAAGACAAGAACTGAAGCACCATGACCCATACTTATACTTTTGAGGCTCAGCAGAAAACCAGTGGATACACATAATACCAATGAATGACAGGGGGTTTAGACACCACACTGTACTGTAGGATGACACTGTAAAACAGGGGTATCCTACCTGTTTTTGCTAAAACTGTTATTGTGGGCTGGTTCATGGGCTGCACATGTCAAAACCACAACATGTTGTATACCCACCCCTCTAAACTGGTGTGTAACTTTTCGCAGTTTATACGCAATTTAAAAATGTGGCCATGGGCCGCATAACGAAGCTTGTTGGACCATAGGTTAGTCACCCCTGCTGTAAAGGCTGGTGGTGGCAACACAGTCACTACATGTTGCTTGTGTGGAGCACAGTCTGTTATCTGAATAATTTTCATGTTTTGGGTGATTGTTAATTACATTAACAGACAGTCCAGTTAGAACACAAGATAAATATCTGTGATATTCTTAACCCAGTCCTTACTGCTCCTACTAACAACATTAAAAATTAAAGAATAAGAAAAATATGTTGTATTTTTTCTTTTGGATGTTTCCCCAGTGTTTGAATTTTATGTGCCAATATTTCAGAACACTCCGTCTGTCCCATCTTCATCCACCACCTGGAATAGACAGAGTGTTCCCAAACATCGGAACATAAAATTCAGTCACTGGGGAATCACCCAAAAGAAACAATACAACATTCATAGCATGGCAAAAGTTTGAAATCAAGAAGAAAAATACCTATTATTAGCAACTAATCACCTGAAGATAGGAGAACACTAACGCCTGAAATATGCTGTAAGTTACATATACTTTACAAAACGGATGTGATGTAGCTGTAATTCCCTGCATTTACACTTCATATAATGAACACACAGTATTAAGAAAAATAATCAAAGGGAGTTAAACCATACCTTTCTATAGTAGCCATACATTTAAGATAAAAGCATCATCCAACCATCTCCTGGCCTAACAGCCTTTACTCTACTTAAACTTCAAAAGACCTGCATCAGAAAAGCCCCTAAAATTAATTTTATATATCTCGGTAATGATGGAATTTATTGCATTTTCAAGACATGCTACATAATCTGTTTTATTTTCCACAAAATTCCATTTATTCCATAATTTTAACTTTCTCTGTTAAAAAAATACATTTTTCATAAAATGTGCTAAAACTTAAATATCAACCTGGTCACATAGAGGTTAATTTACCCCATTTCCATCTTTATCTTTCAAAACAATTCACTTCCAAGACATTCCCACTACAATAGTCTATGAATTTCTTATCTCTCCACTATGAGATATATTTCTGGCTTATTTTAAACTATATTTCTTTCCACATCCAAATTTATCAGCCATCATCATCCTACCATGCATAAAAATATTTCTTTCATTTGAAGAAACATGTTTGTATTTGATGATACCACAGACACACATTATATTAATTTCACTCCAGATCATAACCTACACATTTCTCCTCTGTTGAACCATTTTGCCACAGGGAAAGAAAAGAAAAGGAGGGGAAGAAGCACAGTGATATCATTTAGTTTGGTCGATTTGTACCAACATTTTACAACCACAGCCATAATAATCTTCTTGGAGCTGAGTTTTTTATAAGCTAATATTTCCTCAGCTAGTCAAAAATTCTCTGCACTTTATTCCACAAGAGCCCACCATTTCCATGTCTGGAACCAGGTGAAATCAGTCCATGCCCTCACATTCTGTTTTTAAGATCCATTTTACTATTATCATTCAACCTACAGCAAGGCCTTCCAAGGGGTCTCCTTCCTTCAGGGTTCCCCACCAAAACCCCATGTACGCCACATGTCCTGACCATCTCATCCTCCTTGATTTGATCACCGAAATAAAATTCAGTGTGCAGTACAACTGGAACATGTAATTGAGGGGGGGGGGGGGCTTTTAGAAGGAAAACAAGTCCATTTATATTTTTATTCATTTATTATTTATATATTAATTGTTCAATTGGGGGAAGAAAAAAAA
>Ga0123352_10004458_pt1 | contig 20633 bp, 9 predicted proteins | sample TergutLab28metaG_FD_89700 | JGI IMG/M metagenome (GOLD analysis project Ga0123352, IMG submission 89700) | Labiotermes labralis P1 segment gut microbial communities from Petit-Saut dam, French Guiana - Lab288 P1 | ecosystem: Host-associated > Arthropoda: Insects > Digestive system > Gut ...
ATGACTCAGTAAGAGTCGAAACATGTAGGAGATTTAAGATAATAACAATTTTAATGTTTTAATTATTGGATTTTAACATTAATTGATATATGTGCATTAAGTTGGAATAAAAATACTTGAATTTAGTCAGCGTATTAATCCTGTTGAGATTCGATCCGTGTACCCATGTGGAGACTCACAGCTATGCATTTAGAGGCGTCGGATGTTTCCAAAGATATCTGTCTACTGTTTTGTTTACGTGTAACGGAGTAAATGAAAGAGTATATACCACTTCGTGACAACAGTCGTGCTTAATTTTTGGGGCTTTCGAAAGCGAGCTCATCGCTGGACAAACGGAGCTGACGGCAAACGTCCCGAGGAAATGAAATGGGGACAGTCCCATGAGAGTAAGGTGGAAGTGCAATTTCGTTTACTTTCACTTTTCAGTCCGTTGTGATGTCACACGTTAACTCGGCCTGAGATTGTTCAGAATCCGTTGTTGGCTATGATAATGTTTTCAAAGTTTCTGCAGCTGGGGACTCTAGTGTTATGCATGTGCACTTACGTAATTTTGAGAATGCATTCGATTTCACTGCTTCGTAACATACTACACAAGGAAGTGGAGAAGACTGCTTAAAGAGGAGCTTTATGGCTCCTACTCTTCAACCAATATTATTCGTATGATCAAATCATGAAGTGTGAAATGGGTGGGGCGTGTAGCACGTGGAGGGGTGAGGAGAGGTGTTTACGGGGTTTTGGTGAGAAAATCTGAAGACAAACAGACCAATTGGAAAACCTAGGATTAGATGGGAGCAAAATATTGATATGGATGTTTGAGTTGGATGAGGGACATAGATTGGATTGATCTGGCTCAGGATAGGGACACGTGTCAAGCTGTTGTGAATGCGGTAATGAACCTTCAGGTTTTGTAAAATACGGGGAACTTCTTGAACAGCTGAGGATCTGTTAACTTCTCAAGAAGGTCTCTTTTCCACGGAGTTAGTCATAGCCCACTTAACTTGAAATGAAAGTTCGCATATTTGATAGTCATATTTAATTTATGTGTTTACCATGTAATTTCTTAAAACAATTAACTGATTTTTCCACATTTGATTTTGAAGTTACGCTACTGAATGACCCCCTGCCATTGTGCTTTTTAAATTCCTGTAAATAGAACAGTAACATGACGGAGGCGCGCAATATTGAAGGGGGAGTGGCACTAGCAACACCTTCTGGAGGGTTCTGAAGTTAGGTTTGCTCATAGATTTTGGAAAAGGATGTAAATTTTATTAACCCTTTATACGCCGAGTTAAATTCCATCTGCCATTTGCTGGCATTATTAGGAGCTCACCTTATTCTCCACGTTAGCAGGTTAAGGGTTAAGGTAACCTTATTGTAGAATGAATAGGAACAATGATGTGACCATAAATAACTTTCCTTCAGATATCAGTTTCGTTGTCAGTACTAAATTTGGAACTAATATTTCGGATACATGTACACATACCTAAAAACTCCTAAAAAATTGCTCATTACACTTAACATGCTTGTGATACATTACAACGTCACACTGCATAGGTCGAGGGTCGACCAGATATGACACTCGCAACTTAGAAAATGACAAAGTGATACTGTGCTGCGTATTCAGGACTATCGTACGTGGACATATGGTGTAAGGGTCGATGGACCACAGTTTGAATCTCGAAAAACACTTATAGGGTGACGTAATAGATGGGAAGTCTGGCAGCGAACCAAGTGTGTAGTAACAAAGGCGTTGTAACTGCTGCTTTCAGTTCAAAACACTGCGCCTCCCATGGGCGTTCTGCCTGACCGTCCCCGCGTTCTGCTACATAATTAACGGTTAACAGTTGGAACAAAGGACCAGATTACAAAATAAAATTTTGAACGTGTTAAAAACGTTGCTGTAGCAAATGGGTCAAATGGCAGCAGGCAAGTCCATTCAGGTTTGAATCAGGTTCTTGTGAACTTGCGGGATTTTAAATTCGAGCTTCGTAGAGTTAATGGGAAAAATAAATTAAAATATTCCAACTTCTTCCTCTAAAATCACTTTTTGTGGCGCTACATTATGCGTGGGTATACCACTCATGCTTGTTTGCCCGCCGAGTGAATACGTGACTGGAGTTCGAGTGCGCATTGATCAGCAACGCGAGTCGAACCTTGTACCTGGGCTTAAGTACAGCACTCGACGAACAAATTATATAGAGACAGCTGAGAAATTCCCTTAGAATCTGCATACGTTGTTTGTGCTTGGAAATTTTGGCGTCTTAACCGACAGTACTTTTCATGTCACTCGACAAGCAAATGTGAATAACATTCGTAACTTAGTCGGCACAAAGGTGTAGTAAATAAGCCCAAATTAAATTGTCATGTGAAAAGTTATAAATAACTAAGCGCCAGACACATATACATCAAGAAAAACCACAAATATATCTGCGCTTTGCAGAGTAATTTAAGCCACATAAATGCTGTTTACAATCACACGTAAAGAGAAACATGTAAACTACCAGCCTCTGCGTTATTTGATTAAATCCGACAAAGCCGAACGGGCCAACAGGAAAGTAATAATAATAATAACGATAACGATAATAATAATGGTGTTAGAGTGGCTAAGTTGCCATAGTCAGAAATCAACTGTCAAGAAAACGTTGTTCCTACATCGAAACATTTATAAACACACATGGACCCTCCAGGCGAGAAGACTCAAGATGAAATTGGTTACATCTTGGTGGGTAGAAAATGGCGTAAAGGGTACTTGATGTCTGCTGTTGCAGAAGAAGTGACTGCCTGCTGATCACTATCTGGTGGTTGTAACATTAAGAGAGAGAGAGAGAGAGAGAGACTCAGTAAGGAAACGAATCTCGAGTAAAGTGGATTTGGAGAGATTCACACTCAGGAAGCTAAATGAGATGGAAAATTAAGGCTAAATCTAGAAACTTACTTGCAGATTTAGAGAATTAAAAGTGATAGCGACGAAGTATGACGGGAAAATATGAGAAAAGGTATCGTAATTTATCTACAGATTCTAAGTCGTTGTGAATAAAAACAGCATAAATCAGCATCACACTTTTTATGGGACCAAATTCAGAAAGCCCTAAGTTTATGCACTGTCAGACGGAGACAGTAGTGACCGTTACTTAGACATGAACAGTCTTGAACCACTAGAAAACTGGGTCATGGGCTAGAAAACCGTTCAGCATTTACCTTTATACCCACTGTATTCTGTGTTCTGTATTACTTAATAGGCAAAAGCCTCGTGGTGGACAAGTTCACCAAACAAAGTGCCCTACCAGTGTCTTATGAACTGGCGACCTCATAATTATGAATCACATAAAATCACACACCCCAGACTGTGAATATGAAGAAGATGCAGATATAAAACTAGAAATTTGTGGTGCATGGGTGCTGTCCTACCTTTCGTAATACCAGAGCGCTCGGAATGAGATAAATTCGAAACATAATAGGCGTCACTGACTGAGGCATCGCGGATGAGTTCCCAGCAGCAGCCAAAGGTTAGTACGGGTCTCACTGACCAAGCACTTCTTATTCACAGCTCTGCCAGAAACTATGTTTCATGTATTAAGTATTACTGCTTTCCGCATTACAATATATGTGTATATATATATATATATATATATATATAGAGAGAGAGAGAGAGAGGGAGAGAGAGAGAGCAGGGCGGAGATTAAGCAGCTTGAAATTTCCATGTTACTTGCTAGGGATAATACCAGTTGTGGACAGCACTAATATGAGTTGAACTAGACATAGTTATAATGATAAATATAGGAAGACTGTGGTGGATGGGACGCCTCTTTAGAATGCAAGAACAGGATCCTTGGAGAAAGCTTACTGTTCTTATAACAGAAGGCACTGGACGTGCAGGAACACCTAAGTTGTGGTGACTTGAGTCAGCTGAGGAAGATCTACAGAAGATGGACATGAGGAACTGGAGAGTAGCAGGACCGAGAATAGTGGAGGGCAATTTTTGAAGAGGCGAAGGTCCACCAACGACTGTAATGGCAGAAGAAGAAGAAGATAAGAAGGAGAAGAAGAAGGATAGTACTTATGGTGTCATATAGGTCATTTTCAGTTGCCATATTCCTAAAAGCTCGTCTTTCAAATCCGTTTATTATTATTATTATTATTATTATTATGTTAGCTCCTTTATGCAGGGTATTTACAATTATATACCTGAAACAAACCGTGTTTCTAGGGTGTATAGTGATGCGGCTGTTCTGTATTTACATTTTGTGTACATCTAATGTTATTTCGCACGTGAAGTATGTTTTGTACTCGTATATTAATACTTTCCGAATTATGTGTGCAGTGCCCAGTATGACTGTTGTTTGTAGTTCTTTATTATTATTATTATTATTATTATTATTGTCATTATTATTATCATCATCATCATCATCATTATCATCATCGTCATCTTTTTCTCTTCCTGCTCTGGGACAAACTGAGCCTCCTACCAGGCCACCTTGCAGCACCGAGCACTCATTACACTTAATGCCGCTGTTAAGAATGCCTTGATATATAACTTACTTCCACTTCCCCATACGTTTCATGTTACGACGACTAATTACGCACAGAGACAACTTTACCCTCCCTTTATCGACTATTACTAACAACACGATCTGGTAAATGATCCGGAACTACAGCTGATAATCAAGAGAAATCTGACATTCGTTTACGTATCAATTAAAATTGATGAATATGAGGCTATTGGTATTCAGGTCTTGTGAGATGTGAGGCTGTCTCATTACGTGAGCGGTGCTTGACCGTTAGAAGCAAGGTAGTGGCTTTGTCTTCAAAGGAATATTTGACCCCTGAAGATGAAGGGCCTACGTTTCTTCGAAACGTGGGGTACGTCATATTCCAAAAGACCTGAATCGTCAGATTTCTGTAAGAATTCAAAATCTCGAACATTATTATAATATAGACGCTTCATTCCGTTTTATTCTGGCGACCACGTCAAAGAAGATGAGTAAAACGAATCATGTAGCATGCATTAAGGAAATGAAAACTGCTTATCAAATTTAAGGTAAGAGAAAGAGACGGAAACATTCGAGAGATCTGTTCATTTAAACTGATTGTAGATAAATATAATAAAAGGTTTTTAAATGAACTCAACAAGCACAGTTCTGTAAACAAACTAATAAATATTCAGCTAAGTGAAATTAGAACTTTCCTTGAACAATCGGCCATCAAGAATAGATATTTTATGAAAGTTCCTTCAAAGAAGATTTACTTCTTTAAGACAGATGATTACTTACGATCCTTTCTCGTCGTTTATCTTGAACCCAGACGCACTTGGAACTTTAGAATTGCCAGCATAGAAGAACGCCGCTGAAACAGACACAGAATTATGAAAGCGTATATGCAGACATTGTTTACCGTTCGCAGCATCAACAAAATCACTAAAGCACTGAAAGCAATAAAAAGAATTTTATGTTACATGTGCTCATAGGTCTTTTTTAGTCGTGTTCACCAAATTGCGAAAAGTGACTTCGTCATGTTTGTTTTTATGCCTGTCTGTCTATCCGTCTGTCCGCACGGGAAAACAGGCTTCCACTGGACGGATCTTCATGAAATTTATTGAGCATTTTTCTAAAATTTGCTAAGAGAATTCAAGTTGCTTTAAAATCTGACAAGAATAACATGTTTAGAATTTTAGAATTTTATAAGAATAACATGTAACTTACGCGAACACTAGGTACATTTATGATAATATCTCGCTGAACTCTTAGAATGAGAATTGCAGACAAATTTGTAGAGGAAATCAAAATAAACATTTTATGCTCCATAATTTTTTTTCAGAAAATTGTGCCGTTTATGAGATAATGTGGAAAGATGTGATAGAGCCAAAAGACCATAGATGACAATATAATGCGGCGTATTCGTTCTGCGTATTGGATAAGTAAGGCTACAAACATACAATCAGAATATTTAATATTTATTTCTGTTCCACAGCAACAGTGGTTACTCGAACGCGCCTAAATATTACGCTTATACGTACATTGCCTTTCTTGTCTTTTCTCAGTAACAACCAGATTATTAACTTCAGAATATGAAGTAATTTTATTGAAGGGATATATTCGGTTCTGCTTTACAGACATTTATAATATTCCTTTCCCTAGTTGTGCAAATCTATGAACAATTAATTTTGATGTTTTACTGACCGTGCATCTCAGTATAATCTTAGCAACTGACCAACTTGACGCACAAATTCTTGTTTTATAATAAACTTATTATAAAACAAGAATTTGTGCATGAAGTTGGTCAGTTGCTAAGATTATGAGTAATTACATGAAATTTTATGTGTGATAAGGCGTCATTCCTTGTGTTTGAAGCAGCTAGACCATAAGCAACAATATTGTGTAATTCTATAGGACTATGCCTGTCCGAAATGTGAGGTTCATCTCACTTCGCCATAGTAACCAAAGTTAAAACATAGGATTGCGGAAGTATGTGTACAAAATATCTTGATAGAGGCTTTCACTTTGTATGGCAACAGTGAATACGCTAATGTGAAAAAGTGGATATATAAAGTGCTTCTCACGGCATACAGCCACAGAAACTGAATGTCACGATAAAGTGACAGAAGAGGAAATTTCACATTCATAATGTCGTCATGGTGGCCAGCCACTGAGTCTGCAGTAAGGCACTAATGGCGTGGTGTGAAGCGGCTATAGCAATTGTAACCATATTTAATCAACTGTCTTCAATGGAAGTCAATAAAGACCACAGAATTTACGAAGGAATCGTGGATGTTGGGCTCTTACGCTTAGAATAGAAACTGAAAGCAGATTTTATTAAGGAATTGTAATGTATAAACCCTGTCGTCTCTATGCTGGAAACACGTCGAGATACGCTAAACGGTTTGTTATTAAACTTAACACACAATTTGTAAACATGTTCCAGTTTTGGCTAAAATTGTGTGAAGTAAGGAACACGTTCACATGGGGGCCTACACACTTTCATGCAAGTGCCTCTATAAATACTTACAAGAGCAAACTTTCTTAGGGGAAATATTGTAGAGACATGCCAAATTCGCCCCTCACGTCCACCACACTTTACTTCAAAATAGACACGGTTTCGAAGAAAATGAACAATATCACATGGAAAAGCCAGAATTTTCAAGGAATCCTTACATTTCCTTACTTGTTAATTGCATTATGAAATGAAAGACAAAACACTATTTCATATTGGTTGTTTATGAACCAGATGTAAATAAAGACAACTTATGTTATCAAGCTGTAAGTAACAGTTGCACCGTGTACAAAAACATTCTAATTTACAGACATCGCTTGATTTGTAAGCCAGTGGTAATATTGTCCTTTATAGGTTCAGGGTTGTGCCATAATATGACGTTACACAAAATCGTCCATGCGGTTTCGAATGCGGTTTTACATAACTCATGTAACCGTATCAATAGATCAATCGACACTGTAAAAATGAAACAAGCGAAGGCTGCTGTGCACTGGTTGGTAGCGTTTGAAAAATGATAACGTTAGTCTCGAAACCATTCCATAAAATGAAACACTTCATCCTCTTTGTCAAAAGAGCAAACATCCTCGGGCAAAAACTTGCATATCTATAGGCCCACTTGTGTGGCCTTTCTTGAACAAATTTTGACTCTTCTCTCCACTTTGACCTTAATTTTCCAGAAGAACCAAAATAAGAACAAAGGTGATGCCTTATACAAATTGTCATTGCTTTAAAAGTCCTACAATTTATGACTCATGTAAAATCAGATTATCTAGTAGAATTAGGAAAAATACATCTCCTACATTATATTCCGTTCTTTTAAAGTAATTAAAGTTGATGGAATAAACTGTAAGAAATTGTTTGACTCGTTTAATAAAATTCTGATGAAAACCCCAAAGGTAAAGAGCTGGGATACATCAGTCATTATAGGGACTAGTTTAAGAGCTGGGCGACAGAGGAATCTGGGTTCGAGTTCCCGCAGAGGCTTCGATATTCCTTTTCGACTCAGCGTGCAGACCGACAAACGGACCTACTCAACTTCCTGTCTGACATAAATGAAAGCTTCTTTCCTCGAGGACAAAACGGCCGTGGCGTGAAGCCTGTCATTCATCGCCATTTACCGCAGAGTTTGAGAATGCGAGTGGACCTCCCTTAGCACGGACTCTTCGTTGGTGTTTCTCATCGCGGCGGTCTGTGGCCACTTCCGGCGCACTTCACTTCTACTTTGTGTCCTGAGTATAGAAGCAGGTTCCTCCGATATTCGGTAACCACACATAAAAAGATACTATGTCATAATCTAAAAGAACTATGTCTCAAATTGTACGCTTCCAAAAGTCTGACACGTTAACCAGTTACTTCGTGATGGGCTTAGCAATAACAATAACCACGAACTTCGGAATTATTCATATCGGCAAAATGTTATTTTCTGCACACATGGAATATCAACACATTGTCTTTTGTAAATACAGCTTCACATCATTAGGATGCAAAGGTACAATTTAGCTGTACAGCCAGACAAGGATAGTGATGGACGCAGACCGCAATACACACAATAAAAATAATTACGGCATTATTTGGAATGTGTAAATTTAAATTATTTGGAACAGGAATTAACGAATTTGAATCATGTTTACGAATATGTTAATAATGGATTAAATATGGGGAATTCTTGTTACCAGTCCTTTCAAAATCTGCCTGCAGTCTGAACACATACAAATTACAATATGCAGAACTGTAATTTTTTGTGCTGTTTTGTAAGGATGTGAGACTTGGTCTGTCAGTAAGGAAAAATATGAGTGTGTATGAGTACAGAGTGGGGAGGAGGATTGTTGGACTTAAGATGGGAGGTTTGTATGAGATTGGAATGAATTGCATAATGAGGATGTAGCATGAGGATGAAGTTAGCTGTGTAACGGGGGAGGAAAGAGCACGAACGTTAATTGAACTGCATAATTTGGAAGAAAGTAGCATGAGGATGAAGTTAACTGCATTATAATAAGAAAGTATCATGAGAGTGAACTGAACTGCATAATGAGGGAGGAAGTATAAGTAAAATATATAAAATATTAAGTAATGTCGAAAGTATGGCTAGTACAGTGTTAACTCGTTTTTAGTTAAAATTCATATGCCATTGTTTATAAGGTAGTTATGTTTATGCAAGTTTACGCTTATGCTTAACTTAGTTTCGTTGTGTGCTTATGTCGGTTTGTATAATATATTATGCACCGTCAATACACAACATACATCAAACAAGAAGCAATAATTACAATTAGGTAATATTTGGCTACATGTTTCGGCCGTGACCGGTCATCTTCAGGCCAACTAAGAACAACAATTAGGGTACAGTAAAAATTGTACTCAATGGGATCCCATTTAGTTCATATTAAACCTTGATAAAATATGAAAATTTTTACTTCAGGTTAAAACAGTGGAAACAGTAAGAAATTTCATATTTTATGAAGGTTTAATGTGAAAGAAATGGGATCCCATTGAGTACTATTCTTACTGTGCCTTAATTGTTGATCTTAGTTGGCCTGAAGCTGGCCGGTTACGGCCGAAACATGTAGCCAAATATTACCTAATTGTAATTATTGCTTCTCGTTTGATATATGTTGTGTATTGACGGTGCATAATATATTATACAAATTTGATAATGAACAACGGGATGGCCTCTCTCTCTCAAAAAAAATTTTGGTTTGTATAAATCAATACAAGGACAGTTCACTGAATGAATAATATTGACACTGTGCAGAGGTAAACTGCACTTTCCAGCAGTGACCGAAAACAAAGGCTACTAATTTATTTTATTTCTTCTGAATTTGAATTAAATGGGGCTCCCGTGACTCTAATCTGAAGAGCATTTTTGCACCAGCCTGTGTATTTAAATCCCAATGATAACTATAGGGCACAACACGTACTTTAACATTAAAACCCCACACTTTGTCCACGCAGCACTTTTATCTGTTTTGTATGATTGTCACAATAAACAGCGATTGTTTCCTTACAGAGCATTCAGAGGTTCGTCAGATGTAGTGGTTTTATACTGTGTTCCCTGAGAGGATAGACTGAATGTTCATGTATGATTTAGGCAAATTTTAGTACTTGAAGGGTTGATGTAAACTTTTCTCAAATGTATCTTGTACTTGTTATTTCTTTCGACCACTCTTCTTTTTAGGCGCTTTCGCAAAACTTAACTTTTGTCGTGCTTGTCATCTTCGAGAAGCTCGGCTCTCACTTGAAAGATTTTCGTAACGGTATATTACATGGGATTTTTATAAAAATTTGTTACATTAATATGGGAAAAAAATAACAGGTCCTTTACTAGGAGTCGTAACTAAATTTATTATAATACATTGCGGATTTCTTCTCGAATTGATAAGGCAACAGATAGAAGTTATAGAGGAAATGATAACACCCATACATTTTACAAAATTCCACGCATTTTCCCGGAAATCTTGTTCTGTACGACGTATTACAAGCAATACGGCAAAGCCAACTGATTTGGCGTAATGTGACTCAAACAGGATGTAATTTGCATGCCAGCAAGTTAAGGCGAAAACATGTAGTCACAGGCCTGATAATTTATGCTAATTTATTTGCAATAAATTCGTACTGTCCCATGTGTTAAAAATAAACAATGCCTTCAGAGTTTAAGATGAAACAACAATTCCGCTAAGACTTCTTTGTAATAACAACCTTTCTAGTCGCCCTGTGCTTATATTTCAGACCACGAGTGATTGAAATGAATTTTATTAGTGCATTGTTTATTATATCCTGTAAATGTTGCTAAGAGGTTTAGAAATAAAGGTGTAAAGAGTGTGAATTAATGGGAACAGATATCTTCTCTAACTGGTATAGTTATATTTCCTGATAATTCGGACCCTGAATGAATCAGAGATGTCTGAGTAAACCCTATTTTTATAAGCCTATAATATCGATGGTAGAGAGTGAACATTAATTCACAAATTACCTCACTGTGAGTAGAAAATTAATAGAGAATTTATATAATGTGGTTTTAATTCCCCAATTTATTCAGCAAACTATATATATCCCTGCCAGCGGTCTACGAAATAGATACTATTTGTAAAGTGACAGTTACATAATACTTCGACCAGTTAAATCTTGGAGTTACGGTCCAAAACACAGACACAATGTCAGTCGTTATATAAACATTACATTCTTTAAAGAAATAGAGTAGCAAATAATAAGAGGCCCTGATAATAATAATAATAACATATATCTATAACGTATCTACAATTATGAACAATTACAAGTATTGTGAACCCCAGTGGATTACATAGTATGACTTTTGGAGGAGAGCCCAATTTGGAATCCGCCTCAGTGTTAAGTTATACGTAGATTTCAAAACTTGTATGCAAGTGTGCTGTTTAACGACGCTGCAAATTGGTAAGGTTATGTAGCGTCTGTGCTAGATATATGAATGAATGAATATTGATGCTAAAATGGAAAAATCAAGGAAGGCGGAAAGAACTTGTTCCAGTACCACTTCGTAAGCCAGAAATACCACACAGGCTGGCTTGGAATTGAGCCCGATTTTTTATCAACAGGTTAATAATTTGAAATTTATTTTGTAGCAATAATGAAAAGAATTTTGAGCATAAAGCTTTAAAAGTAGGCTGGTTGTCCTCGAAGAGGCAATAATATGTATAAAATATTATACAGTTGTAAATTATATAACGTAGGAACTTAAGTTCAGCGAATGGACGACATACTGTGCCAGGAAGAGAAGCTCGAGCGATCTGTGTTTCTGTTCCACCTCGTTCGGTGATTCCTCTAGCAAACCGCTAATTGGTGGCAATGAACGGAGCCGAAGTCATTTTGTGATAAGAGAAAGAACTGGGCATTTTTTCATACGGATCCTCTCCTCTGTAGGGTCTTACGTGGCAGCTGTGGAAGGTGAAGGTAAGGTTGTCTTTGTGTACGTCATGGGGAAAATGGCAAATGCCCTTCCTCTGTGGCCCAACTTCCTTCTCACTCATTTTCTAACAAATCACGGCAGCTTCCTTTCATACCTTCACAAAACGAACAAGACGCCCTCCCCAAATTGCAACTGTCCTGAAAAGATCGTAAAAACGGCCCACCACCTTACGCTGGAATGCAGCTTATGGTCAAAAGACCGCCCATCAGTTCTCAAATCTCTCCCCCACCTCTGGTTCTGCAGCACCACATAAACACCGTCAGCATCACAAGCTTCCTCAGACGTATCTTCCAAGCACTTCAAGAAGATGCCCAAGGAAATTAAATTCGGCAACACTCCTAAAGTACCTTCCAAATACTGATCTGTACTCTAAGGAAAAATGGTAAAATGGGATCAACTGTAAACATCTCTGCAACAACCCACTGAAAACATCTCTGTAAATACCCCGTGATATACCTAGATGGTAAAGCACGGGTTGAAAATCAATAAGCGCAAATATATATAAAAATGGAGCGGGAGAACAGAAGTACTACGACTCCAGTCATTCTGAATTTCGGTACTAGTTGGAGGTCAGTGATCAACTTTAGGCCACGACCGCTTTACCTCAGTGAAAACAAACCCCTGGTACTCACTGAGTAGGAGACTGGGTGGGCTTCAGGACCGATCTGGACGTTTTTGCGAGACAGAAAAATCTCTTGCCTATGTTGTGAATCGAAAATGTTTTCTCGCTCCTTCAGCCTATTTAGTATTTCGACTGGGGTATCCCGGCTCCTCCGTGGTAGTAGTCGGCACTAAATTGGTTATTTCGTCCTCCCGGGGGCTAATTACACTTCGTGAATAATCCAATTGCGGGTTCATAGCGCGAGGAGGAAATAGATTATGCTGGTATTAGCTGCAGAGCTTGCCAAGGAGAACCGTGTATTGTTGTGACTCTTTATTCACAATGAAAAGTACAGCAGAACTCTGGAGACGCTGTACGCCAATACAGATCATGTACGAGTCGTATCTGCAAAATATTTTCTTTTTTTAGATGTTGCTTGCCGCGCGTCGAGGATTAAGTTTTGTGGTCTATGACACTGTGCTGTTTGGTAGAGATGTAGGAACGTTTTGTGGTCTATGACACTGTGCAGTTTGGTAGAGATGTAGGAACGTTTTGTGGTCTATGACACTGTGCAGTTTGGTAGAGATGTAGGAGCGTCTTGTGGGCTATGACACTGTGCTGTTTGGTAGAGATGTAGGAACGTTTTGTGGTCTATGACACTGTGCTGTTTGGTAGAGATGTAGGAACGTTTTGTGGTCTATGACACTGTGCTGTTTGGTAGAGATGTAGGAACGTTTTGTAGTCTATGACACTGTGCTGTTTGGTAGAGATGTAGGAACGTTTTGTGGTCTATGACACTGTGCTGTTTGGTAGAGATGTAGGAACGTTTTGGAGGTACGCATGTTCTCCATGTTCTCGTGCCTTCAAGTCGGAAATCACCATAGTTACGACGGTGGGAACGTCGAATTTTCATGCTGTTTTCCACTACTGCAACGCAATTACTCTATCCTGGAATGCGGCAGCATGTAGTTTCGGACGAATGTATTTTTTCCATAATCAGGTTATAAGAGTATCACCCTTTTGTTTCAGAGCTAGATACATGTTGCACTACTCAAAGAGAAATTACTGGTTTTTTTAATGTCCTTTAATATTCGCCAAACCGAGACGTGCTTGAAAAAAAGGTTTCAGATATTAATGAGTTCTGTGTTTTGTATTTTGTGCTATTCAAAAGCAATTTTTCTAAAACATTGAGGGGAGACCTGCAAATTAAAATTTAATACAGATCTCTTCATAAATTTTTGAAACGAGGTTGGCTGACAGAGAGGACTAGAGATCTCTCCCGCTTGCGATGCTCTATGAATTTTGTACCAGGATCGTGTAGAAAATACTTAAGATGAAGTCAAGACGTAAGAAGGTTTACCTTCCTCAAATAGAAAATCAAATGAATGAATTAGAAATACCTCCACTGGTTCTTAGGAAGACTTTCTTTTTCTAATTCGTTTCCTTTCGCATATTGCTTTAAACATCATCGTAAAGCATGGGGTCAAGGGTCACACCATTAATACAGGTGTCCTGAAAGTAAACTTACTGAGATTGGGTCCTCGTTTCATGATGAACACTGCTTTGTTTACGAATCATTGTGTAGAGGAAATGAATTGTGCATTGTACATGGCGGATAACAATTTGAACAATTTCTGTAGCTCCTCTTTTTAACTTCCAACAGATTCCAGTTTCTAAATAAAGTACCGTTTTCTTGGAATGTGAATATAATCTAGGTAAAAGGATTCTTGGAACACCCTGTAAACGACACAGGAATGATTAACCACACTGTTTAATAGTTCGGATATTTAAGTATTCCATCGTAAGACATGTATTTATCAATTCACATGCCTAAAAGAAAATTACTTTTTAAAATATCGCCATATAAATTTCTTATTTTCGATATTATTATTATTTTAAAGATTTTCTTCCCATATTTCCAATTTTTTTAAGACTAGGTATTAGCCTCGATACCGCATATTTATACTGTAGCTGATGCATTGACTCGCATGTGCTGCAGCTGTAGCAAATAACTTCTCCTCTAACGGAATGACCTGTACAAGGAATTTATGACACTTTGTATAACATAATCTTGTAACGGATTCCTTGTAATGATTCTGATACAAATCTTACATGAGGTTCCTGTGAACTGTCACAATGCGACATTTCAATCTTGGGGTAAACAGGTTACATACATATGTATCGTGTTTGTAAGGCTGGCAATGCAGTGTTCTCTTAGCGGAGTTGTAACCTTATTGCCAATTGAGATAAGTTACTCTTTTCTGACTAACGGCATGAATTCCCCGAACTGCTTGCTACTTTGCATTTTTGTCTAAGCATCCGATTAGATAAAGAATTCTTGAGTTGAGTAATAGTTTAAAAAGTAAAACAAATGCTGAAAACCAGGAACTTGACTGTGGATGGCAACAGTTTATGTTTATGGCGTCGTACCTTTTCTTTCTTTCAGATATCATGATTTGCTCGCGGTTATTGAGACCAGACGTGGAAGTTGAACATATAAAATTGTCTACTTTTTCAGACGGTCTGAAAATATTTGATGTTATTTTGTAGAATACTGTTGCAGTTATTACGGACAATCCAAATATATTTCTTAGACTAAATGTTTATCTCATTAATTTGTGTTTTTCTGTCTTATCAACACATAAGTCTTGGAGTGTTTTACTTTCGATACAGTGAACATGGTCACGAACAAACAAACTCCTCAAAGCAAGGGAAGTATACATCAGTTAAGCAAGTATAATATTTTCAAGCAAAACTCAGCACTTGTGGAGTTAAATATTCAGCCTTTATTCTCTGCCGTTAATTCCAACTGCTAAGAGGCAGCGAGTCAAAATTGTTTCAATGGGCGTGTCAGTACATCTAGACCAAGGTGGCTTTGTTTTTAAGTGTAATATAGGAAGTTCCTTTTCCAAGTTGACAGACAAGCGTCAGCCCGACGCTGTAGTGAGTTTTACTAGACTTTCTACAGGTTACTGTCACTGCGATCGTTTCTTAAGTTCCCGCCATTGACTGTTAAAGTTCCCTGGAACGCGGCGTACAACGGAGCGCTGACAGAGCGTTGGGCGGAGCAATGTTCTGGCGCTTATCGGTCAAGAAGGAACAAAAACACCCTATATATAGTGAGTCGTGTGAGTACGGTTCACATAAAAAGGAAGAACGCCGTACTGATGTCCTTACTGGAGACAACATTACGCATTACAGCAGTAACACCAGTTGCGCACCTAGAATTTTTTACTGGGGGTTGGTGTGTCTGACCTTGAGGCTACACACACACACACACACACACACACACATATATATATATATATATCGCTCACTGAATAGTGGCACAACCCAAATACTGCCCGTTTGAAATAAATACTCCGATTGAACTCAAAAAATACAACTACATCCAACAATAACGACATTGTCGTCATCTGGCGGAGTATGCAAGTAACAAGCGTGGCGTTATTGTCCGATGTAGTTGTTATATTTTTGAACCTAATCGTAGCATTAACTCCAGATGACAATGTTTGTGTCGTGCTAATTTTGCATTCAGTGAACGATGTAATTTGTTTTATTTCAAAAATTATGTTACAAAACGATGTTTTAAGTATGACAGAACATAACTGTAACATAACTCTGTTTGCATTTGCATGTATGTACATACATATAAGACTGCATATTCCAAGACTCACCTGATTTAAATCATAAGGTATAATTTTTTTATTTAATTTCATCTAAATCATCTTATGTTTTTAATTTTCTTTTTCTGTATGAGTCATTAGCTGGTTTTAGTGATTAATTTAGAAATTAGGGTAAAAGCACGTAAAATGTTTGACATCACCATGTCCACAAAATCTGTTCATTTTAAATGTCTATTGGGAGGGGAGAGTGCTGCAGTCTGGCATTCCTCGCATGTGTGCGCCCCTGGCTAATATTGTTATTTCGTATTTTGCTTCTTTGCGATCGCACGTGAAAGATTTCTTCTTAAACAAACGTCGATATTCGTGAAGCGGACTTGTTAATGTCGTTGGAACGAAGCGTAGTGGCGTTAGTAAGATTGGGGGGGGGGGCAATAGTTGCAAGGAATTGTCGTTGTCGTCAGTCCAGACAGGAGTGAAAATGCGGAAGCCAGATGTTATGGAGTGGGAAAGAGAAAACTAATTCTCATTATGAATAGCACCGTTTGTAAACTTGAAAACAAAAACATGAGCTGATCTGCCCCTAAAACGGTTTAATGACATGAACTGCTTAATGGACTTGATTCAGACTTTCTTCAAATATTACAGTTAACAACTCTGAATGTGAGCAGCTGAACAGGTGTTCAGTCATACGTAATGTGTAAATTTATGCATGTTGCTAATTACAGGTCTGAATGTACAGCCATAAATTATTGCTGTGCCTAGTTGTCCTTTGACAACCACATGTTTTTTTTATAAATTTCGGTTCGTTGTCTTGTCCTGTATATGGTCAGGAACTTATGATATTCTCTTTACTTCTGACTGGTATGGTCTGTTGTATACCACCCACATGTAACTGTAAAAGGTGACTGGATTGGGATTCTGAACTATTCCTTATGTTGTCGCAATTCGTTTTCCAGATTGCGGCGGTAATTTTTTTTGAGGATATTTCAAGTAATAGCTCCATAAAGGACCGTAACGGGACTTGTGGCAGGCCTGTTCATCCGTGACGTGTTTCATAGCATCGTGTTTGCGTGGACGGAAAGTTACGGGCTCTGTATTAAGAATTTACTCTCTGTACTTATCGTCAAGTACACTTGCAAATAAAATTGAAATTTTCTCTTTTTTTGGAATGTTACGCAGTGTAGAGTTACCGAAGTTTCGGGACGTCCTATCGGTCCTGTTTTCAAGGGCCAGGATTGCTTGACCGTTGCAAATAGGACCGAGAGTTTGTGTCGAAACTACGTTGTCTACCCATCTACACTGTGTAACATCCCAGAAGAATGAAGGTCTCATATACACAGCGGCGGAAGCTTGAAGTGAAGCAAATAAATTTTACCTTATTCATAATAAAATTATCATTATTTTCTGTTTCTTACCTGGACCTTCTCCGTCGTATGTAAAATCTCTTATATGCAGTGTGCGAGCATCAACGGCGAATATTTCGCCGGACACACTGTGGTGAAGGGTTTTGAGCCTGCCTATGTATTTACCGTAGTACCCAGGGTACTGGGCCGTCGAGAACTCTGGAACAGAAGACAGGACGTCATGTACTGTAAAATCAATAGGATACTATTTTAAATTTGTGTGTTGAAAGCGGACAAACCAGAATTTTACTCGATGTTGTGTTACGTAGAGATTTGTTAAAAATAGCGGAATTTTGCTATTCGAAACCAAGTTTAGTGCTATAAAAGTGTTACGAAATTGAGGCTGCAACTTTTAGACGCGTTCGGAAAACTGCGAAAACGACTGTTGTCTTCGTCATGTCTGTTCATCTGTCCGTCCGTCTGTTCCTCTGTCCATTCGCATGGAACATCTCGGCTCCCTCTGGACGAGTTTTTATGAAATTTGATATTTCAGGATTTTTCGAAAATCTATCGAAACAATTCAAGTTTCATTAAGATCCGATAAGAATAACAGGTACATTACATAAATATGTTTGTACATTCACGGTAATATCTTGCTGAATTCTTATTCGAATGAGAAACGTTTCAGACAGAAGTTGCAGACAAAATCAAAATACAAATTCTTTGTCCAATAAAATTTTTTCCGAAAATCCTGTATTTTATGAGATTACGTGGAAAAATGTGGTACAGCCAGACAGGTCACAAGTGACAATGTGGCGCATGCGCTTTACATGCTACATGAATAAGGCTACAGACATACACTTAGAATATGTAATACTTATTGCTTTGCCACGACAAAAATGGTTACACGAATACTCCTCAATGTTATGTTATACGTACATTGCCTGTCTTGTTTAATTCTGTAAGCATTTTGTAGAACCAGTGGCATTCTGAGAAAAGTATAATCACATGTCTTTGAAACTGTAATGTGAGACAGTTTTTCGGCGCAGCAAAAGTGACATAATATAAATCTTATGTCCTGTCCTTAGATGTTCAGAGTAACACAGTAGGTTGGATTTTAATCCAGTGTATTAGATTCTTCACAGTCCTTTGAAGTGTTAAGTTTAAATTTGCCGGGATATCATTCACACATAGAGATTAAGATAAATGTCTGTTGGCACATAACGGAGAATGCAGAGCGGATAACTTTATTAAACAGAAATAATACGCTTTATTTTAATAAGAGCATAGCTCCGTTGTAGATCAAAATATTTATAATTATGAATGAAAGTTTGTCTCTGTGCACGTTATGAGGGCACAGGAGAACTGGAGGCACTGATCCATTCATTCATTTTCTTCACACTGGATGGAGGTAATGGATTAGCATCATGCGTCGACCACTGTTCTTGAGTGAAAAGGACTAATGTAAAAATTGAACAAAATAGTGGGCCCCAGAACGCCTCTGGAAATTTTTGAGAAAAACGTTCTCTTAACTTCTGCCTACGATTCGTGTTTTGTTCATTATGTAGCCTAGTCACTATATCGAGTAAGCTATACGGGCTAGAAAGGTATAAGAAAATTCCGTATAATTATCCTCTTCTTGTGAAGTGTTTTATGCAATTAGTGTCCAGTTTACTTGAGCCGCAGACATTTAAAATACACGGAAGTTGAACCCTCTAAAACACTGTGATTACTATTTGTACCACCTGCAGTAATAGTCCTAAGATCAGCCATTACCAAGAGTTTGTTCATGGTTTCCTTGTGACGGTGAAAAAAAAAGTATGTTTCCTTATGCAACACTTAACAGGTTTGTCTTACTGATGGAAACTACGAGTGTTTATTGTGAGGTAGGAACTGAATATATATTTGCTTATTACATGAAATCTATAACTCAAAGAACAAACTTTTAGCATGCCTCGTTAAATGCCGTCATTTTGATTCTGTTTTGAATTGCATTAACTTTACTGAATAATCGTATGAACTTGTGTCACGTCATGAACAGTTGTTCGGAAACTTTATTATTATTCTAGAAAGGAATGGTGGGGGGCCCTATGCTAAGAAGCGGTACTTGTTGCACTCGTGTATCATTTGAGACAGCGGTCTTTCTAGTCGGTGACCATAAAACAGTTTAAAATATGCTACCAGAGCGCACTGCAACAGTTCGTTGTAAATAGGTTCCACAACAAAAGACTATTGCCCCTATTATTGCTGCGAAATGAGAGCAAACGCGATGTTTTACGAATCTGTGAAGAATGCATATTACTAATTTGATTGCTAGACGGATTTTGTGACTTTGTTGTGGAAAAAAATCGCAGGAACATAGCAGTGATACATATTCCTGACGAAGTGTCAGTATATTTAGGAAAAGGGAATTTGTATCTTTGTAACGTATCCTTGTATTTGGCACTCTTTGATAATGCTACGTGAAGGGCCGAAACACGTAGGAATATTACAGATAACTGAAGACTAAAAACCAACTAGATGCCACGTATTATTTTATTGTACTTCTTAGAGTCTCAACATGTTTCGGGCACTTCTATGCCCATCATCAGGAGCTCGCGACTATAATGTTGATTACCACATTACGACCAATGTGGTAATCAACATTGTAGTCGCGAGCTCCTGATGATGGGCATAGTAGTGCCCGAAACATGTTGAGCCTATAAGAAGTACAATAAAAAATAATACATGTCATCTAGTTGCTTTTTATTCTTCAGTTATCACAATGATTCACGGTCCAACAAACAACAAACGTTGAATGTTACAGAGTTTGTGGTTTTTCCTCAATATGGTGTAGTTGGTTTAATTAATGAGATTGTACAGTAAGGTAAACAGTGATTTGGAGAACATTAAATAGCTTTGTTTGCATTTGAGGTGAAAATATAACAGTTTACAGTTTACAAAGTTATTGTTTTTTTACTTTTTTGTGAGAAAACCACAGCAACCACGTAACTTTGAGCTTCGAATTCAGTCATGATGGAACATGACATATAACTGGCGCAACGCTGTATGATTGACATCGCACGCATGTGTGGCAAACACGTGGCAGTGGCGTGGTATATATATATATATATATATATATATATATATACTCTGTAAGA
>Ga0123352_10004461_pt1 | contig 20630 bp, 13 predicted proteins | sample TergutLab28metaG_FD_89700 | JGI IMG/M metagenome (GOLD analysis project Ga0123352, IMG submission 89700) | Labiotermes labralis P1 segment gut microbial communities from Petit-Saut dam, French Guiana - Lab288 P1 | ecosystem: Host-associated > Arthropoda: Insects > Digestive system > Gut ...
TCAATGAAGGCCGAAAGAACGCGCACGATGAAGCGCGAAGTGGGTGTCCATCTTTGGTGAATGATGATTTGGTGCGTAAGGTCAACGAAAGATTGTGTGACGACAGACGTTTCACAATTTCTGAACTGTCCCTGCACTTTCCTCAGATTCCAAGGACTCTATTCTATGACATTGTCAGTAGTGGCTAACATCGCAGGCGGCCGCATTCTGTGAGGAGGGTATACAAAAACTTGTGCCCCGCTACGATAAGTGCCTCAATAATGGCGGCCAATATGTGGGAAAAATAGTTTGAAGAATATAGACTCTAATAACAATAAAATTTTATACGAAACCTTACTCGATTTTTTTACAGCGAAACGGTACTTACTTTCTGAATAAGCCTCGTAGCAATAGATTTGATGTGGTCAAACAGATTGTGAACAAATTTATCACTGCCTTACCTTCTTCGGGGCCCGTACAAAAATGTTAGGCGGGTCGCGGGTTTAATACCGCTGGCTTAGGAGATTGTCATAACATGGAAATTTAGTACTTAAATTGGCTAATCAACAGCTTGAAAACCTCAAAAAATTTCTTAAGTTGCTGTGCTTATTATTTGCGTTTTACTTTGAAAGTAGCTCAGTGACTATAGTGACTGAACTGGGCTGCCACAAAATCACTTTTTCATCTTCGCGGAGGACAGATAATTTTTTCGTCCTGACGGATCGTAGCATGGCTCTGTGGCACACACAGCCTCCCGCCCATTGCATAAAGGCTTTCACTCCCTGGCATTAAACAGAAGTGCCGTGAAGATGACCATCCACCGCCGTGCCGAGGTTAATAATGCGTGGAGCAATACATACATTTCTACACGTCTTCATAAAGAAGTGCATAACTGATCGCAGAAGAAACCTTCCTCTAGTTTGAGGATAATTTAAATTTATTGTAACCGTACAGTATTCAGTTTCATGTACGGAATAAGAGTTCTTATATTCTTTAGCTTTATGATGTTAAGAAAACTATTATATTCTGGCTACATTTTCAAAAAATTGCGAGGCATATTTCTTAAAGAGTACAGAAACTATTAAGAAACAAGTGATTGTGTATCGTAAATGTAAAAAAATGATTTACTATGCACAGATGTGATACTGTGTGCCTGAATTAATACCTGCAATATACATTATGAATGGGCCTGATAGTTGTTTTACTTGTGTAGTGACAACCAGGCACCCCCTTAGAAACTATTTGTGGCGCTCATCCAGTATTCAAACCAGTCGGTAGAGTAGGAACACAGCCGAGTCGTCAATCAGACCACTAATGTCCATACACTGCGAAGTTAAGAAAGAAGGGCGTCATGACATCAATGCCTGATCAAGACTCATGGCGGGTCGTATTACCAATTGTTTCTTTTTTATCTCTTTAGTGTATCTCTTTCTGTATTCCACAGTGGTGTACCACAGCGACAAGAAAATTTTTCGTGTAATCCTAATATAGTTTCCATTAACTTCCTCCAGACGCACATTTCCCCGCCATTGTGATGTCCCATTCAAGACCGGACAGCGAGATGTACGTCCCTTGAAAAAACATCGTTACCACAAGAATGGGGCTGTATCTGCTAAAGCACTAAACTAATTTTGTTTATAGCCCACTTGAACTTTTGTTCAGACAGCCGCAGTCTGAAGTAGAGAGAGTGTAGCAGTTATTTCCTGTGGCAGTTTCAATACATGCAAGAAGACGCTATTCCTACTGGAAGTGGAGGACGTTTCTTTTTCTCTAAAGCGCACATTTCAATTGCCGGTCAGCAAACCGTAAGTTCTTTAGAATAAAATTCTTTATACAATATTGCAGTTCTAATTTTATTAAAGATTCGATATTAAAAAGCGATTCTCTTGTGGAAAGAGAAAAAGGGACACGTATTTTCTTTAAAGACGCTGTACACTCCTAACATTAAGAATCACTAAAATTATGGAGCAGTGAATGAATGGCACCGACGGCCGAAAACCGAAGTCCTGCACTCGTAAAGGATCCTATCTGAGCGTCACTTCTTCTACCACACGTCCTTTATGGACTGACCTTGAAACGTACCTAGATCTCTGTGGTAAAAAGCCTGCGACTAATCGACTGAGCCATGGCACAAATTTATTGTCTGGATTTCTAGAATCTGTAAAGTGTAAACAACTCTTCTCGATGAGGCTACTGTTCCCGTCGTATAGCGACACAATGTCTAATTTACTTTCCTCAAATGTGCACTAGAACCATTAAAAAAATACCATTCACCTTCGTATAGTGCCGACGCTAAGAATGAGTGGAGGTATAAGGCGCTTCCCTCTACATGCATTCAAGACGTGGACACGGAAACATTTAGTACATTTACACACTGATACCACAGACAGAGTTTCTCAGATGTGCAATGATGCCATTAATAAAACAATTAAGCTTCTCAGCAATACATGTTTGCGCAAAATGGCCAGCACTACCGCTTCCTATTAGGTGTTCACATTCTGTCCAGAGATGAAATCTCTCGAATGAGTTATTTCTTAATTTCACTTACGTTCTGTAGACATTTTAAGGGATAGCGCGTACAAAATTGGCTAAGTTTGCTTTGTCCACGAGCCTCCCAGTTTCCTACACACTAATCGTGCAGTATGAGTGACTGAAAGCATTTTTCAATAAACCGTAAATAAATGTTTTTGACATGTCTTTTTGTGTGGCACACAGTCTTTTGTTCTGAGAAACGAAAGTGAATTACAAGTGTCTTGGAAAAAAGAAATCACGAAAAAACTTCATCTTCAAAAGTGTGAAGTAAGTGTACAATTCACAGCAGTACACAATGAAAGCGTATGTGATTTATGGAGGTAGGAATGTCATGGTGAAATGAAAGAGGATGTCGTTGCAGGACGGTGGCACAAGAACTGTACACAGCGGTATGGTCTCTTGGAAAACGGGAAAGGAAAATGAATGATAATATTAATGTGGATGTAAGTGTTCATGAGATAGATGGGACTAGACTAGGATAGGTCGGCTGGTGGACTTTGTTGTCAACGATGTTGAATATTCGGGCTCGCCCACTACAACGAAACCGCAGTTACATTTCATCCATTTTCGCTGAAGAGTTTTTCTGTAACGTTTTATTTTGTCACAAACAAAATGTTCTTTTTCTTCTCACACTCATATACGAACATTTATTTTAACTCGAATAATAATACGCAACACAAATAGCAGACATGCATAAACAATGACACAGGCACAAAAACATCCGAGACAAAGTACGGTTAAACGTAACTTTAAGGCGCAACGCGTAACAGTTGGTGCTGTGGAAAAGCAGTAACTATTACATATTCAGAATGTGGGTCTGTAAACTTCCTTATCCAGCATGCAATCCGCATGGGCTGTATTGTATTGTCACCTTGGCCTGTCTGGCTCTAAAACACTTTTCCACATTATCTCATAAACGACATAATTTTCTGAAAAAAATATTGAATATAAAATGTGTGTTTTGATTTTCTCTACAAATTTTGTCTGAAACATTTTTCATTCTAAAAATAATTCAGGGAGGTATTATCATAAATGCACATAGGTCCTTATTAAAGTACTTAACATTTTGTCTGATTTTAATGAAGCTTGATTTTTCTCGAAAGATTTTCGAAAAATACTCAAATATCAAGTTTCACGAAAATTGTTCCATACGGACGCACAGACTGTCTAAAGAGTGGGAGATATTTTTAGCATCTGCTGTAATTACACATTTCAACTTGTATGGGGCATTCTTGTTATCTTTTAAGGAATGACAATAACAACAAAATAAATAATTTACGTTGTTGGGTAGTCTTTGTGTGTGTGTGTGTGTGGGGGGGGGGAGGGGGTAGGTGAGTGGGTGCTTGCGTGTTTGTGTATGCGCTGTTCCTAAAATTCCTACACGATTTGTTAAAATTATATATATATATAAGTAATTTTACACAATTTAAATATATTTTCAGAATGGCAATGTAACGAATGAATAATGTACTCATAAAATTTGAGTTGGGAAATTGTCGTGCATGGATGCGACAAGGTTGCTGTATGCTGACAAAAGCAGTGCAGTACACTCACAAATATGTACAACTAGGAAATTTTGAGTTCCCTTTTGCTGTAAAGTGGCGGAGTCTTTGAATTCCCAATGACAGACAGTTCAGGACACTGAAGAATGCGCACATTTTTAGACGTGTCAGCGGCCTTATTCTATATAGCCAGCCCATTGTAACCAGGCTAACGGCCTCACTGTCGTGGAAATTTTGTCATATCTACATGTCTGGCCAACGTGAGATATTGTGAAGTAAAGTTCTGACTTTTGTACCGAGGAAGAATTTATATTATGTGCACGAGACACTGGCTTCTTCTGACAATTCAAGGTAAGCTGTGTTGAAAGTGTTTAGAAAACCGTTTCGATTTATTTTACCCGAGTTGGGCAATTTTGGTTAACGACAGTTTAAGAAAATTACTAAGAAGTCTATTCCAAATTTCGGGCGTACATTGGGTTGTATAGAGGAAGGCAAGACGAGTATTTGTTTAATTACTAATTTCAAACTTTTTAATTGTTACGCTGTGTTTGTGTGAATTATGGTTGTTTATATATTTTTATTTTATTTTGGTATTAAATGCTTTTTTGGTTAGTTATTACATTTTACTAATATAATTGACGTACAGTTGACTACTGATTGATGTCCCTTGAGTACCAGCTAAGTTAACTGGGAAATATATTCGAGTGTATTTTGTATTTTACTTGGTCTTGTGACAGAGCAGTTTGTCAGATTCCAACTAGTCTAAATTCGGTCAGAATCTGGTTGGTGGCAGCATTGAAATTAGAGACTTGGGCACTGAGGTTAATATTTGTAGTATCTTAAATTATAGTGTCTTCGCGAGAAAGGTATAGTTAGGCTGGAGTACTATCTCGGGAGGCACTACAGTAAATAACATATGCTGCATATGCAGTCAATGCTTCCTGATCATGAACAGTTACTCTATTCGAAACATTTAGAGGATATATTATTGAAATATAATTAAGAAAGAAAAGTGCGTCTTGTTGGTATTTATTACGCCCGTATTTCTTAAGGAGTAAAATGCGGCCGGGGCATAGAGCTGACAAATCTGCCGTCCTAGTTGTGCCGAATGTCCAATAAGGATGAAAGCACAACATTCCATCCTCCCTATTTGTCTTCATGACTTGTAACGGGAAAGCTTTATCTTTTACTTTTAATACCGGCCTATTTAAAAATGCAATACTATTCTTTTCTACAACACACGTAACAGAAAATGCCCACAAAATTTGCCCCGTACTCTGCTGTAGTCACAAGTGTTTTCAAGCGTCAATAGAGGTGTTCAATGTTAAGATCTCTGCATTCTGGCTGTCAATTTCATGTATACTTCTATATGCTATAGACTTTTCAAAGGAAACTGCTGCCTGCATCGTAAAGTGTTGATGATGGATGTCAGAGTTTCCTCTGATAACGTCGGTACACTTCTAGTGTTGCTTCTTCTCAGTTACCTCTGTAAAAATTCAAATATCAGGTTTGGATATTAATAGCATCCGCATTTCCAAGTTTTTAAAAATTGCATTTAATTATGTTTCAAAGTACGATGTCTTAATATTTCAAAGAATGAAAGAAAAGAAATCGCATCGTAGGCGAAGGATAGGTGCTGCTTCTTGCAAACGATACAGATAATTTTGCAAATATTGGCCTATAGCTATACAAGTTCAGGCAGTTGTCTGTAACTGTATACTACTGAAATATTCACGAAAATAATTTTTGGGGCGAGTTATACGTATTTTACAGAAACAAGCTCTACGTTTCGTCTTGTATCGGACAGAGTTTGGTCTTCACTCCCTTCCTCCCATGGCCACCCATTCCACGATGTTTCTTTTGTAATCACGGGCAGTGATTCATTGTAGTAGCTTAATTAGCAGGACACCCGAGTCAGGTCAACAAGGCTGTGTCTGCCATTAGCGATGAGGGTAATTTTTCATTTGTCTCTAAGAGGGCGAATTTACTTCACCTATCCCGCCCACGCCTGAAACTTCCTTTTGACGTGTTGTGAAAGTTAAGTTTTTTACTTCGGTCTGTAACGAAAGCAAGAGCGTGTTGAAACAACAGTGAAAATATTCATGAAAATATCACATACATATCAAAGAGTCAGAGTGCAATTTAATTTTTTTCTAATATAAAGACTATTTGCCTAATTATTCGTCTTTTCGTGTAATGTAATTATGATTTATGTTCAATACTAAGAGTGCTGTGTGTAAGTTAGATGAACCCTTTTTTATGTAGGCTATTACCACAAACCTGATCAAAACTGAAGCATATATTTTTTACCACATACTTGCGATACATGATTACATGTTTCGACGCACGGTATTACCATCTAATCGTTCATAAAACAACAATAAAAACTTGTTTACATTCATTGTACAAGTGGTCGATAGCTACTTTTGTCAAAGACTTGCAAAAAAGTATACATTTATACTTTTAGTATAATATCTTGAGGTCTGTATTATATTCGTAACAAGAGTGGAGATTTCTTTTTGTATTCAATGTTCATTTACCTTCTGTACTTTATGTAAAGGTAAATTTCAACCTAGTACAGACCACGATGGCCCGGAGGAGGTGTAGATGTATAGATTTACTCTTTCTTTAACTTCGGTACTATATGAGGGTGGGTGGTAAATGCCACAACTAGGCCGCTTTATCCCCGAGAAAGACCCGGTACCCAATGTACAAGAGGCTGGTTGGGCGCCAGAGACGGTCTGAACGGGTGCGGAAAACCTTGCCCATACCGGGATTCGATACCCGGACCATTCACTCTGTATCGAGTCGCTATGCCAATTATTCTATCCCGGCCCACTCTGTTCATCGGCAAAACCACTTGATTATTTAAAAATTAAATAATAAATAATCATAAGCAGAGGAAATATGAATGGTCTGTCTTTAGTTATGGATTCTTTGCATTAGCTTTATAATAAATTCGGGTCTGTGTGTCATTTCATTTCTGTACTCTCGTTGTTGGCATAAAATGATAATGACCAATTGTTTTCTGTGCACTGGTTGTTAAATTTAAATTGGAGAATTTTCTTCGTATATTTTGAGACATATTACTTATATACATATATGTGTGTGTTTGTTTGTGTGTGTGTGTGTGTGTGAGACAGAGAGAGAGAGAGTGATATTAAGTCTTGGGTGTGGTGTTTTTAAGTTGAATGAGTTTCATACTGAATTAGTGTGTCTGTCAGTCAAAATATCGATAGAGAGAGCTACAGGTGTTCCCATGTGTCTCAATCAGATGCACATTTGTTTGCATATATATAAAATATTTTGAGTATTTTTAAGAAATGAACGTTTTTATACTCGTATTCAGGCATGACATGCCCTGTATTTTCAATTTACACTTATGTAAAATAGGCCAATCCTTTCGTACATTAGTAAGATTTTATATGTATAAGTACACGTATATTTTTAGTTAATTTAAATGCATAGTCTTAACTTTAAATACTTCTATTAACACTTTATTTTTGTTTAAAGTATTTGATGAAAAATAAGGTTTCATAATCTGTGTAAGAGTTCAAAATTAAATAGAGCTACTGGCACCTTTTAGGATTTTAGTAGTCCCAAAATGGAGACGTGTTTTTGTAGCAATGCGCTATCTTCAAAACACTCCGCTCACGACACGATCAAAACCTGGCAAATAGTTGTATAGACCAAGTTAAAAACATCAGAGACACAGCCAATATTCCAACTTAAAGATTAAATTCATAATGCCTTTTCATCCATCTCAATTACTGAACGGAAGAACAAACAAGCACACAAACAATCCTGTCTTACGTGTGATACGAAGTTTTCGTTCCAGCTAGTCGACAACGAGTACAGACGAATGAAGAATGCAGCTTTGTAATTTTTGTGTGAATAGTAAATATGTTCACATTACGCGTCCATCTAATTTATCGGCACTGTCAACACAATACACAAACCGAAGCATACAGGGATGCTGATAAGTCCTTAGCCCGACCAGGAAGGAATCCAACTAATGTTTCTGTCAGAACGACCTGAATTTCCTTCGGCGCCTTGCCTTGCAGAAAAAAAATAATGATGGCAGGTCCCATCTCGTTGTTGTTGAAATTGCGCGGGTCCCTGACATGCTTACGAGCTTCTTTCCTTCCGGTTCGGACTAAGGACTTATCAGCACCCTGGTACGAACTTCGGGAATGCAGGTGTTTTATTATGCCTTGACCATTAGCTTAGCGATGATACCCCTTGCGATTAATGAAGTATAGCCTCTCCCCTCTTGCCTTAACCCCCCCAACCTCGCCTTCCTTCTTTGTCCGTTTTCTGTGTTCACAAAAATTTCACTCTGGACGTACAAGTCTTTCAAGCGACAGCTTGGCTCGGAACTCAAATTCCGTCTCGTAACAGGTGATTGGGGTCGGAAATCTTGTAACGTCGCCTGTTAACAGAAGTTATCATATTCTGATTTATATATTGAGTAATGCCAGCGAAACGCAAGGTCATTTTATTTATTGTTTTCTGTTTGGGCATGGAGCAGAATGGTAGATCTCAAACTTCGGTATAATTCTCGCTGGATTGTTTTTGTTATGGTGGATTTTGTTTGTTAACAAGTTCAAATATAAATATATGTTGTTAGTACTTTGTTTAACTGTTTCATGTATTGAACTATGAGAGTAGCGCCCACCCTATTGCTTCCAGAGTATAGCCAAAGATAAAATTAATAGTGGTGTGGCAGTATGAAAACTGTGAAGCATTTGCTGTCTTAAAGCTTCTACAATCTCAGGGTATTACTTCTTTAATTACTACGAAAAATGCAATGAACAAAAAAGTCTCAATTGTATCCTTTACCTGTAAGTTCTGTACGAAATATCTGTCGTTCCGAAAAATATTTAGCGAGTTATATTCAATACATGAGCATTAATGCATGTAGATCTTGGTATAAAGTTTTTATTATTGACGCTCAATTTAAAGAATTCAAATTTTTTATCACATTTTATAAAACCACTCCATACCAAATTTTGTGCAGAGGCGTGAAAGGATTCTAGAATTTTTACACGTACGTGTAAGTACCTCCACGCAGAGGCGGAAGCAGCGAAGCTAATAGACCAAATTTGCAACTTAATTTAAAACGCGAAAGAAACTTATTCCAGTAATGATATTTCCTCCGCACCAAGTGAAATGGAACTACCATGACTCAGTTTTCTCGAATAAGGCAAGTGTCCCAGCATTCAACACGATGCAGACCTAATCTATGAAATCACAAATAATCATTTTATCACCTGAAGGTTTTAATATACGTTCGTAAATATCGCAAAATATCTGTCACAAAGAAAGAAAATTTATATGACTTGTGCTTTAAGGTACGCACTCAAATAATAATAGCAGTGTGTCGTTACGTGTTATACCGCTCCTACTGCTGTGGGAATCATAAATAAGTTTTACTAATATATCACAAGCCTTTACCCCGTAATTCCATTGTAAGGGAATTGTAGAAGTGTGACTTGAAGAAAGCAATCTTCAGCACGGTAGGGCGTAGTGTTTAGTAACGTAATTGAAACGTCTGTTCGCATTATGGAATTAGATTCGTTGCATCGAAGTATGTACATTTACAATGAATATAGGATTCTCTGGATTATATCATTGTCTGGAATCTCGAACACAAATACGGTCTCCGAGAAATTACAAGTCACTCTTACTGCGCCATTTCCCATTTCAATACAGTAATTCAGTTGGGCAAGTACCCCTGAAGTTAATTCCCTCAGCGTATCTACCATAACAACAAACTGTGCAGAGGATCAGAATAATTTTAGATCATCAATATAGGTTCTAGTGGCTTTAAACTCGAATCTAATCAGATTATGAAAAACAATAGAATTTAAACTTTATTTCAGCAAGACTCAGTGAGTTTTCATAACAACTTAAACATACAAACAGAAGAAGACACGTAGAAATTCTATGTGCCTCCTGCAACACAATTATATATTCAATTTGCGTACGATGAATAGGGCTGAGAAAGGGAGGGGGAATCGAGCCGTCTAGTAGAGAGAGAGAGAGAGAGAGAGAGAGAGAGAGAGAGAGAGAATGGAGGTCGTTTCCGCGAAGATTTAATTCATGTAGAGGATGAGAAGAGCGAAAAGGGAGAGAAGGAGCAGGACTGAGATCTGTATCATGCAGCTTTCACTGACCTGGGGAACGTATGAACAGCAAAATAAAATACAACTCTATCAGCACCGTACAAATCTTCTTCACGTTACACACCACTTCCAACACTATATTTACATTTGTTTCCCACACGCCTTGATGTGCCACTTTGATCAACGTATTTGGTTGTGTTGTTAAATCGTATGTTTTACCAACGCTGCGTCAACTACACTGAATTTGACGTGAGAGGCTAATTAATAGTGAATTGTGAGTAATGTCAAAGTTAAGCGTCGTGGACTACTTAATGCATAGCACTTCAAAATAAAGAGGGGTGGGGGCGCAAAGTTTGATGAAATCACTATGAACTGCAAGTTTATAAGGTTTCCAAATAACACTAATAAAATTATGTTGGACAAAATTCACAATGACCGACTGTTCTGTGGGTGAGACTAAAATGTCTTTTCTTTCATTTCGATAAGCTATTAATTGTCGAAACGTAGTAAAGATTCGGATACTGGATGGTTGGTGTGTGGATCGCTAATGTTCTCGTGCAGGTTAACTTCGCAGATGAAGGAATTAAGACCTCCGAAACGTCGGGAAGATCTCCGAATTGTCTCGAGTCTTTCTTCGTTATAACTTCCCCTGAGCGTCGCGTCACTCAAAGGAGAGACATATTTCTGAGGCGAGCAGCAGTGGGAAAGAAATTTTAATTTCAAACAGTTAGCGGCCAGTGACAACTTTAAAGTTTTATACTTTAATCCTCAAGAGAATGGCTTTTATGTGCTTGCTACTCGCACCAAAACACGGAGCTATCTTAAAGTGTCGCCAAAACCGAGAAATAAAAATGCTGTTACTGCGGTGACGAAAGTCCTTTCATAATAGCTAGGTCTATATCGTAAAACTCGAAGGGAGGGAGAGTGAGTAAAAAATATTACTCGTTGTAGGAAAGTTAACTGAAACACTAATTAAATCTCTTACCATGAAAGTAAGTAAAAAATAATTAAATAAGAAGATTAACAACTAAGAAAATATTAAATATCATTGAACGTAACGAAAGAAGTAAAATCTAGAATAATCAAATGTTTGTTTTTATTACCAGACGAACATAACTAACTACATAGTTGGGTAATAAAAACAAACATTTGATTGATAAATGCACATCGGGATGATGTCACTTAAGCTAGAATAATTGTTTATTTACTAATTTATGGTTCCTTTAATGCTGCTGCTAAAAATTCTAATTACACAAAGACGAATGTTAAGGATGAACAGCCAATGAAGATTTGCAAAGGATATGAAGAAGGCGGCAGTGTCGTAATTTTAACACGGATGTTAAAATTTTCCTGACAGGCCTGAGAAAAACAACGAAAAATTTTAGTTAGGATATCCGCTCTCCGGCCTGGGGTTCGAAACTCGAATTTCCCGAGTACAACGCAGAAGTGCTGCTACTCGACAGTGAAATTCGATGAGTAACTGATATAGGCAGCTGCCGGTTTAACAACTGTGCACCCGCAAACACATAGTTAACTTGAGTCTGACAGATGGCGTTCTTTGTCAAGAGATCTGAAAGTGTAAATTCATGAATAAAAGCTTTCCCGTTGAAATTCAACGGGCCGTTTCACTAGTCGTAATGTGATCAATAGATAGATTTAATATCGAATCATGTAGTTATTATTGTTAACTTATAAAAGAATGTAACAAAGTAGCAATTATTAAATTCGCGGGACCAGCCCACAGTCGAACCGATTAGCTCCTGAAGAAACCCGAGGTGCATTGCTGCTTCAGCTAACATGGCCACCAGTCTGCAGTAATTACCAAGCATCATGCCATTCTGCCATTATGATAATATGAGACAGCCAGCCGAGTGCCTTATGCTACGGGCCCCGATCACCTAAACAGTTCCTACTTAATAACTAAAGCTTCATTAACCGCGCAGCAAGAAGGGAAACCAGGCTAAGAAGCGATCTTAGATTTACCTGAAGAGTAAGATTCGCCCTGTCTTTCAAGACTATCTTCAGCCACATAACTGATTACAGCAGTTGACGTGAACAACGTCGTCCATCGCCAGCGTGTCCGGAACTTAGTCTTAGAGCACAGCAATGCCGCATTCGGGAAACGTCGTCTGAGTTTACGACAGTTCTTGTAACAACAGTATTTGACGTCTGATAGCAATAGCAATTTTAGATGAGTCACAAGTACTGAGCAAATTCCCATTGTGCTTGTGGCAAAGAACCAGTGAGTGATCTTGCCCAATACCACAAGCAAATCGACGAGGAATAAATAGTGACTTTGGACATTCAAAACAATATCCTCGTCGCTTGTCTAAGTGGAAAGTAAAGGACGGCTAATGTAGTGGTATATTTCAAAGTTGTGCACTGGTGACGAATGAGTTCATTTCTAGGATTTAACAGTCTTTCATTTCGTCACCCGCAATTCGCAAATGCAGTCACTGTTTTGGAATTCGTAGTACAAGAGACGGAAACGGTGTTATTTACTAGTATTAGGACAGAGTTGCTATAGATGAACTTCATGGTGATTACTGATCAGTATCTCTATGCACATATATTTGAACTTGGTTCACTGAAAAATGTATTTGTTATGTGTTCTTCCGAATACTGCCAACTGAGGAATTTAACTACGATCGTTTAACTGCGAAGGTCAGTTACCAAAGCTGCAGTTTTCTGGGATCTGTTCCTTAAATATCTCATTGATAATATCCTTTCAATAGTTACTTTTATTTTTCTTCTCTCCTTCCTCTTCTTCTTCTTTCTTTCCGCACTTTATCCCTATTAACCTCTTTCTTCCGTTCATTTATTTACAAAGTTAGTTATATTCAAAATCTTTTCCCTGCCTTCAGCTTACGTCGTTCTCCCATGACGAAACAATCCTTTTAGTGACCACCTTAGTCGTTCACAACCGTGGTCCCGAAACTTCGACTTTCCCGCTCTGCTTACTTTTACTATGATGATGAAGGCACCTTTCTGCTCCGAAAAACCGGTACTTGCCTATTAAACTAAGATTTGTCACATTCTACAAAACCGTTACCTTTATTTTCACAGCCGTGAAAACAAACAATCGCTTTCGTGCCAAAAACAACACTGAGAATATCGCAAATGATTCGGAGAAAAATCCGCCAAGTAATGACGCTCATGTCAAAGGGCAAAGTAGAAGAGGGGAAATGTTATAGACTATTAGAACACGGAAACCCTAGCTTTCGTGATCAAAAATGAATACAACCACCCACCGTCTAGGAATTAAATCACTGACGCTGTTGGAGTGACGTACCCCTTGCCAAGGGAATTTTAAAAACCTTCATATAGCAAGCACACTGTGTAAAGGGTACTAACTACACATGACATGTCTCAATAGTGTTAACACACTCAGACTACTACAATATTTAGAGTGATTTAGAGAAATACAAGGAGAAAAATTTAAAAGTGGCCACTAACTTGTAACACTCTAAGTTCATTTCTATGGCAACCCGCTAAAAATACACTTTTATATTCTGCGCTAGAATATATTCTTTACAATAGTCCTGCTTCCTGATCCTTTCTTTTGCCTGCAGAAACAGTTTAGGTTAGCGTACGAGAATCGGGTGTTTCCGAACAAGATATTAGAAGTGCTGCTAACAGCGGAATGCCATCCAATATCCGTTGCATTCCGCGGGGCTCTTGTATGATTCGTCCGAGTGTCGTAATTACTTTTTACGACACCAGAGTGCTGTCGCGCGGCTGTTACCAAGATTCATGTACACTCCCCTTCGCAGCAGGTTTAAAAGCGGTCGGCCCTGGCTGGAATATTAATCTACCCCTAACACTGTGACCAAACTTTTAAATGAAATTAAACATATCACACCCCTTCATGGTCAAGGTGGGCAGGGGAATTATTAGCGACACTGGTCGGTATAGAGGGAGACTAATTAGGGCGAGGGGTGATTTTAGTCGTTATTGGGTTATGTATTTAGACTCATGATTTAGTATGTAAAGGGTTGAAGACGTGACCATTTAGGGGTTGTTAAGTACTTTGTAGGAATACTTGTATCTGGAAAGTGGCCTTTGTGCAACAGAAGTATTTTCAAGCTGGTAGACCTGCAACACAATTTTTAACCAATTAACATGTATCACCGACACGTTTTAGTGGCCCTACAATAGCACACTTTTATTCGGAAGTTCTCAGGTTAGAATTGAAGCTAGAAAAACGTTTACCCCGGTAGGTTTAATCGTGATTCTCCTTAGTTCCTTCACACAGTTACCGAAATAGTACTTCGAATGCACCATTCCAGCTTCTTCCAAATTATTTCCAAATTAGCATTCATCAATTTTGACCATCTGTGCAGTGCAGTCTGATACAGCAGCAATGTAAAATAAACCACAACATAGGTGTGGACCAATATTTCAGTTGTGACACAATACTTTTTTAGAAGGAAAGAGCAGTGAAACTATACTTTTGTTTCCATAATTCCATAATAATTCGTAAGACCACAAATTCATACCAACCGTCCACCACCCCTTTTAGCACTTATACCCCTCGCTCTTGTATCAACGCAAAGGAAAATTTAAGGCGCACCGTGTCCACGCTCCACTGAAGTTGACATATTAACCATCTCGATACAACTGCGTTGTCGAAATGATTATGAATCCAGGGAGAGACGTTTATGATATAATTTATATGTAAAGGGCTGTGAGACCTGTTGTAAGCGTTATATCGTGTCTTCTGACGACTCTTTGCTCAGAAACACACAGTACTCTGATCACGAAGTAACGTGGCCAACATCCAGGCTCTATATCCAGGTCGTACTCAACTTTGTATTGGCTGGTTTACTTATTAACCGCTTGAACGTCTGTAAGTGTCCCCGAAACCTTTGAGGCCAGAAGTTCACCTAAATCATGGGGGTCTAACACGCGGCCATGTTTTTAAATTTTAAACGTACCTTAAAAATTAAGAAATAATTAGGCATTTAGAAATACCATGTCCATGTGCTGATCGCGAACCAGCCACAATACACGGTGCTGCGCTTTGCCATGAAACATGGGAGACCCATGATCTAAATCGGAATTACTTAATAATTAAAACCCTACGTCACAATAAATATAGTACGTTTCCAAATAAATGTATGTTATGGCAACATACATAATTTTTAATTCTTATACTGGTGATACGTAAATCACCACTGCGCTATCAGGAATTCCAAGGAATTTTGGATATTATGAAAGAGCTCGCGCGCCTACGTGTGGGCGATATCCAAGAGAACGGATAGAAAGTAATTATTATTTATTGAATCAGGAGTTCATACATATATCTGCAAGTGGCACGATAATGAATGAATGAATGATTACTTTGTAAAGGATGTGGAAGGAAGCAGTCCGGTATTGGACTGGACGCACTGTGAAGAACAGCAAAAAGCCTCAGTCACATTGTCGGGTATCCGTGTTAACATAAAGATGATGGGGGGTTGAGTGGAAGAGTTGGTTGATAAGGAACCGCTGTATGGGTGATACGCTTTTAGAATCTCGTACTGACTACAGGCTAACACGACTAAACATTCTCGTGTGTTGCTAACCATAGTGTTGAAAATGTTGAAACAGAATCTAGAAATAGGTTACGATATCTTGTTTTAAAATACTTCTGTTCTAACCATTTAACGTTATGCCTCCAATCACTCACGATCTGTATTGAGAGGTTCCCTTACCAACTACAGTGAATGAAGACTTAATTTTTTTTACTTCTTTAAAGTGTTATATAAGGATTATGTAAATTTCTGAGATTGTATAGTATTGGAAATTGGTGAATGAGTGAAAATGGAGAAGGGATGAAATGATACTTAGATGGAAAAACAGGTGTACTGAGAGTAAAATCTGTCTAGTAATATTTTATTCACCATAACTCAGTCATGGATCGGCATGGGATCGAGTTCATCGCCGGTAACTAAAACCGCCTGACCCAATTCCTGCTGGAATATTTCGGAATATTAAAGAAATTTAGTCCACGGCCCTTTTCCTTCCATACCATTTCCCACTAACTATTCGCTAATCCTACAAATCGACGGTGATGATGTGACTTTCAAGAACAATTGTTATATCGACAATAAACAAATAAATGGTTAAAGTCCATCAAATTATAAAAGTGTACGTAGCGTCTTTAAATACATGAATAATGAATAAACTCGCTAACCTATATGGGTATAAATCCGCTAAAAATATTGGACACGAAAGGCCGTGTGAATTTTATCCCACGCAAGATTTTGTTTGACGAAATATACACGTTACGCTGTCCATGAGCTCACGTTTCCTACAAGCACTGCGACACTTCGCATCCGAAATGCATGTTAGAAATCCAGACCCCTGCATCGGCGTTCCGGTTCACAGTAAACGAACAGAATACAAATCACAGCCACGCGTGATCCACAATCGAATTAGGCTGCAAACTTGCTGAATTGTCCGTTCGATTGAACTGCCCTCAGTTCTCTTCCGAATTAACTGTTATTATCAAAGTGGCACCAATCAATGATTTAAATGCAATCTGTATTAAAACTGAAACGTTGCTAATTTCAGAGGGACAGTTACAAAAATGTAAGTCTCTTAACGTAAAGAAGCAAGGCTTAGTTCGCGGCTAAAGCACTCATACCTCAGTCCTGGAATTTACATTTTTGAGTGCAGACTTCAGTGCAAATTTCAACTGAATAATTGGCTAATCAACTACATGCGTTGTTTTCGAAACAGCTAAACAATTAAATATGTGTGTAAGTAGGAAAATAACTAAGAACAAAATGAATGGAGCGACCGACCAGGCAGCTAAACACAACAGTATTTACGCAGTTAAACTGCAAGTCATCGATATTCATATTCCCTCAAGTAGCTACAGATTACAACAGTCAGCTAGCGAAATGGCTGGCCACAGTGAAGAAACTAATGTAATCCACATTTAGTGCAATAGATGGAATATAAAATATCTCATTCAAAAAACTGCACAAATAATAATACACAATAATTTGAGACTGATGTCCCCCTATCTTATTTCGACCTCTACAAGGTCATCATCATCATCATAATCATCATCCCTGATGGACCTTTAGATAGCGACATCGCATAGTCGTCTGTTCGAGTAAATATGAGGTACATCCTCCCGTAACATGGGTACCCACGTACCAGAATGCACGGAGTTATATCTCAGATGATCACAACCCAAATCTTGATCGCCGAATACACCGTGATGCACTTCTGTGTTTCGAGACACAACCAAACAATGTTCTTCTTGAGAAATGTATATTTCTGGGTTATTATGCAGCGAGTAGTGGTAATTCCTTACCGACGTATCGGGACAACTTGTCGGTCCAAAATAAAAACGTCAAGAATTAAAAAGAAAGCCGGTATCCCCAGTGCGGGGTTTATATAGTAAAGAGTGTAGGCAGTGAAAATTCTCAGTAGCTTGGTGCCAGCCAATAGGGTTGAAGCAGGTGGCACGAGTGAAGAGAAAGTCTAAGCATCAATACTGCTTTGAAGTGGGATGTTCCAGGAGTTTAAATTTCTAACAGGTGCAGGAGAGAGAAACAAAGGAAACCATCTATATAAGGAAAGTGAGAGAAGGAAAAAAGGAAAGATAGTAAAACACGTAGTCGATAAATAAACAAAAAAACAAAAACAATAGGACGGGAGAAAAGGTTTAGTGCAATTCCGTGGTAAACAAAAAAGTACAGAGCCTGGAGGCAAAACGAACACACGTGTGTGGAAAAAAGGACAGTAACAGCCACAAGAGGAAGGCGATTAGAAGGCTAGAACAATGAACCAATAAATAAAAAGGAAATAGGAGGAAGGTGTAAGTTGAAGTAACTCGGCACTACACCGCAAAGACAGGCCACTGACAGTATAGAAAGCGCAGACAAGGAAACCTACATGAATAACAGGAAACAAAGAAAAATGAGGAGAGAAAAAAGAAGAAATTGGTAACAAAAATTAAAAAAAAAGGGCAAAAAAGGAAGAAACAAACCGAAAGTAAAAATAGAAGTGAACTGGAGAAGGAATGCAATAAGGAAAGCAAATGCTGGATGAAAGTGAGGAAAGCTGTCCAACCTAGGAGTGAAAAGTTGTGGGGTGGGGTGTAAACAGATTCACTACGGGCTTCACCAGAGAGCGGCGCTGGGGAAAGCAACCGGCGTTACAACGAGGTAGAGGACAGAGACTGGAGCCCTTAACGGAGCCGTGTGCTAGTCACCACTAATGCAGTGTGCCATCTACTTTCTATAAGGGGACGAAAGAGAGGTTTCGATGACCCTCTCCAAGTAAGGTCATCCTCTGTATTCATATTATTCAGGTGGAGCTCCAAATCAGTCGCCTCCCTGATACGTCGGTTTATGTAGCCAGGTACAGTAGAGAGGATCCGGGTGTCTTGGAATTTTATGAGATGATGTTTGAAACTGCGTTCCGCCACAGCCGATTTGTCCGGATGTCGAAACCTTGCGTATCGGTGGTGCTCCTTTACTTTGGACTCCATTGATCGACCATTCTATCAGATGTAAACTTGGCCACACTCACAGGGTATTCTGTATAACCCCGGAGTACTCAATCCCAGGTCGTCCTTCACCGGACGAAGGAAGCTGGAGATATTTCTAGGCTGTAAGCCAACACTTTTGATGTGTTTGGCCAACATTCTGCTGAGCCGGCCGTAAGTCGTCTAGACATATGGAAGAAGAGCGACAGAAGTGGGCTTGTCTCTCGGCTTGGACTCGTCTTGTCTGTTTGATACTATAATTATTTTCCCTAAAGTGGGGTCTTATGGAAATCCAACTCATAATGGAGGCTTTCCTTGTCATACAGAGCCCTGGCTCTGTGCACCAAGGTTCAATGTACAGCTTGTATGTTGGAAGGATGGTAATGTGATCTAGGGTTCAGGTAGGTGTGGGTAGGTTTTCCTTAGACCTTATGACCAAGGGAACCAAAAGTTCTCCTCTAGATGTCAGTGTCAAGAAAAGGGAGGTTGTAAAACCTCTCCATCTCAATGATGAATTGTATATTCCTGTGAAATTCATTGAAATGATCTAGAAATCTCTCTAAATTTTCTGTTCCGTGCTGCCATATGATAAACGTGTCATCAACACAATGAAACTAGCACAGCGGTTTATTGGTCAAATGTGCTAAAGCCCTTTCCTCAAAGTCTTCCTTTAAAAAGTTAGCAATGACAGCCGAAGGCCGGGAGCCCATAACCACACCATCAATCTGCTCGCAGACTCGCCCACCAACGGAGAAGTATGTATAAGCGAGGACGTACCAAAATAAGTACAAAATGTCTTCACTAAAATGTTGCCTGAGGAGGTTCTTCTTCACAACATAGAGTGCCTATTAAAGATTTTCTTCCTTTATGTAACAAGCCTATGGACGTTTTACTAGGCTGTATACCCTGTCTGTGAGATAGTTCCAAGTGATTCAAATTGCAGCACTTTGTCTAACAATGGCGCAAAGTAGCCTAACTCTTTATATTATCGATATTTGCAGGCTTTCTACAACGCATCGTGGGCTGAATGCGTGTCTAGGAGCAATCACTTCTCTGTAATACATGCACGATATAACCTCAACACTGAAACCTAAAACAGCTGAAGGAGTTCTCTGCCAATCTGACGAATTTAAAAGTGCAAGTTTCTGCATCACCCGACTAAGTACTACTGGGCTACTAAATAAAGCCAATGACCTACATGGTTATAGGTGCAGCATTCAGTACTCCGAGTATAAACCCTTTTGCTGAGTCGGGCGCTTTCTGACGAAGTTTACTAAACAAAGATGACTATATTTTGAACTTTGTCTCTACCAAAATATCTAACAAAATAAAAACTTTCACAAAACTTTTCTGATCTCTTTATCAGGGTGACGGGCTAATATAAGATATCATACTTCGTTGTCATAATCTCCTTTTGTCTATCGTGTAAAATGTTTTAAAAAACACGACGTTTCGGAAGCCGGCTCTGATTCGTTCTTCAGTTAAAGGATCATCTAACTACATAACCTCTATAATCGACCTATTCTCCGTCACTGGGTGTCATAGAAACATTTATCTCATTCAGATATGTGCCTGAGAATAGATTAAGTCCACGGGTAGCAGCAGGACAAGAGGTACAGAAGAAATTAAAACAACCACAAGACACAAAAGAATAAAACCTGAAACTCTCAAAAAATTAAAACCATAAGTAAGAGACATGAAATTTGAATGGTCAGACCACAGACACAAAACAAAGGACCAGAACACACACATTTAAAATTCCTAACATTTCACCACCACCTGTAGAGAAAACTGTGAGTGTGGATAAGAAACCAACTAGATGTCACTTTTGTGCTATCCTTTATTTCTCCTTTACAAATTGCTCAACATGTTTCGGGCAACCATGTGCCCATCTTCAGGAGCTGACGACTACGTAGTGTTATCGCCACGTGTAGGTATTGTGCCGTGGCTGTAGGAAGGCTGTCAGAACCGGTTAGCAGGTAGTGTGTCCATTGGGGA
>Ga0123352_10004462_pt1 | contig 20629 bp, 10 predicted proteins | sample TergutLab28metaG_FD_89700 | JGI IMG/M metagenome (GOLD analysis project Ga0123352, IMG submission 89700) | Labiotermes labralis P1 segment gut microbial communities from Petit-Saut dam, French Guiana - Lab288 P1 | ecosystem: Host-associated > Arthropoda: Insects > Digestive system > Gut ...
ACTGGATTGGGTTGGCCCAGGATAGGGATAGGTGGCGGACGCTTGTGAGTGCGGTAATGAACCTTCGGGTTCCGTGAAATGTGGGGAATTTCTTGACTAGCTGCAAACCGGTTAGCTTCTCAAGAAGGACTCTGCACCATGGAGTAAGTAAGTAAGTATGATACTGATAAATAAATAAATAAATAATAAATAAAGTGTATTGCACTCTAACCCATACGACTTTACTGACTATGGAAGAGTGTTCTTCATGCATAATTAAGCAGCTACTGTTAACATTATCAAATCACAGAATTTAATTTATTATGTTACAGATAGCTGAATATCACAATAAAATGCTGCTATTCTCTTACACAGGCCTACCTGACAAGTTGACATTGATTTGTACTTTTGTTTGAAGCATCGCCGTGTTGGGTCACAACCTGACAACACTGGTTGCAAGAATACAGTTTTGGTATATCCTGATGAATCCCTTCCAACTGAAATGCATGTCTCTGCCACTGTTGGATCCTCGTAACTGAAACAAGAGAGATTATAGCATCACAGAATATATTGTCTGCCACTGTTAGTCACACCCACCTGTGAGGCAGCATACAATCAGTAATGTCCTGACTCAGTCTGCCCATTTATGAATCTGAGAAAAAGTAATGGATTTTATTGTGTGAATATATTTGCAACTTATAGCTTTCTTTAAAGACAAGATTTTTAGACACAGGTGAATGATATATTTTGAACCATCAACATCAGAATGTTGGCAATTGACAGGATCATCAAACAAGCACTTATTTCCATCCTCTTTCTTTGTTTTTCTGAGGCACTTTAAATCATATACTATTCATATCTTATTTTTATATTAACATCTGACATATTCTAGGTCTCACAGAGTAATGTTTCATGAATGCACTTACAAGTGAGCCAAACTGATTGGGTGAACATGACGAGAGACAGGTAATTCAGTATCTACTCCCATATCCATATGTAAGAGCATCACATCAGTAAAAGGTATTGTTCTGATATAGTCCACCCTTTGCACCAACTCATATGGACTTCTAGTTCTCAAATCAATTCTTGGTACACCTAAAAGCACTGCTACATGAGATTCATTTAACCTGAAACATGAAGTGTGAACATACATTATAAAGATTTCCATTCTGTAAGTAACAAAAACTTCATAAGTTCTGCTGTAAAATAATGTGGAATTGGTTTGTAAGTTAACTGCAAATTCCAGACACTTGAAACAATCACAATATGGAACCTCTGTCTAATTAAAGATAATGTCCTCACATATTGCTGGACAGCCAGAGAAAAATTATAATACCTCAGTTAGGCCATATGTTTTGTGAAACAAGATTTCAATCAAACATTTATAGAACACAAGTAAGATAATTCTGTGAAGTCTCAGTGAAGGTAATGTGGAAAGTGAAATACTTATAAGAAGACATAGGTTTAATATCTGGAATGCGTTTGTAAACACATTAAATGGGATATAGTTTCATCCTGTAAGATTAACAGGGAAAATATCTACATACATTAATTATTAAATGCATGGCAATGGGTCAGAAGAAAGGCATATATATATATATATATATATATATATAATAAATGCGATCACCACATTAAATTTTCGTTTTACATAACCACATACACCAGCATACAAAATATACTGCTAAATATTACAGACATTAGTCAAAAAAAATCTCACAAATGTGTGGAAGTTGGAAAAGTATGTACCATTATATTTGTGGACATATATTATAAACTATTTAATTTGTGGTGCTATCTGTTGAAAGCATATTCTGATAGAGCCCTGGTGGTACACTCTCCGTTTTGAGACCATAAGGTGCCTTTAATACACAAACTCTCTCACCTCAAATTATAGCTGAAAGCCAATTTTTAGCCATCTGCTCTCATATCATACCAAAATCACAGTCCTGCCAAGCTTGAAACCCATTTTATTTTATTTATTTAAATTGTAGATCACCTTTGCACATATTCAAGCCTATGTTAAGCTTCAAACGCAGCTGAAACCTAATTTACAATTTTTTCTTCCTTTAACTCTTCCCTGCCTCTTCAATTATTGACTAGGTCATCTCACCTTTCCAGATTCAGAATTAACTTCTTATAACATGGAAGCTTTAAGAATTTTGAAAGATTGCTTGGAAGTGGGACCATCTCATCAGAAGGCCTCTAACTACATGGGTCAACCAACACAAAAATAAAAACAAAGTCATGCCATGTGCAGGATTTGAAGGCGTAATCACAGTGAGAACTTATTCCAGATCATTTGCACAGCCACAATGATAGGCATCAAATGGTGGACAGCTTCTGTGACGAGAGACTCAACAGTCACTTAACCACTCAAGAAATACCCAATGTTTTATGGACTCTGGTGCATTACTACCATGATCACAACAAGTTGCTACAAGCCAGTAGAATCCATTCCACATCCCACATGCTGTTCCTTCAAACTGTATCTGAACCTTTAAATGACTGGGTTGCTATTTAAATTTTAGCACAGGGCTTATGAAACATATTATTTGAACATAAAAAGATAAAACTATGAAAAAAACAGCAATTTGTGGAAAATAAAATAGTGATTATGCAGCATGCTTTAGAAGTGCTGTAAATTTTCTTCTTACTTAAATATATAAAATGAATTTCTAGGGGTGTTTTCTTTTTCATGCACTCCAATATGCAAACAAAAGTTGTTCAAAGGTTAATGCTGTACTCCAACTTGTACCTAAATTTTCTGGCTAAACTTTATGCATTTCTCATTTTCCCAACACACACACACACACACACATACACACTGCAAAACCAAGTTTACTAAACACACCAAATCAAATTAACTCTTTTCTTGCTATGAGATCAAAGAGTGAAGCCTCTCAAAATGTTATACGCATGCTAGTCTTCCAGATGTTACCTGCCCTAGTTATGATGCTGACATGGAAAAATATATAACAATATCTGCACAAGAATTGTTCATAAAAACTCACGAAAGTTTTTCCATGGCTTTGGCATCAGTCAGCAACCAGTGTGTGTTAAGCAGAGTGGCTGCACAGACATACTCTCCAAGCACATAGAGTGCTGCATGCCATGGCCATTCATATTCATCTTTTACACTTGAAAGTGCATGCAGCTGGAAAGCAGATGCAACACGCAACAGCTGTGGCCAGCACTCAACTTCTAAGCCAGGACAAAATTCTGGTGGCTCCTCAGTAACATTAGACTTAGTTATGTTGCTAGAAGTATGAGCAGTACTAATAGGGACACTGTAAGGTTGGTGTGGTGCTATAACTTCTACAACACCAGGCTTCACTGTCACTTCACTGAATGAACTAAAACCACTGGAAAAAAAATATATTAGGCCATTAGTACATACATTTTGACACAAAAATTCAAACTGCAAAGTTGTCAGTATTCCACACACATGTACCATACAACTTAAAAATTAAGCCTATATATTTTTACGATATAGAAATCAATCACCTGTGCATTCAGGAAATTTGAATACAAATTGAAGTAGGATGGACAAGAGGATTCCAGAAGTTCCATCATTGAAATATAACATTCCTTTTCTTCCAAGATTTTGTTCATTTTTAGTGTCACAATTTAAATATTTTCTCTCTAACACTTCCTAAAGTATTAACTTTGTGGATACTTCTCTTGGAAACATGAAAATGTCATTATGTACAAAATTCAGTGGAAACAGTGGCAACTCATACTTGGCCAAGAATCCCCTGACAGAGAATGCCAATGAGATGCCATATTGTCATGCAATAGCCAAGAACCTGACTTCCAGGCTCCAAGACATTTCCATTAGTCTTTATCTCTTAGGTTTCTCAGAACATCCACACAAAACACCTTGCTGTCTCTCACTTTGTCACAAGCACAAACCATTATTTTTCAGTGTTGCCTAATGTCAGCCAGAACTTCACTATTTTCAACTAAAATGACACTTTTTAAATCCACTACATGACCTAACCTCGTGGGAATAGTTTTTCTCCACCTACTGCAGATTTAAACATTTTGTACATTTCTGTTACCTTGTTTTCAAGTTTCACACAAAACTTCATGTGCACAAATAGTATTGCTTCCTAATATGTGCCATTACACAATGCAATGACCACTATGAGCACATGTAAACAAAAAATGCTTTACTGAACTGAGTACCCTCAGGGACTTAATTACAACTGAACTGTAGTCAAACTGCTTTCAGTATTTGTGGTTTATTGTCAGTACTGGCTGTGACATTGTGAAAAGGTATAGTCACCCAGTCCAAGCCACAGAGGTGTCTAGGGGTTGCAGAAGTACAGCAACACTTTTTCTTAACATTGGCATTAGATACAGGTCAGTGGTCAACTTCATGAAATGGTTGCTTTACAGTCAGGGAAAGAATAGCCAATACCCTTAGAATAGGAAGCTTGGTGGGCCCCAGAGCAGGTCTGGACATTTTGGAGAAGAAAAAAATTTCTTGCTCTTGCAGACCTTTGAACCCAGGATCATCCAACTAATAGCACAGTCACTAGTCCCTGTACTGACTACACTATCTGTGACACTGACCTACAATAGAGTCAGAATTTTATGAACAGCTCTCATATTATGTGTCTAGCTCCAATTACATAGATGAAGAAGATCAATTACAAAATCCAGGAAATGGATAGGTGGCTAGGCACCCTATAAGCCCGTTCATTCTCGTGAATACTGGTAAGTTGAAATTAAAATTCAACTCAAATACAAATGAAGAGAAGAATACTACTGGAATGAGTACACTAAAAGCTAATTTAACCAGCACCTCTTGGACCAAAGGGTTGATGGATTTAAAACTTGTCTATATATTTGAACGATACACCTAGTAAGAGAAATGCAATCTTCTGGTTTATTAACTAGTGAGTAGTGGCACTACTCACTGCGTAATAACCCAGAAGAGTGCAGTTCTCAGCTGCTTCAAGGCTGAAGTCAGATATCGCACATTATACCTAGTATGTATCTTAATGTAACAGGCAATATAATGGACAGATCTAATCATTTAATTTGTCAGTTTATATCCTGTCCTTGTTTCCTTGCTATATTTTCTATTCCCTTTTCACCATTACTTAAGTCACACAGTGTCTAGGTTGTGTCTAAGTCATGTAAAAATCCAACAAGACACCAAGACACACATTTTGCTGTTGCAATCTTAACTGTTCAATGTTCACCTGTAAAGAGTCATTCTTAACTGAACTTTTGATTTATGGACTCTTGGATCTGGTACTAGGTGCTGTTGGTAAATGGAATTGTGAAATGTTTTGGGCATCTGTAAATTTCCTGTTCCTAGAGATTTCCAAATCATCTATTGCCAGATCAAACAGTTTTCATTGCAGAGTGCTGCACTCATCTAATGAGAAAAAATGTGATATAATGATTTTTTTAAATTTGAAATATGAAGGCAAAATTAAAACGTCTGTCACCCCATAAAATATGACATATGGAACAGGAAAGTAGTAAGTTACATGAACAAATAAGATCTCTCAATAGAACATTCAATGTATCCTAAAGCATGTAGCTTTCTCAGTTTCTTACCTGTAACCAAGATAAAAACATATGTTTGATGCAAGCACACTCTGATCCAATGTTTCTGCTGTGCACATTAGTCTCCATTGACTTTGAAGACTATAGGTAAAAATGCCCTTTAATCTAACATGTGAGAGTCCATCTGCATCAATCTGAACATTCAATCCGTTCGTCAGAGCAACTACAACAAAATGAATATTACATTAAATGGTTTACCAGAAGAATATAACATGGTTGCTACAAAATTAATACACTTCTTCCTAACCAATATTTAATCATGGTGTTCTGCCTCAAGTACTGTTATATTGTAAAGTTATATTTTGAGTCCTACATGAGTTTTGTTATTTAATAAAACATCCTCAATTTCATAGGTTATAACAAGTCAGACTGTACAGCAATTCTGAAAGATGTAGAAGGTACACATTGTGGCTTGTTTTAACCAAGAAACTCCCAAAATTCTACTGAGAACAAACAGCTTTGGTTCAGGAATCCTGGAACCTCAAAGATACAAAACAAGAGATCTCAATCATTCTGTCGAAATGTTCAACAGATCCTAATAGAATTACTCTAAAGTGTTAATCAATACACAGCATGTGCTGAAGGATAGACTATGAACAGTATTACAAAATATACAGACCAAGGTATGTCATCTCTTTCATTTTCCACATGAAAATAAAGTGCAAACCTTTTTACCATTAATGTAATTCACTACGAAAAACTAAGTATGTTAAAGTGTTCAAATATAGCACGAAAAATGTGTAAATGTCAGTTTCTTAAAAGGCCACTATGTGGTACATCATATGCAATCTTGTACTCATTTTTTTCTATAATAGAAAAATTTAATGGCAATGTAAACTATTTTATTCAAACTCACCAAAAGAGCCAATTTAGAAATTACAACCAAACTGATACCAAAGTCATATATACAAACAACTAGAATAGGTACCTCCAAGACTAGAATATGAGCATTTGAAAATGCCACACCTATTAGATATTGTGTTCATAAAAATTATTCTTCAGCTAAAAATAACCTCCACTTAAGGGTACAAGTGCCCTTGATTCTGTAGTAAATTTCAATTCTAATGTCAGCAAGTATACAAATCCATACGAAAGACAGAGGTATCTTACAACAATCACTTTCATCTTCATTATGTGGGCAGTCTAACTTATGGTTACATTTGTAGGCAGCTGGAATGCACTTCCCACTCCTGTAGCAATAAAATTCATCTTCTGTACAGTTATCTGAAAAAGACCAATGGCTATCAATTATACAATATTCATTTTTAGACTGTGTACTGCACTTCTTACACATATACAGAACCATCTACATTACCACAGGAAAAATTAGCCACACAGCAATTCTGGTGGAAAACCCCAACATTATTTCCAAATAATTCTGCCAATTGAAGACTTACATACACCACCTGTCACCTCTACAAATTCTTTAAATTATGATATGCCATATTAATATTATAGCACAAAGCATATAACAAAATGCATTTGTTTTAACATTTCACAACACGAGACACAGTGGAATCAACAAATATAATCCATTCCTTTAACATCACTGTGATGGTAATAGTGTTGATGGTAATAGTGACAACACACAAAGGTCTGGGAAAAGCATTTGATGCTTGTTCCACTTAAAATGCTTCAGTGTATGTTTGCAATGTTACCAAGAATTATTTAAATCTTTACCATACATCTATGTAGTTCACACACCACCACACACATTACCATACAATTTACTTGTACACTTCGGTGCATGATTTCCACTAATACAGATTCTGAGTTAGATTTGCCAGATACATCCTCAAAGTTTCATGTTATGCTACGCTCACAAATTGTAACAAATAAACAATGTTTCAGATAAATTTTTGTAAGTACATTTATGATCTAACTCAGAATAAAAACTCCATGTTCCTGTCTCATATGTTCTATTAGATTAACATTAACAAACGGAAAGTTACATCCACAGTTTATGTGGGTGCCAACATTCCAGAAAAAGTAAGACTTCCCTACATTTTTCAAAGACCCGTTACTGTACCAGATTTTTGAGACTCTACATTAAATGGCACTAGAACTATTACTGTCAATGAAGTTTAACTGCCAAGAAATTTGTATTATTAATGATAAAAAGCATACTATCAACTACACATATCATTATATAATAAATGTACATGCTTTTGAAGTAAAGTTGACAATACAGAAAAATAACTGGTGTTGTATTCCAGCTGCAATGCATCTGTTGTCCCTACTTCAGCTATTCACTTTACATCTGGAAAAACTTGTTTACATATGTATTTCTTTCTTATTGTGGGCTGTGATTTCACTTACAGCAGTTTTGTTCATCTGTACCATCTGCACAGTCTACGTACTCATCACATACAAACTGTGGATAGACATTAAGCAATTGATCACGACATGTACACTCTGTCTCATCAGACATATCCTCACAGTCCACCACACCATCACATACTCTTGAAAACAAGATCTTCTGTGGAAGCCTGTAAACAAACCACACCTATGCATCAACTTAATCTGACAGCTGGACAATTAAAAAAAATGAATTTTTAGCACAACTAAAACTCAATGTAGAATCATACTGTGCAACAGAAAGGTGATACCCACAGTAGGATTAATACTGTTTTGAAAGTTGTAAAGTTGCTGTTTCAACTTCCCACACCATAAATTAAACAAAGTAGTAGGAGATATCTGTTTCAAACTTGCTATATAGAGAAACCACTCCATGTTCCGAAGGACGTACAAACAGTAGCAGAAAACTTTTATGACAACAGCAGACACTATGTATTCAGAGAGAAATTGACAAACCTTTGGAGGAAGCTGCTGCTTCCACCTTTTACACTTAAGATTCTGGCAGCAGGTTCCTCTGAAATGTTGGTCAACTGTGAGCAGACTACATAGTGTCTGATCTCAGAAGTTATCTTCATAAAACTGTCATAAGAATTTACAAATCATATTTTTCAATTAAATATAGTACAACTGGTATAAATGCACTGCTTGAACATTCTTTCTAAAACAGTTATCAAAATCTTCAAAACTAAAACAAAACACAAAAATAATTAGGCGTTACTTCTCAGTTCTGTATCCTCTTTACAGCATTTGTGTATTCTACCTCAAATGTGTCTTCTGTTAGTTTACAAAGCAGGTAATTTTTTTTTCTTCACAAGCCTTAACAAAATGTATTATCACATTACACAAGAGAAAGAGCCCATTCTCTCCTCTACCTTTCCACAAATGCCGGTGCCTATAAAGTTTCAATATGTCCCTTATTGTTACAGACAAGAATGGATTCATTGCACCTAAATCCCTTTGCCCTTACAAGTGACACAAATATTTTACAGTACAGTTCATCACGTATTAATACAGTGCACCCAGTCAAGATTTAGGGATAAATTCTAACTGTGCTTGCCATTAAGGCAAGTGGGATAGTGGAGGTGCTTGGCATCTCTTTTAATAATATCAGTCCTACTGTTGTTGTCAATTTTCACGCATCCTCTACCTTGTAATTACATGGAGATGAGTGGTCAGCTTCATCCCTCAGTAATTTTATTCCCAGAAAGAAACCCCAGTACCCATTAATTACAAGCCTGGGTGTATCTTGCAGCTGGTCTGGATGCTTCAGAAAAGAGAAAAATTCTTGCCCCAGCCAGGAATTGAACTACAATTACTTTGTGATCCAGCCCATCGCATAATCATATCCTAACAACAACATCCCATATTTTCCCAGTCAAGATATGTTAACCAATACTTATTTGACTTGTGCCAGGATACTGAGAATCAGTACCTTCTAACCAGTACACAGAAGTAGCCCTTGCAAAATTCCTTAACTGAGATATGATTAGCTGTAAGTCACAGCCATGTAATAACTGTCCATTTTTTGTTACATTACCATTGGCCACTTACTTTCTTCACAGCAGGTTAACATTTAAGTACAATCCAATAACTTTCTAATATATCTGTTAAAAAGCTGCTGTATTCTTTAAAATATGATGTGGAATTTTTTTATTTAGTGTCACATTCATGGTTAATTTTACTGCATACAGTTTAACTTACATATTACAGTTAAAAGTTGAACTCGAGGTAACATTTAATCCAGTGCTGGGTGGTGAACGTGATGATCTGGATGGTGAAATTGGCAAATTCTGTGCTGATTTGGAGTCAAACCTTCCAGTGACTGGAAAGGTTGATTCATAATTTTTATTTTCGGTTATTTCTGAAATACTGGCAGGAAATGTGCCAGAAACTTTATTAGTGGTTTTAAATTCTCTCAAGTCTGAAACTCCATGTTGTTCTTCAACCTCATTTACAAGTGTTGTAGATCGTTCAGTCCAGTATGTAAACACCCAGCCTTCAAATGGTATGAAGTCACTAGCATTATCAATTGCTGTGAGTGTTGATTGACCAATGGCACTTTCAGTTAAGGTGCTGTATTCATCAGGAACTGAAACAGTTGACTGAAACCCTATTTCCAATGTATCCACTCTGGTTGTTACTGGAGGAGACATTTTCAAGAAATGTGGAGATTGTGCTATTATAGATATCTGGACGTCTTTTGCAGGTGATAATTCTGAGTCACTGTTTCCTTCTGTGTGTGCTGTACTATTAAACACTGACTCACCTTCTGTTACATTATGGGTATTGTTCTTTTGCACTAAAAGAAACCCACTTCCCTTTCCTGGTATACTGCCTGCCTTGGTTTGTCTTTTGGCAAATTTATCAGACCAAATGCTGATCTGTGTTTTACTATCAGAGAGTGTACTGTTCTGTAGAGTACTTTCTGACCTTAGAAGACCCTGTGTTTCATGGTGGGATACTGTGTTGTTCAGCTCTTCAACATAAAATGTGCTACTTTGCATTTTACTACTAGGCATTTTGTTGTCTTGTTCTTCTTCAAAAAACATTGCGTTGTTTTGTGTTTCACCATGCAGCACTGTGCTGTCCTTTATTCCACCATGAGACATTATTGTATCTCCCAGTTCACTGTAAGAAGTAGTACTAGCTACTGTTTCACCATAAGAGACTGTCGTGCCCTGTGTTTCACCATGAGACACTGTGTCTTCTTGTGTTTCATCATAAGACATTGTGTCACCTTTTGTTTCACTGTAATACACAGCATCACCTTGTATTTCACCATAAAGCACTGTGTTTCCTTGTGTTTCATCATAAAATACTGTATTAACTTGTGTTTCACCCTGAAACATTTTGTTTCTGTGTGTTACTCCATGAGGCATTGCATCATTTTGCATATTAATAACAGAACCTTCATCAGCTTCAAGCTCTGCATCAGATATATTTTCTGCTTTTGTTTCAATGAAAGGTGTGGCTATATTTTGTGCATTAGGTGTAAACAATTCATCTGCTGTAGTCTGCATTACTTGTTTATTTTCATGCAAGGCAATGCCAAATATTGTTTTCCTGCTGTAATGAGAATGATCATAAATGTTGTCACCAAGAAAACCTTTTGTTGAAACCTCTTCATCTACTGATGTCTCTCTTGTACCTTCTTTGTGTAAGTCTGATTTTGGGGTATGTTCTTCCCCATATCGAAAATTAAATTTATTTGGCAATAATTCTAGATTTCTTCCAAAAGAAGATGAATTATCAGTTATATTCAGTACTTCTGAACGTTCTGTATTTGTTTGATTATCTACTGTTTCTTCAACAATTCCAAGAGAATGTGTATCAGTAATCTGAGTTCCTGTTTCCATTGACAAAACACGTGCTCTTCTCATCAGAATTTCGTCTTCAAGTTCTTTTGAAGAAATCAAATGTTTTATGCCACGGTCAGTCTTTAATGCACGTGATGATGATGGATGGCAGTTTAGTTCATCTTGTGCATCAAGACAATCAACTATTTTATCACACTTCTTTCTCACAGACAAACAACGTGTGTTACCCACTGAACACTGTAGTCCAGGACAAGTGACTAGAGGAGCCTTCATTAGAAGGTGACTTGCACCTAAAACACAATCATCATAAAAAATTAAGTACTTAGTTCTGACACGTGAAGACTGTGCACCGTAAGTTACATGTATAAACCCTATGACGTCTCTATTTCAGCAATCAGGACTTCCCCTTTGAAACAACCCTCACAATTTCATGAAATGTGGATCTCCACTATGTTCTGCATCTCAAAGATTTAAAAGCCAATTTCTGAACCGATTTTTGACTTTTAAACCTCTGTTACTACTTATTTGAATTAACATACACTTACATTGTTGAACATGTTTTTCATCACTCAAGGCAAAAGATTATAGAGAAATTTCAAACAACATTCAGACAAGAGTTATGAAATTTCCTTTAAGTTCCTTGTGACAAAAGTTTCCATGGCTTATGTATTTCTGTTTTTCTGTGTGTTACTTACTGCTACTTGTCTTCTCTGTAACCCAGTTCAGAAACAATGAAACTCGGGTATATACTCCAGGCTCATTCGGACGAGCACATCCTTCCCCATGACTCACAATACCAGCGACGTACCAACGTGTTGGTTCATTTTCATGTCTGTAATTAAAGAGAACCCTCCTTATAACGTGAAGATGACATGTGAAGAAATTTAAACTTTTAGTATGTGTGCAACTGCACATGTATGTGTGTATATTTGTTTCCCCCAGCCACCACCACAAGGTAGATACAATTGACAAGTTACGTACACACTGTGTCTACCTACATGTCTATTCACATTTCTCATCCAAAATTACTGGATAGATTTTGATGAGAGTTAGTAGTGTAGGAAAACAGGAAACATGTCAAATCAACTTTGACTTGTGTCATTTCATGAAGTTCAAATCATATATCACCTATTTCAAACTGACTGTTTACAAGAAATTTTCATGGCATCATGAAGAGACTTAATTAAGTTCCAAAACTATTATTTGCAAATGTTATAGTTTGTATATTTAATTACATACAAGGAAAAATGAGTTATGACTATGAAGGAAGAATATAATGTGATCAGCTTTCTTATAACAGACTTGAATTTATCATAAATGAGGCAAAAAATGCACATACAACTGCTCAGAATATATCCAGAAATAAAAACAAAAGGTCACTTCTCACATTTATGGAAAACATCAACTGGGATTGTGCATGTGTACATATTTAGTAATCAAATACATCTGATGTGAAAGAACGAAAGAAATGGTATGGTATATACTGGCTGTTTTTATTTTGTGAAAAAGAAGAGGTTGGTATAGTCAGAGCAAAATAGGCAACATTAATCCCCTTTTCAGACTACAGTCCAATACTACATATAATTGTATTGTGCCAAATTCAAGCACTGAACACCGGTGTTTGATATTGAAATACAGAAGATAGACATATGTGGCTCATCAATAGGGTTTCCTTTAGAATCCTAAAAATAAAAACTTAACAGTTTGTTGCCTGTGAAACTGCAAGTGTGGTATAATGAGTTTAGATGCCTGAAAATACGGAGTTATCTCTGATGAATGCCGAAAATAAATGTCATCTTCCTCTACTCTTTCTGTTTCACCACTACTGAATTTTACTTTATAGCAGTCCACTATTCTTGACAGTGCTGGACAGAACTGTTGGTATTGTGACTAGGCTACAGGCTGGACAACTGAGATACTGTGGTTCAGTTCCATGCAAAGGCAAAAGACATTTCCCTTCTTCAAAACATTCAGACTATGGAATCCACCCAACCTGCTATTCAATGGATACTGGCAGCTCTTTCACCAGGAGCAAAGTGCCTGGGGCATAAAGCTGACCACCCACCCTCATCTAGTGCTGAGGTTAAGAATGTATGGAGCTGTAAATCCAGTCCCTCATACACTTTGTATCATGCAGAGGGACAACCATTGGCCACAGGGTTTTATGTATACTATAATGCTTTTCAGATCAGAATGACTCTCGTAAGGCTGTCCCTGTAATACACCAAAACAGAAGGATCATTGTGTATGTATGGTTACATGTGATAGTGTCAGATGTTTACAAAGAAGTGTGAAAATTTAGCAGCTCTGAAAGATGTGTAATGTGAATAATTACATAAATTACTAGCAGACATTAGAACCTATCACACAGGATATATAGGGATTCAGTACACTGACTACAGTCACTTTATATAACACCATTCAACTTTTAGTTTTCTTCTTATGCTGATAAAGAATCACTGAATAAACTAAGAAATTACTAGTGATACTGGACAATTATTTAAAATGAATGCATATTAGAAATGGTTGATGATAATTCCATAGAAGTATAAGACACCATACCCAATATTTGATACAATTCAAAGCTTGTCCATCTTCATACTTATTATTAGCAGTATGCTGCGCCTAATGCAGTGCAACATAGTGAAAACAAATGCCATCTGTTACATTTGTTGGACTGAAGGTAAGTTGAGAGTCTGACATAAGCTTTAGAATTGCATTCAATCTATGCATCTGTGAAAGTGTTAATGTTTCCTTTTGAAACAATAAAACTGAACTTACCTACAAAGGAGGGGTCCACCACTGTCTCCTTGACATGCGTCTCTTCCGCCCTCTGATATGCCTGCACACAGCTCTAACCCTTCATTGTCTTCCCTGTGCTTGCAGGTTGGCACAATGGGCACCTCCACTTCTTGCATGTGATCAGCTATTAAATGTCATACATAGTAGTGCAATATTAATAATAAATCTCAACATGCAATCAGTGTTGTCAAAAGTGTGGTTCACCCTGCCAAAAACACCACTGATAAAACCATATTTTGTGCATTATATAGTAAAAATTAATAAAATTAATGCAAAAAAAATCTTGAATAAAAATGTTCCCTTCCTTAAATAAATACAAACTCCAATATAGTGCCACTCTCATGTAGGGCACACACAAGTCTGTGAACAAAAATTCCCTGTATCGTGATTTACTGCCACCCTTGATACACCGTCATAAACTGTGCTGTACAAAAAGTAACACTATTTTGGAGTTTTGATTGCACATAATGTTTGCTTCTTTACTGTATTATACAATCTAACAAATCGTTCAAACTGGATCTTCACTCCACCCATTCTGACCCTATGTATGGAGACAACATGTTTATCCAAAATGTCAGTATCCACTGACAAGAATGTGATGTGACCATCCACATGACCACAATATGAACAATCACTGTAGCAAAACTGGAAAAATTACATAATTAGTTAGTTAGTTAATTAGCTTTATTTTCCATAAATCCAATTGAAGTACAATTTCATGTGGATGTGCAAATGGTCAAAATAAAGAACATATAGTTAAAATGCAGATGGAAGAGCTATCAATAAAATTTACTTAATGGAAGAATATAAGTGTTGTAAAATAAATTTATACACATACAGATTTAACAAACAATAAAAGAAATACAATAAATGAATTATTTTATTATTAAAACTACAATATCAGCAATCATTAATTACTGGAAAATTCCCTGTACTAGGATTGCTCAGTAAGTTCCAGTCAAAGTATTCTTGAATAGTATAAAATAAACCTTCCAAAAGAAACCCTTTGGAGGCTGATTTAAATTTCCTCATGTCACCAAACAAACTTTTTGTCCTTGGAGGCAAGCAAATAAAGACTTTGATTCCTGAGTGATACACCCCTTATTGTACCTTAGACAAATGCACTGAAGGCAGATACAGGTCTGAACAGTGTCTTGTATTAATAGAATGCACCACCGAATTGGATTTGAACATATTTATATTCTTAACTACGAAGACTAATAAGGAGAGTATGTACTGTGATTACAGGGGTAGAAAGTTTAATTTTTTGAACAGTTCACGGCAGGATTCTCTGTTTCCAGCATTCATCATAATTCTTATTACTCTCTTCTGTAATTTAAAGATGGTATTACTGTATGTGGAGTTACCCCAAAAAATTATTCCATAAGATATGATAGAGTGCATGCTGGAGAAGTAGATCATTCTTAGATTCTCCAAGGAAATGATGGACTTCAGAGACCTGATTATGTAACATGCTGAATTTAGTTTGGAAATAAGTTGGTCTGTATGTGGTTTCCAGGATAGTGTGCTGTCTAATGTCAAACCCAAAAATTTAGTGTAGTATACATTATTAATTTGATTAGTTTTATAATTTATATTCACATTAACTGCATAATTAGTTTTTAACATAAAATGCGTATAATAAGTTTTGTTTAAATTCAGTGATAGTAAATTGTTTTGAAACCGTATTATCTTCTCAATTTCTTTTTCAATTCAAAATGTACATAAAACATAACTCTTTTAATAAAATGTTAAACCTGTTCTCATAAAAATTATAATAGACACTCCAAAAGAATACTTACGATCAGGGCCATGCTCAACTGTGGCACCCCAGCCAACAGCAGTGCAGACTGTACCAGCAGGCGGCCCCCAGCCTCTTGGTGGCAGGCAAACAGGACGCACCCAACGATTCAATCTAAGAGGATCCTTCAGTTTCATTAATGCCAGGTCATTCTTCATATCAGAGCGATCATAGCGATCATGTAATACAATACGTGAAACAGGTTGTGTTTGCTCTGCAGGTGAGAATGAAAAGCGCCTCAGCATCCCTGCCTGTACCTCAAAGTAGTGTTTTTTGAAGCTGTAAAAAAAGCATATTCCTTTGGAATTATCTTATTGGTTTAATTTCCTTCATGTGAATTCATCAAGGTTACAAATCATATTTTATGTCTCAACAAAAGTGTATAAATGTATCTGATACAGCAGCCAGTATAAAAGATAAAATTATCCATATTTTGGAAATACATAATAAGAAAAATTTCATCCATAATTACTTCTTACTTTCACAACTAACCATCTGGTTTATTCTTTATTTTATTCCCAGATTCTGGACCTGAACCTCTGAAGCACTTCAAAATGATTTCTTACAGATTTTGCTATGTTATTTTTTCAGCATATTCAAAGATTTATCTACATATCTATGTAGGTCTATGTGTTCACTGTCTTGTAAAGCAGGGGTGAACAAATTTTCCAAAACACTAGGAACTACTTCCAAAATCTAGGTATAAGAAGGGTGACATGAAGCAAGTTCCACATCTAGGTTCCACAAATAATAGGTGCCAACATTACAAATTCAGTCACAACAGTGACCTGGCACCCAGGATTACGTTCCACCATCATAGAGGGTATTACTGTTACTGGAATTCAAACTGTCCCTACTAGCATCATGTCATGTGCATATATAAGTATTCAATTCAGGCCACTGTATTCTGAAACTCACATTTTACTTTATTTTCATGATAAAATACGCTACGCATAAATCAAGAGGCACTGGAAAATATGGCTCCTTGAATTCATCCAATGTAAATTGAAACTGATCAGACAAAATTTCACCTTCATATATTCCAAACATATGTATCTTAAACAGACATATTTGGTTCTTTGATATTCCAAACTCCAAATTTTCTTTTATCAGAACAATAAACATATACAAGGATATACATACTTGTAAATGGTTGAATGGACATAAAAAGTACAAAATATAAGCAAAAAATAAAAACCTCCAGTACACCTTTTCTAGAACACCATCTCACAAAATCATCTATGCATTTACACTTATATATTCAACATGCATAATGTCATTGTGTCATCTTCACAGGTAACTTTCACTTTAAAAGACACACTAATGACAGCCAGTACTACATTTCGGCACACATCAGACATTTACAATGAGCCTTGTATTTTTACATACATTGTTTATTTTATTCATTTATGTGAGGACATATAACAATACTACTAAATAATTTTTTATTCTAGAAAAGCTGTATTCATTTCTTTATTGGTTCATAATTTAAAATTTTAGGTACAAAATAATACATTTAAATTGCTTACCCATCAACACAATGAGCAGCCGTCATAACCCAAGACTCATCCAGCAGAACTCCACCACAATGGAAATCTCCATCTCTATAAAGAGCCACAACCCATGGCCATGCAGCAGGCTGGCTTGCCTGACCTCCTACAACTCGACCTTCCCCTTCTCTGACTTGCCGTTGTTTATTAATGATGTGTTCTCCATCTGACATAGTTCCAAATGCTGACTTCATTATGTCCATTGTACTATCCTTTTCTCTTTCATATGATCTAATAACTTCAACATCCATGGACTGGGGTGCTTCATCACGAATAGATCTAACATGTCTTTGTGAAAATATTCCCAAATTCCCAGAATTACTTGTAGAAGTTGCATTGCTTACTGGTATTTCCAGGTCAGAATTCAGTAATTCACTACCGTCATATTCATTCTCATATGATGTTTGTTGAACAGATCTAACAGCTTCAGAAACATCTGCTTTGGATGGACCACTATTCCTTCTCAAAGTATTTGGGAACAAGTTTGAATATATAGAATTCTGAACAGAATCTATGTTACTGAGAATAGTACTGAAGTTATGCCGTTTGACTCTTGTAAGAAATGACTCTCTCTCCTCTTCAGCTGTTTCTAGAGTTCCGAGGTGACTGGGAATACGTGTACCACATAGCATATTAGGACACGTGACGTGTACCACTTTATGTTGAGGACAGCTAGGAACCAGTGAGAAATCACCATGTGCATCGATATTCAAGAACTGGCCCAAATAATCAGGAGTTTGTCGTTTCTGCATTATGGGGACACTGTAATTGAAGGTCATGGCAAATTACAATACATTTCAAGAGTCTGAATTAGCTAATCCCTCCAATAACTTACTTAAGTTTGCCATAGCTTTTCATTATCCTTAATTATGGTCAAAATTTTATACACAGTCTATCAAAATCATCCAGTGATCAACTAACAACCAACAAAATAAGTGCAAGAGAACAGGGAAGAACACTATTATTATAAAATAATTAAAATTTACAGACAAAATATAAAGATATGAACACACTATAAGTTACACATAAAATTTAACTTATGCATGCATATTAAAATAAAAGGAAATGATACGTGTTGTAACCATATTACAAATATGTTTAAAGGATTCCGGTGATGATGTACTTTTTATAGACATAACATATTTTGGACACCATCCATCACCTAAGGCTAAAGAACCCACAGTGTTTTGGAGAATGAATCAGTCTCCACCTTCAAATAGACCCTTTTGAAAGAGCTGGTCTCCATCACTGGACACCAGACTAAAATCTAGACTACATGTGTATACTCATAACATCAGAATTACTAATACTTCACTTTTTTCAATTATTTGTCACAAATGACTTCTGATGTCACAGCATACAAATTTAGTCTAACTTTAATATAATCTGTTATCCAGTGATGGACACCAGCTTTTTCCAGGTGATCCATCCAGTAGATTATCCCTCTCCCCTTTCACCTGACAATGGTGACAAATCCATTCACTGAAACGTTGTGAGTTTTAGGCCTCAGATGATGGCACTGTCTGAAACAACAGTCAAATCGAGGTGTAATAGCAACACAAGAATTACAATCAATGGAATTGTGTAATTTTGAGCTACACCCACAAATATAAAAACATTAATGGGAAAATAAGCAAAGTGAAGTTAACTAACATAAATATCTTAAGTAAAAATAACAATGATTTCAGGAACCTCAAAAAGATTGTTGTGGCAGAACATCAAGTCAAAGAATGGCTTCAATGTTTGTTACACTGAATTAAAAAGTAATGCATCTGGTTGCCATTACATTAATTCAAACTCAGTATATGAAGCAAAATCATAAATTTGCCCTTATTAAAAAAAAAGGCAAGTAATATTTCCTGGAATAAAGTGTACCAAACATAAATATCATGACATCAGCAAAATGACTGTGACAAAAAATTTATATGTATTGCTGTGTATCTGTGCTTGTTCAACGTTAAACTATGCAGCAGAATTCAGTTACTGTAAGCTAAAAGAGGACAGCAAGTAATATGGGCTGGAACTGAAACTGAAAAATTCATCTGTATTAATTGTTCAATCCCTTTATTATTAAAACTGCATGGATTATAAAAAGTAGTCTCCAGTTCCAGTTCCTCTTATTCCTGAACCTTCATGAAAGCCATAATTTCGAAACGTCTTACAATGAAACAAAAGTAATTATAGCGTTATATATATATATATATATATATATATATACCTTTACCTATTTAATGGTCCGACTTCAGACTGACATACTGCAACTGCCCAATCCTTAATTTTACTACACGTTGGATACCATTTTCCACGCCAGTTACGATGCAAGAATCCACTGGTATATGACACAGGAAACATCTGAAATATAAAGAATTAAGGAATTTATCTGTTACAGGGTAAGTATCTTCATGCTTTGATTTATCAACTGGCAACAGACCAAAGCTGCAAAAAGTCAGATGTTATAAAATTAAGATAGTAGGAAAAAGAAACATTATACCTCCAGAATTTTCTCTGTGCATAAGCACCACACTGTGAAAGAATATTACAGAAGTGAAGGTAGCACTCAGTACCACAACCTTGGCACATAATGGCGATCAGTGGTCTGGTCACTCTCATGCTACAGGAGCTTAAACCTTGAGAAAAGAACAGGAAACACGGAGGCCACCGGCTGTAATGTAATGTATGTAATTTATTTGCATTCTATAAATCCAAATTAGGATACAATCCTGTGGATATAGACATTGTCACATACATACTATCTAACATAGTATACACAGTGTTGGAAGAATCTTAGCAATAAATAAAAAAGTGCAATAATAAAACGCCAAAAACCAATTTTCAATTCAGTTTTCAATGGAATAACTCTGATAATTAAAATATTCTTCACTATTATAAAAGGAATGTATGAGTAAAAACCTCTTTAACCCTTATTCTGCTAACGTGGAGAATATGGTGAGTTCCTAATAATGGCAGCAATTGGCAGATGGGATTTAATTCAGCATTTAAAGGGTTAAAGCATTCCGAAACAGTACTGTCTCATTGGCTAAGTCTTTGATATTGTGAGGAAAGTTGTTAAAATTTTAATTGCTGAGTAGTACACTGCCTTTTGGAACTTTGTTAGATTAGCTGTGGCTGGATGTAAGTTGGTTTGAAGTCTTGTGTGAATACTGTGGATCTGATTATTTGTATAATATAAATGTTTGCTTTTTATAACAAATATTGATATTGATAAGATATAT
>Ga0123352_10004463_pt1 | contig 20627 bp, 10 predicted proteins | sample TergutLab28metaG_FD_89700 | JGI IMG/M metagenome (GOLD analysis project Ga0123352, IMG submission 89700) | Labiotermes labralis P1 segment gut microbial communities from Petit-Saut dam, French Guiana - Lab288 P1 | ecosystem: Host-associated > Arthropoda: Insects > Digestive system > Gut ...
GGGAGGAAGTACTGTTTAAAACCTTCATTGCTTCAAACAGTTTCATCCACAATAACACACATGCTTATCCTGTAAAGCACCTGCATTCACATAAAAAAAAAACCCATAGAAATTCATTTTATACAGTTAGTCAACAAGAAAATTTACTGCAATTTTAAAACACGCCACATAATTGATTTTACACAAAATGCCACTTATTTCCATACTTTTCATCTTTTTTTGTTCAAATAATACTCAAGTTTTGTAAACCACATGCTTAAATTTAAAGTTTAACGTATAAATTAAATAACCCATTTTGTACTTCAGCCACTAAAACTTCCAAAACATGTCACTGTTGTGGCTATTTCTCAACATACACAAATTGTATGTTGTTTACAACCCATACAAAATCCAGTTATATGTCTAACTATAATGATTTGCTAGTTTTGTTTACCAAACTAAAACCTAAATCCATTTTGCGTTGTTGCTACGCTGTCATTCACTACTGCTGTTGAAAATAATGACATCAAATGGTAAGGGTATCAGTCTTACTTCACATCACACATGCATAATTAATAACAAGCATACCTACACCCTGCACTGTGAAGGCAACATCACAGGTCACAACATTTGAACAGAGTAAAAAGTGTCGAGTGCTTCTCACTTCAGTGCAGTGTTAATGTTTTCATTTGTAATAGGATTCACGACAATGACCCCTGAATGCTTCAGTTATTTGTTACATATACATTTGACAGGGCATTTGTTTAAAAAAAAAAAAGGTTTTATACATTTTTAATTATCATGTAATTAAAATTTTTCACATCTACAGTATAAAAACAAAACTCATGTATATCATTCTACTAAAATTACAAGACGGCTTATGTACCTAACATACCCCAATTCATACACCATAAGAGAATGGGTTTGATCACAAAACAGTCCATGTAGAACTGTGGCAGAGAAACTGTCGCTGTGACAGGTTTCCTTCCCAGTAATTCCATTTTCCTATCAGTATAAAACCACCCTATGCTTCATACTCTACTGATCTACATTGACATTATGTGCTCTAGATACTGAATGCACCTAAAACACATTGGGAAGATGACGTTTTGGAAGATATAAAGAGCATAAACATATGCAATTGGAAGAAAGTAGCACAGAATAGAGATAGCTGGTAGAAAGTGGTTGAGCAAGCCAGAACCTTATATAGGTTGTAGCGCTTTGTAAGGAGGAAAGGGAGGAGGAGGAGGAGAACAAAATGACTGCTGTTATATAACCACAAAAAATGCTATTAACAAAATCTTCCTTCATTTGGACAGCTGTATACACTGAGCAGGACACCCATCAATAGCTACACTGACCAAAACTGAGTAATAACAGCTACAAAGCCTAGCAAAAGTGCAACAATAAAATTCATGGTTGCTAAGCCAGTTACACGTTTGTTCAAAATGACTGCCTTCACCTCTAATACGGGCTTCATAATGAAAGGATGGGTTACTGTCCAGTAGCACATACAGGATATAACCGATGATCTCCCTGGTTTACAGTTTAAAATTATGTTGAATACTCTCGTTCCTTCCTACAACCCCTTAAAAAAAAAAAAAAATCAAGGGGGAGAGAGCTCAGGGAAATGGGGTGGCTCTCCCCATTCTATACACTGATAGGGAAAATTATCAATGAAGGATAATGAATTGGGATCATACTGTATTGGAAACACATTCTTACTCACAACAAAAGCAGTTCATTTTCTTGTGGGAAACAGAACTTATCTTGGCAGATGTTACAAGAGCTCTTCAGAGTGTGTGTGTGTGTCTATTCAAAAGATTACTGTAATCTGTTCTGTAGTTGCAGCGCATTAAATGTTTTGTAAATGGAGCCTCATCTCCCTCACTGCCTGTAGGTATATTCAGAAGATCATTCAATCTGTTTGGTAAATGGGGTTCCAACTTCTTCACAGCCCAGGCATGTCTATTTGGAACATTATTCAATCAGTTTTGTAAACACAATCGGCCTCATCATCTTCACTGTCTGTGTGTGTCTGTTCACAAGGTCATACAATCTGTTTTGTAAACAGACTCTTCATGAAATCACTCAATCTGCTTTGTAAACAAAGCCTCACCTACTTCATAGGCTAATCAGAACATTACTCAGTCCATTTAGTATGTGGAGACTCATCTTTATATTCTATGCATGTCTTTTCAGAAGATTATTCAATTTGTTTGGTAAACACAGCCTCTTGTTTTCATATTCTGTGCATGTTTATTCAGATGTTTATTCAAGCTGTTTTGTAAACACAGCCTCACCTTCTTCATAGTCTTTTCAGAAGATTACTCAATCTGTTTTGCAAACAGAGCCTTGTAGTCTTCAAAGTATGTGTGTGTGAAATAAAGTGAAATGCCAACTTGATGCAACTAGGTAATTTTATTGATGTATTCTTAGCTCGACATGTTTCGGGTACATATGCCCATCATCAGGAGCATTAGATGTTGAGTTGCAGCATATGGTTTTCTGCACCGAGTTTCTGGATGGGTGGTGGTCTTGAGAGCCGCTGCGTAGGTCGTGTTTATGGTGCGGATGGTGCTGTCGACTGTGTGTGCGTCTCTTCCGAGACTGTTCAGTCCGTTTTGTAAATGGAACCTAGTCTTCTTCAACCTCCATGTGTCTACACAGATTATTCTGTCTTGTGGACGAAGCCTTGTATGTTCACAGTGTATGTTAGGACAAGCTAAAACTGTGTGTAGGCACTACACAAGAGGCACAGACAGGCAACACTAGTTAAGTATTTTTATATCCTTGTACAGGGATATATGGTAAGGGTAGAGGTATTCACTGTGTAGTGTATGCCAGACACTCACATGAAAAGTCCTACTCTGCAGCAATCTACCAAGGGTTTGTTGATGAATTGGACTGTATGATAGTAGAGATTCCTCAATGTCCACAATGCATTTACTATGATCAATGTGATGCTGCAGCATTATGAAGTCCAACTAACACATACTGTGATAATGCTTTTGCAAACACATGCTATTCTGGTTGTCTTCACTGCCAGTGCAGCCAAAAATAATGTGCTGGAGCACCTATCCAATTTCCATCACAGTGGCTACACATGAAGCATACATCACTGCATTCCATATGAGTAAATTTCTCCATTCGTCACAAGCATTAACAGCCCGAGTATAATAATAATTAAAAAAAAAATCCAGCACTGCGTGGTATCTCACACCTACCACAACCACAGATCACCCAAGAACAGAATATGTAAAATACATAATCTCACAACCATCCTCACAGGTTCTTCACTGGCTTTTATCAGGGCCCAGTACAACCAGCATAACCATCAAAACACCACCACCCAACTTGCACACAGGCAGCTAAGTAAGAACGAAGAGGTTTCTGGCTATGGAATTGAAATGAATGGTATTAGTTTCGAGCCCTTCTGGGCCTGATGCACCTAGGCCTTACGACAGGCCCTTTGTGCCCCATGTTCTATACTAAGTTAAAGCAGCCCTGTTTCTTTAGCAAAGTTCCAGCCCCATACTTTGTTTCCTAATGTCTCCCATGTCCAAAGCCTCACACTCACACAAAATGTGGACTGAAGTTTCCTCCTCAGTATCACATTTCCTACAAATGGGGTTATTTTTTGGGCTATAGAAAACTTTTAAGGAACTTGAACATAAAGAGGGATATAAATCACCCACATACCCACCCCCTGCCTATAAAAATTACTTAAACTTTCTTCAAAAATAATTCCCTTGTAGTACATGTAATTTACAACCATTATTTTTTAATCAGGAGCCAGGATAGTGTTGTCCACACCACCCCTGGGGCACACCCAACCTCCTCTACAAGGTGTACTGGGGTTATTTTGGGGGAAGGGGGGGGTTAAAGTGACCAGGCTACTGCAATGACTACCCACCCCCACCTAGCATCAAGGTTAAGAATGAAAAGAGCTATACCACTGCTCTTCCCTCTGTGATTACTATGGCTTGTTACAGGGTGACCTTTACCTTTACATTATCACACACTGTGTATTCATCCTTACGTCTTTACTACAAAAGACGCAACAGGTAAATAAGTATCTGTATACATGAGACTTGAGTTTCTCATGGCCAAGTTGTTGAAGACTGCTTGGAAACAACAATACATTGACTGTCAAAAGTACTGACATTTCAGAGACATTACTGCCTTGACTTTAAGAGTAATCCACAAATATCTTGCAGCCTGGGAAAGGGATGGGTATTATTACACAGGGGAAGGACAGGATACACAGTTAGTGTAGTAAACCAAAGGGAATCATGGTAAATGTAGAGGGGGTGGAGGTATATGCAACACAGTATGCACGAAAACCTAACAAAACCAAACTGATCACACCACTATCCAATGAGAAAGTAAGCTACATTTTCTACACTGCCTCATAAAACCAAAACTATCTCAAACCAGAAAAGGTCCATGTGGAACTGAAATTTCTCCTAGAAACCTTCAAAGAGTATAGTTTTGGCAACCATCAGATTTCCCATTATTAGCCTTTTGTATGTGGCCTTTTAAATCCCAGGTTTCTGCTGTGACCACAGTACTGATCAACATAAAGGCTTACTGTGGCACAATGCTTTCCATTTTTGATGTCAAAGATACACATTTAATGAGACACAGCTGTCCCACTCATTAATTTCAGTGCTAATCACATTGACAGGGTCACAGTATATCAGAAACACAGTATTCCAGGGTAATATTTTATTTTTGCCTGAATCACCTCCCAGCACATTATCATGATGCTACCTAACTAGAACAGTGAAGATCATATATTAAGACAAGGAACCACATTCCTCCAACCTGTAAGGATAACCTTATTTACTTACTTCAACGGGCAGAGCCCTTCTTGAGAAGCTAACTGCTTCTCAGCCAGTCAAGAAATTCCCCGCAATTTATGGAACTCGAAGGTTCATTACCACATTTACGAGTTCTTGCCACCTGTCCCTATTCTGGGCCAGACCTATCCAGTCCATGTCATCCCATCCCAATTCCTGAAGATACGTCTCAATATTATCCTCCCATTTATGCCTGGGCCTTCCAAGTGGTCTCTTTCCCTCAGGTTTCCCCACCAAAACCCTGTATGCACCTCACCTCTCTCCATATGTGTTGCATGACCCGACCATCTCATTATTCTCAATTTGATCACCTGAACAATATTTGGTAAAGAGTACAGATCAATAAGATCCCCAATACATAGTTTTCTTCACAGCCCTGTTACTTTGTCCCTCTTAGGTCCAAATATTCTCCTCACCACCCTATATTCAAACACCCTCAGCCTACAGTCCTCCCTCAATGTGAAAGACAAAGTTTCACACCCATACAAAACAAAAGGATAACCTAGCCCTAAAAAGAGCATCCTTTGTGACTGTGGGATGATGGAGATTGCAGACTACCCACATATTCATCTTTATGGTGTGGAGAGGGCAATTATGGCAGAACACAGTACAAACGTGAGTCATCCATTCCTTCGACTAGATGCAAATATCCTAGCTACAGAAATTAATGAATTGTCAGGGTAGCAACAGAAATGATGGTTTCTTCTTGGGCAGGTCATGGAAACCTCTCACACTCTGACAAAATGACAGAGAGCTGGCTCCAGAAAAGATGGCCATGATGGAGCATACTATGAACCTGGGATATCATATTTTGCTACAAAACACAAGCATCCTGGCTAAAAAAAAATATTACTATCATCATCAGCAGCAGCAACAGCATCAGGGAAACAATCACAACATGAAGAAAGACAACAGCTTCTCCTGCAGCAGGTCATGGAAGACACTCATTTACACTCCGAATGAAGGGATGAAAGCAGGCCTTCTCTCCAAAGACATGAGCACTGTAACTGCACTTTTCCCTTGTCTCTCACAAGGAACTGCATTGAGAACTGACTCTCAAAGTTCCTTCTCCCTGACAGATGGCCTTTCAGGATCATCCTAAATTTATGGTTTCCCCTGTTAAGGATTTTCCTGTTTTCTGTTCCTAACAGCTGCCCTTCCTGTACAAACTACAAAGTCACATCTGCCCTCAGTCAGTATGCAGCATGTGCCTCCAAAAAGTGTGTCACCACCTTCAAAACTACACATTTCTGTAACTATGACAACCACCATTTTCTTGTCAGGGTTCCCAACATAATTATGCAAAGCAGTGCCAAAAAAAAATACAATATGGACAACTTGAAAAAAAAGTTAACAGATTTTCTTTCTAACATTGTAACACAAATGTATTTTATATGTAAAGTAAGCAATGTGTGTAAAACTAATTCACAGTCATAAAACAAGTTTGGAGGCACAAATTTATTACACAAAATCATACAATGATGAAATTGCCTCTGGTGGAGAAACACTTTCATTACTGGATGACACATTCAGTGTACCCAAGGCTGCAGCAACTAAAAGTTCCTGAAATGGGCTTGCATTATCTGTCCACTCTAATTTTAGCTTTGTGTAATATCAGCATTCATCCTTCTGTATGCTACTTTATGACCACAAGCAGTTGTTCTTCCATTCCAATGATTTGATTTATGCAGTATTACAACACTACCTTAATAATTTAAAACCAACCTCACTTTCCGAAGCCAGATCCACTTCTGCTTCTAACTCAGAGCCCATACTACTGCATTTACACAAATGCAAGACTACTCTAATCTAAAAAGACACCCCCCCCCCCCCAAAATAAAACTTCTGCTAAAAAATAATTTACTATTAATTTCATACACTTAAAACACACAGCACATCAGATCCTATCTACCTTTACCAATCAGTGTCACTATCTCAATCTTCACAGGCAGTGCCTTACTCTTCCTCACACTCACTCCTAACATCCCCATCCTCTGTACTGCCACTCCACAACATATCATCATCAATCTCGTCCACTGCGATGGACATACAGCACTTCTTAAAACCCTTCAGTCACTTCTGGCGAGACACAATGTCATGCCGTTATGATCCACTGAGACTAAATAACACATTTATATTTCTTGGTTTATGAAGTTACTTGGACCCATGAAGATTCACAATTTTCTCCACAGATGGTTTAAGTGGTGTTAATAATTGAAATACATGTGGTCTGGCTTTGTCTGTTTTACCGGTGGTCTAATCAATCCAAGTTCTTGGCTCATTTTATGGTTTTCCATTTGTTGATTGGTCCAGATATAATTTTTGAGTCTTGAGTTAATTTTTAATTTTTCAATAGCCAATTTCCTTTTACCTGACCCTTGGATCTGTTCTCAGGTACATATGTTAACATGTTACTGTTTCTCTAGCGCCCAGTGACTGAGAATAGCTCTATGTCAGAGGTCCACCAGGTTAAGTGCTTTTTTGCCTATAAATGGAAACAGAGCTCGCTTCCAAAATGTTGTGTTTCTTTAAAAAATTAGATGATGTACAAAGTCCAAAAAAAGAAGACTGTTTCAGTTAACTTCAGTTGTGCTCTATTCTTTGGGATTTCTTGACCTTTGAAGAAGGGAATGACAGGTTGTCCCAAAACATCAGTAAGGAATTACCACACAGTACTGCATATCTCAGAAGAGCAGGGATCTCACATGACAATTTGGCAATGCAGGCCTTGGTTTGACTCTGCATGTTCTGGCTCAGAGCAACCTGGTTTGGCGCAGTCCAGCTTGGTGCTTCATACATTAATTTAAGACAACCTCACATATTTTAGCACCAAACTGAACAGAAAAAATCTCAACTTGCATTCAAGTAAATATGGTATTTAAAATCACAGTAATTGTGACTTAAATGCTTTCAACAGTTCTGGGCCGCTTAAATTTCATACCTAGAGGACAGAATTTCTAGGGCTCTGGTAAAGCCAATGTGGAAAAGAAGTGTAAAGTACTAAGTTCAGTTACCTCATAATCAGAAAAAAAAAAATTCTATAATTATGGCTTCAAACTGCAGTTCTAACTATGTAGTAATAGAGTCTTGGCTGAACCTTCGGTAACAACAGACGTTGAAGCAGAGAAGGAACAAATTTTATAAAATGTGGGCTTTGTTGCTCATCATTGTATCAGGTAAGTGTGGTTAGGTTGTTTTGTAACAAATTGAAGCACAGAAATGATTTGGATTGTATTTGGGTTTTTTTGAGGTGATCAGACTTTCCTTATGGAAATTCCTTTATAGGAAATTGTAATCTTTGTGAGGGAGAAGTACCCTATGAAGTGCCTTAGATTTTGATTTGGTTATTGTGGTTTCTTTAGTGTTATATATTTATGTAATATGTTGTAGTGTCATAGAATATATTATTTAGTGCAATACGTCATAGTAGTGTCCAAAGTGGTGGAAGCGAATACTCTTTCTAGGTAATCGTATCGGCGGTTGGGAGGACCGCCGCACACCATTACAATATGTGTAGTCACAAAACTGCAGCTCTGTGTGGCTAGCATGTGTAATCACACAACAAACTGCAGCTTGAACAATGTGGTTAAAATTATGGAATTATAAACCATAAAACAAACAAGAATTTTGTGAACCATAAAACAGAGATTATGCAGTGTGTGTTAAAAATGCAGTGAATTTCCTTGTTACCTAAATATATAAAATAAATTTCAGGGGAGCTTTTTTTCTAAGTGCATTCACATGTGACTGCTCGTCTTTTAAAGGTTAATTGTGGGTGTACAACAAAATATCTGTTGTGGGGAATTATTTAAGAAACTACTTCCCCTTGCCAGAAAATATCTATTCTCATTCATGCATTTCACTGTAGGCATGGGGGAAAAAATACTCAGTAGAAATATGGGACATAAACATTTCCATGTGCCAAATATGGCGAGGAATCATCACATTCTGCACATGCCAATGGAATGAATGAATGTGTCAAATACCAGTATTAACTAGTTACCACAAAGACATGTACTAAGGAGGAACAAAGTGATCCATCTAGCATTAAAACCTTAAACCAGCATATACAAATATTGAAGCCAAAAATGAAAGACTACATGAAAGCTCACTCCTCCTACTCCACTACGTATTTTTCCAACTGAAAGCTTAGTAGTAGTCTGCATTGTATTAAATAGTTTTTCACAGAAAAACCTCACTATATTTTTGGTTGGTATAACAGTACATTCCTACAAATGACTATAATGAGATGTACAAATTATGTATTTCATGTGTGTGTTGTAGGAAATTACAATCATACTACATGTTCACATCCTTGTAACAAAAAGGAACTATAGAATGTGAATTAATTCTGTTCTACTCTATTCTTGTGAACACAGTAACAAACCTTAGGATTCTGTGAAAGGTGAGGAATCTCTTGACCAGCTGGCTGTCTCATAACCCACGTGAGGAACTATGCTAAATGTAATTAGTTAACATGCTGTTAACACAAACTTAAGACCAAGAAATGTTGATGTAATACAGCATGGATGGGTCTCAGTTCTTAAATGAGACCGTAAGATCTTCACTTTTGCACCGTGTATCATCAACATATAAATATTTTATTGTCCAACTTATGCACAATTATATAAGATACAATTAAAATTATAAAATATTTAAAAGTACTCCAGCATGTTTTGGATCACAGAGGATCCATCATCAGGGAGCCTTGTACAGTACTTGGCTAAAATTACGAGAATGGTTCTATCATGTCCGTTGACATGGACAAAGTCGGTGTTAATGGCAGCATATGCTGCCATAACACCATTCCCATAATTTTTGCCAAGTACTGTACAAGGCTCCCTGATGATGGATCCTCTGTGATCTGAAACATGCTGGAGCACTTTTAAATATTTTATAATTTTAATTGTATCTACATATTATATAATTGTGCATAAGTTGGACAATAAAATATTTATATAGAGACTGTCAGATATAAACCAAGTTCTGTAACATATGTTACCTTCAAATAAAAAAGCAATTATGAGAAACAATTCTAAGCAGTAACATAATAGTTAGATAACATTAGACAACCATCTGAAAGGTTATCAGGTAACAAAATGGGAATAAGTCAAAACAAAATTATTAGTTGATTGTAAATATGTGTCTGTGCATGTATCTACCTATGTACAGACATATGTATACATACACAAACATATATATACACACACACACACACACCACACCATTATCATCAAAATGTACATGTACTTCTGGATTCCTGTCTGTATGGATGGATCATAAATCAAAAGACAATTCATTCTATTGCAGTGTGTACAATTAATCCTATTCACATAATCATCAGAGCAACCAACCCTACTTCACAGCCATCAACACAATCATTTATTCATGGGTGATGTTCCCGGTTTTCCCAAGTTTAACTTCTATGGACAGACGTCAAGAAATGTGATCTGTATTTGGGCATAAGTGCAGCCCATATCACATCAGAATTACAGCTGGGTAATTGAAGCCTTAGGTCAGTCAATGTAATAATATGTAAACCGTTCCTGAATTTCATTTATACTGAAATATTCTTATGCATTATCTCCCTTTTACTAACACAAGACTGCATTTCTTCTCACTGTCACGGAGTTTGGGCTGCATATGCAAAGAGTAACACACATTTCACGCTGGGTCAGAGTGCATAGTAAACCACCCTTCCTTCAAATTACAAAGATTAGGATTAGGTTCATATGTTAGCACATGTGAGGTTGTGTGGTAGGGGAAGGGTGCATTCATTTTTGCTATTATACATGATAACTTGCCTATGTCTTTAATTCATTTACCTTCAGGACTAACCTTAATTTACAATTCTGAGAAAAGGCAGTTACAACATGCATTACCTAAGCTTCCTTTCATTTACAAATCAAGCATGTCACTATCTGTATCGAAATAAACTGCCAGTGAATTAAAATCCCATTTTGTGTGCTACCAAACAAACTAAACCCTTCTTTAGTGGCAAGAGAAATAATACACAAGAACGAAAACATAACTTTTACAATCAAGAAGTATCTTTCTACTACATATCTTAGCCACTTTTAACCCTGTCTTACAATATCCTCTGGTTACCAACCTGTGATTTATTGGCTAAATGCTCTGTGTAGCTTAAGTATTGCTTTAAGATGACATCTGATTTTCTTGATACTTCCTTGAAGTCATATAACACATCCAACTTGTACACACACCGATGACATATTGTCGATGGCAGAAGATCCCTGTCGGAAACCTAGAGGACACAATTATAAATGTCATCAGGAATAATTTAACACCTTGCTAAATTTGAGACACAAAAGACACTGCAAGAATGGGCCCAATACCTAAAAAATTTATAAGGATAAACGTGCATGACTTCACAATTCACACTTTCCTTAATACAGTACATTATTTCCAATCAAATATTGTTATTTAAGGCATAACAAAGACCAATGCAGAGCTCGTTCCCACCAAGTTGCACGTTTGGCTTATCAGCCAACCTACATGCAGTGTCCTATCACTATCCTCCCAAATTTGCTGCTGTATGGCATAGAACGGTAAGATGTTTCTACAAAGACCAAAAATTCAGCATAAAATAACATCCTAATTAACATACCAATATAGATAGACACGTCATTATTTTAAGTGGAAAGTTACGTTGAGTTCCTTCGTCATCGAAAATAGACGATTTCACACCATCACACGATAAACAAAGACGACAAAGTTCATAAAATTTCGGCGGTATGTTACACATATTGAGTATTATTGTCTTGCAAATATATAAAATCTTGAATCTTTATACAATGATTATTACTTTTAACACAAAAAACACATTGTCGAATGCTGTTGACAACTCTTCGAAACTTTTTTGTCGCCAACAACACTCATTGTGGAATAACAGGAATACATCATCTTACGTCACTCCGACTTGGATTGTTCAGACGCATGTTCAATGATAGCAACACATTGATACAGTGATGCTAGGCAGTAAACATGATATCCCTGGTTAAACACTTCCATTTTCAGACCTCTATGGTGACGTCATTATAACGCGCGGAAACACAAAATAATTTTTGCTCCGCCATTAACATTTGTACTTGCACATAGGTCAAGGGTTACTATTGCTATTAATCCATATAAGCATCTAACACTGTAAATTACGTGCATATTGATGTAAAAATTTCAAATTTCGTATGAACTTTCCACATGTCTAACAAATTATGTGAAACCTCTCCACAAACCAGCTTGGAATCCCTGTCATGGAAGGAGAAAATATCTTGATAATGAATTAATTTACATTCTATGAATCCAAAACAGGTGTATACTTTGGATAAGGAACAAGTGAAGAAAATATTACATAAATATTGTAGTAGCTGGTACAGTACAAACAATTAAGCTTAATTTAATCCTTCTGTATATACACTAAAGTATTTGTCTACAGAGTAGAAAGAGTGAGCATATAAATAATTCTTCAGCAGCGATTTCAATTGTTCAGAGTCATCACTTAAATTATTTATACTTTATGGAAGATTGTTAAATACTTTTATGCCAACTGATTAGACACATCTTTCACATATTGATAAATTTGATGAAGGTCGCTAAAAGTTATATTTTTGTGAAGTATTTATGTTATATACATCAGAATTTAATTTGAATTTATTTTTATTGTTAACCACAAATAAGAGAAGCGACAGAATGTATTGTGATTAGAGAGACAGAATTTTTGGATTCTTAAATAAATCTCTACTTTTTCATCCAGTAACAATTCTAATTTAATTATATATATATATATATATATTTGTATTTTAAGAATGTTTGGACTATGTGAAGAGCTCCGCCAAAATATTAATCTACAGTTTATAATAGAATGTGAGTAGTAGGCATAGTAAACAGTCTTCACTGTTTCCTGTGACATAAACGGCTTAACAGATCTCACTGCATAACAAGCTGCACTTAATTTGTGTGTAATTTGTTCCATATGAATTTTCTGACAGTGTGCTTTCTACATATATTCCAAGAAATTTTTTTTTTTATCATAAGGTTTATACATTATTTGCATAACTAATGTCCAGATCAACTTGAGGACTATGTTTAGTTGGGAATTGCGTAAAATGGGGTTTATAAAAATTCAGTTAGAATCTACTGGCTTTGATCCAATTGTTTAAGGATTAAAATTAAATTTTTATATCATTTTTAAAATCATAGTGGTCAGAATTGGTAAATATTATAATAGTAGGTAGGTAGGTTTTCACCCTTTTTATAGCTCACGAAGACCCTTAGGGTGAGTAGAGGTATAGCTCTACTCTTTCTAGGACCTCAGCACTCGAGATGGGGGTGGGGGCTTCAGCCTCACGCCCCGACCGCCTCTACCCCCGGGAAAGACCCGGTACCCATTGTAAAGGAGGCTGGGTGGGCCCCAGGGCCGGTCTGGACAGTTGTGGAAAATCTCATCCCCACCGGCATTCGATCCCGGACCGTCAGTCACTATACCAACTGAGCTACCCGGCCCGCAAATATTATATTAGTATTATCTGCAAACAAAATTTGTTTAGATTTTCCATTAATAGTTTTTGATAAGTTATTTATATAGAGAATAAAAAGAACCTAAAATTGATCCTTGAATAACACCATGTTTTATAACTCCCCAGTCTGAAAATGTATTATAATTATAATTGTAGTTTTTTATCTCCACTCTTTGATATGTCACTGAGGTACGATTTGATCCATTCATTAGCCCTTGTCATTTACTACATAGAAGTTTAATTTTGACAGTCAAGTATCATGGTTCACACAAAGGATTTTGCAAAATCACAGAAAATCCCTTCCAAAATCAACTTGTAATTAAGAGCGCTTACAATTTCATTAATTAATTCATAGGTTGCTTTTTTGGTTGTCATATTTTTCCTAAATCCAAATTGTTCTTCAACTAATATGTTATCATTTAATTGTCTGAGTATTATGTTGTACATAACCTTTTCAAAGACTTTGGACAATGAAGTGTGTAGACACTGATCTGTAGTTAGGAATGCAATTCCTGTCACCTAAACCAAGGTGAGGTACCATGTTATGGGTTGCGTTGGAGGACTGAAGTGCTGATGACAGTCATGAATGACAACTTAAAGCGCTAGGCAGCAACCCAATGAGTTATACTTCCCACCCATATGTGCATTGTAGGTCATGACTTTCAATTAGCCATTGTGCAACAAAGAATATAAAAATATAACACAGACATGACCAAGATCAAGTAAAAGGAGCAGAGGCACTTAAGTGGGAGTCTCCTACTCAAGAATGATGATAATCATTGCAGAGACCTAGGACAAAGACACAAAGACATGCAATTATGGGGTGCTAGCAAAGCCTAGGAGCCTGCCATAGAGATGTCAGCAGCAGGTAGGAAGCACTGGTCATGGAATGCCCATCCACAGAAATGTCACAGATCTCTCTCCAGGGAGCCAGTAGTGGTGACACACCACTGTAGGAAATCAGGAATGTGTATGCAGGAAGAGATGATCGAAGGCATGTACCCCTACAAAAAGGCCAGTTTACCTGGCTGTGTCATGAAGGAGCTTAAAAAGCCTACAGAAAACCAAAGGAGAACTGGTACCCAATGGTAAATCCAAACTTGAGAAAAACCTTGACCAGGAACAAAGGGGAAAACTGCAATCATGGTCAGTCCTCCAAAAGAGACATTAATGGACCAGGACCATACAAGAAGTTAACTAGGTTCAAGATAGACATCCTCAAGGAGAATTGTTCTGAAGATAGACTGATGGAATGGAGCATGGTCTTATCCTACAGGTGACTGGACAAGTGTCAAGTTCTTCATTTGTCACAGGACAGATAGCTTCTTCAGGAAGGGTGTCATCCACCTGCACAGCTCTACTGAATTTCGCTTACACTGTATAGATTGTTTCATCAGGCATGCTACTTAGGGCAACTGCAAAAGCAGCAGCATTTTTCTATCCCATAACTTCATGTAATACATAAATAACAAACCTTCCCATAGCTTAGGTCCTGAGAACACATCAATTTGGTCAAATGAAAGAATAGGAAAAATTATCCATCTCTGCATGGAGAAACTTGTCTGAAATTACTGAACACAAACATGCACAGTTCACTGATGTCTTACATGGTCTGAATATCAGCTGCAGTCTGTGATGAACAGCGTAGAATTGTTGAGCACAAAGCACTGAAATTTCAAATATTATTACCTACTAATTCACAAAATGAGAGGAAATGATTTTCAGTATGAATGTGGCTCACACAGTGATTCCGTGAGTGGCAAGGGCTACTTTACCAGTCAGTGCTACCAGTAGTACTGCTGGTAGGTCTGAACTAGATCTTCTTCTTCACAGGTCCAGTAACAAAAGGGTACAAACTGGTACATCCTGTAATTTAAAGCAAAGGTATGGGACTCCATACTATACTGTTTTATTCAAATTATGTACAAAGCTGTCATTCGTCACCTGATATTTTGTTTGTGGCCTTATCTGTCAAAATCTTTTGGCCCTTGTCCCATTTTCCACAGAATTTCAACTTGCAGTGTAATGGATCATAATCCAAAACCCTCCCCACTGTTATATATAAAAATCACTATAAAATTTGTGTTCTTTCCCATGTGTGTTGATATTAACAAAACAGTATCAGTGGTTGGCATTTATTCCATCTTTAGCAGGATTTATGCTACTTGCAAAATATTCTGTATGACCTTTCCCAGCTCTTGCTGAGGGTCTCTAATGGTTGTGCATTGTCCATCACCCAGAAGCTAAATGACTTCTTGCAAATGCCCCAGAACTCAAAATAACTGGTGACTGTGTACATGGCTGCACATTCCTTGGTAATGAGCCATCAAGAATTGGTAGTCTCTCAAGGAATCACAGCATCATTTGCAAGAGAACTAGTGACAATGATATGAAGGACTGGCTGTGTGTGCTGCCTGCATTATTCTGGCTGAAGTATGTATGGCACAGTCCTGGAACTATAGCCTGAAACATATGTAAAATACGGGCTAATTTTGGGATTAAACCCTCCTCTCTTTGCTAAATTACCCTCCCGTGTCCACCACTATTGGCAATCACATTGCACTTGACACTGTTATTAAAAGAGAATGTGAACACAGTGATACTACAGCACAAACTAAGATACCCAATGTGAGTGTGAATTGGCAACTCACCTTTTCCTAGGAATTCTCCCTCCTGCTTAGTGGGGAAATGCAGGGGAAAGACACTTCAAGCCACAGAATAAAGGCAGTGCTCTGACCAGTGGGTTTTGGATCTTTTGGTCATTCTGTACTTGAAAGTACATGACATTTATTTTAATGCTCCATTAAATAATCCACAACAAATAACAACATTTACATTTCCTGATCAAGGCACATCCTTGCGTCATACACTTCCTTTGATACTACTAAGAAGCCTGATTCATATCAAGAGGTCTCAAAAGAGATTTACCAGTGCTGCTAAATGAAAAGAAAGAATATATCCTTTATTCTGAGCTATTATACTTACCGCAAATTCTGAAAGTGGACTTTCTTACACAAATTTACAATTTTTAAACATATTTTTTCAGATCTTTAGCACTGAAGAGTAGCTTGTATACCAAATCCCACTCATCTCATGTAAAAAACAAGATTAATTTATTGGTCAAACTAAGATGAATTTAAAATTTGTGTTACTACTTATCATCAGTTACCAAAACTTGTAAAGACTTCAACAATTCTGCTGTTTATGAAAGTTTTAATCAGTACCTTACAGTCAGATTCCCTTGTTACAGTCTTTATCAGAGTTCTGTGTCTGTAGGTATAAAGGTCAATTCACACATAGCATGCCGTGCCCATGCCGCGCCCCTGTCATGCCGTGTCCTTTGTGAAAGTCCGCGTAGTAGCCAGAAATATCCAAACTGCTAGTCCAGCAGTTTAACAGATCTTTTTTGTAGTGTGCTGCTACCACTCTTTTCCTTGTCCATGACAAACATTGTTCAGTTTCACACTGGCCACCTGCATTTGAGATCAGTATGCTTCTGATAACTACCTTCGTGGAAATCCATATGGTAGCCAGAAGAAGCCAAAAGCAGGCAGATAGCCCACAGGCCATCTCTTGACGGATGTGCTGTGCTGTGACCTTGAGAAAAATGGCATGGTAGGAGCATGGCATGGCAAGTGTGAATCAGACACAGCCGTACTGTGTGTAAATTAAATGTGAAAGACACACTCTAAACCCTTAGTGGCATGGCATGTTATGTGTGAATCGGCCTTAAAACACACTTCTTTCTTTAGCAAGGTCCAGTGAATTTGTGACTTCTCTAATGTGCCTGTAAACTTGACAGTTTCTAGTAAGTCAAAATGGATGATACTGTAATACAATTACATTTATGCCCATATTTGTCGTTAAAGTTGTGTTGGGACTCTTCAGTTTCAAATGCATTCACAGACAAGGGAGGCAAAATCTGCAGTACATGTTCTGTATTCATGCTTACTAACAGACAATCCTTTCAATGTCTGTCTCCAGAAAACACTATAAATGCAAAAAATGGCATTTATTCTTTAATGTAACAATTACAGATAAAATGGTTACTGTGACTTCTGTCATCTTCAGTTGGACAGCAGCAGCAATCAAAAACACTCTACAAGGCAGATGCATTAAGTAATTTGTGCCATCACATCTAAGAAAGACCCAATTAATATTGGCACTGTACGAGCTAGACACAAGTACATGTGCTTAGTACGCAAATGCACTGAAAATGAGAATCAGCCAACAGGAAGAAAGGAACAACTTTGGTTCCGTCTCGAAAGCAATGAAGACACTCCATACATAGTTAGCAGGCCTGAGTTCATAACGGAGCAACGGGAAATTCTGATGAAGTTCCTAACAAGGAGACAAAATGTCCATTATTAACAATATTAAATTACATTACCTTTTCACTGGTCATTATAATGAATTATACCATTTCTAACTCTGATATTACAGTTTACAAATATACATTCTTTGTCACATACAGTTTTAACGCAAGATGTATGTACACTATGTACAAAACATTCTATAATATTTTTACTTATCACAGTTATTGCCATGTTAGTGAAGCATCCCCAAAACGAGTGAGGTGGTTCAAACTTTCAGGTGGTGGAATGCATAACACATTAGAAAAATAAAGGCTTTGTATAGTATTCTCATAACTAACAAACACTGTAATTATGCAATATACATAACATGTCAGTCATATAACACAGCAACCACAGGGCACTACAGATCTCTGTTCTCACAGCAAGATTTGATTCAGTAACAAAAATATAGTAATGAACTCTGATATGTACTGTAATATTCAGGATCCAGAAGTCACCATCCTTTACATAAACCTATATGCGAGTTCAGACAATAGAGTAACTAAATAAACACTTATAAGAAGGAGTATTCCTTCGATAGCAATATTTCAGCTTGATAATATAACTGAAAATAATACAGTAATATGAACATTTCAGGCAAGTGCAGACACCTTTAACACACATAAATACAACATATTTGCCCCAGCCACTTTACAGGGAAGTAAATGATTCTATCTTGTAACAAATTCTGTGAATTCCCCAGTGGCTACTGAAAAGTCTTGATACCACGTAACTTTTTTCTTTATCCTCCATCTTGACGTTCTGTCTCCCTATCCTTGTAGTGGTACAAGTCATAAGGGATGTTAAATCACTGAATCTAAAAATAACATCTATAAATCATTCAAACATCATTCACACGTTTAGCTTCACTGCTGCCTGTTCTGCAGCCTCAAATATGCATGAATGTTCATTTTATCCATGACTTACTGACTGCAAAGAGGCTGAAAGTAATATAAAGTTCACATCCAATACAATCATTAGCATTGGGGATGAAAGGAAGATATAAACTATCAAAACAATGATTTTGTCACACAGGAGCCTACTTCATGAAAACAAGTGACTTTCATATGGAACCATAAGCATCATCTGAAGCAGAGAACTGCTAGAAGGCATGCACAATAAATCAAGTCACTGTACAAGGGTTGTTTAAGGCTCACCCCTTTAACTAATTTAAGCTAATTATTAAGGCAACAACAAAATTAACATGTAATGCAGCTGTATCGTCAATATTTACAGAAACAACCCATGCATGGAGTAGATTATGTGTAATTCCTGTGCACTCTGTGGATTATGCAAGTAAAAGGCATTTGTAGCTGGTGAAAGTATGAAGTTGACGAGGCTAAATATCACGAATACATGGCGAAGTTTAAGTATAAGGTACATCAATTTCTGAAGGGGGGGAGGGAGGGAGGGAGGAAGAAACCTGTTAACATTTTAAAATTCCAGTAATGGTAGACTTCACTCATATACAACCATTCTGTCAAGCTACATGTGACATAATGTAAAAAATATCCAGCAACAAGACACACAATATATGCATACTGTCCATCGTGGTGCATTCGTGTAACCACTGTTGCCACTGAAAAGTGAAAAATGAGTTCAATGTGTATTGTTGAGATACATGTCACTGATAACAATAAAAAACTGCTAAGTGTTGCCATGGGAGTTATGTATGTACTGTTGAGTCACACGTCACTGTCAATAATAAAAAAACTGGTGAGCATTCATGGAAACGCAAAAGTGCACCCTCTTTAGTATTAATGAATGATTTTGTTGCTGCCAACAGTCATTTAAAGCACCTGATATTTTTGTTTAATTTTACCAAGATTTGTATTTTCTTGACAAATTTTAACTAAAGTCCTGAATATAAAATTTTACGAAAATCTGTCCAGTGGTATCCAACATGATGCATGTGGGCAGATGAATGGATGGATGGACATGAAATTAAAAGGTGCTTTTTTGTGACATAAGAAAGTGCCTAAAAATTGGACAATTTTGCAAGAGTATACAATATATCTCCCTTCAACACAGTTCATACCAAAATTTTGGGAAGGAACCTCACATTAAATACATTCTAGTCTTTCAGTGTTACATACTAGTCTTAAGTGTTCTCTCCTGTGGTACATATCTCTACTCATTTAACAGCATGCATATCAACTACATGTAACAAACAAACAAACAAAATAAACATATCCAGTTTTATTTTTAAAAACAATGTAAATTTTAACCGTTTTTAACAAAATATTATTTGACATTTTACAACCACAGAGAGCACTTGAGATAATTAATGTAACATCAAGTGATTTTACTTACACAATTTGGCAAATCTGCTGATATTTTACCAATATTCTTTTAATAGCACCCTCCTGATGGCCACAAAAGTGACCGAAACATGTACGAGATTAATATTATATGTCAAAGCGTATTTTACCAGTGTACATTTGTTGGTTCACTACATATGTGTAAATATTACATTAATGCACAGATAAGGATCATGTGAAGTACATTCAAATTCCTCCGTAGTTACATTAATGTGATACACGTTTCATTCCACACATTATGCAGATGCCAAGATCCTATCCTTCTACACCAGATACGTGGACGACATCTTACTCATCTATGACTCCACGTGCACCAACCCAGACAATATCCTTCAATACGACGACACTATCCACAGCAACATCCAACTAAGCCCCACGATGGAATCCGAAAACAACATCCACTTTCTAGACCTCTCTATAACTAGAAGACCAACCTGCCTTAACATAAGTATCTTCCACAAACCTACCTCCACTGACACCACCATCAATTTCCTCTCCAATCACCCGCTTGAGCACAAAATGGCAGCATACCGCTACCTCACCCACAGAATGTACACACTTCCGCTTGACAAA
>Ga0123352_10004465_pt1 | contig 20625 bp, 10 predicted proteins | sample TergutLab28metaG_FD_89700 | JGI IMG/M metagenome (GOLD analysis project Ga0123352, IMG submission 89700) | Labiotermes labralis P1 segment gut microbial communities from Petit-Saut dam, French Guiana - Lab288 P1 | ecosystem: Host-associated > Arthropoda: Insects > Digestive system > Gut ...
AACCCCCCCCCCCCCCCCCCCCCCAGAGTAATCACAAATTCGTCTATCTCCAGCAATCGTCAACCGACAGTCATTTTTAAACGATTTCACCAACTGGCTTGAAGCAGTTTAAACTGACCGCTAATAGCCTGCAGTTACCGCACCGCGCCATGCCTTTGTCGTCACATGCACTACACGTCTTGTGCGCCAAGACGCCAAGTTTCTCTCTTCCATCAGTACGATATAAGCAAAACGCTATCCACTACCTTCAAACATATTGCAGCCGTCGGCTTCAAAGACTGCCCGACATACACACACGCGTATATTCAGTTTTAATTACGACAATCAGTAGATGTGAGCATCAAACCGCCTCCAACTGCTGTACAGTGAGAGCTGTTACAAACACGAGCACAGATACTCGGAACCTCTACCTACGATACGTTCATTATGACTCATTTAACTCGCCAAGCGGTTTGTAACATTTAATTGAGTGCGGAAGGGCCGAACTGAATGAGTCACATTGCGAAACAGATTCGTGAACGAGACAACAGCTCACTTTTTACGAGCTCGTGACACAGAGAACCACTTTCCAGAGCTTATCCATCGGAGGGGTACAGTTCAAATACAGGCGGTTGTTTTTACGTGGATTGATGCAATTAACTAATCATTACTAAAATGTATTTTCAGAATAATTTTAAAAGGATTAAAATGACAACTAGGAAAATGACAATATTCTGCCGATGTTTTTGATGAACGCAATGTATGTGTCCACACACAGATAAATGCCTAATAAACACCATTTTAGAAAAGAGTTACATTTTGTCTGCATCAAGTTTCTGAAAAGATTTACGATACAACCAGCCAGTTAAAAGTAGTTTATGGTTAATATTAGGGGATTTAAGTTTATTTAACTGAATACCACTTAAAATAACACACATTTAATCATGCAGATTTCATGTGTTGTTGCATATGTGAAGCATATGGAAATGATCCCATCGGATCGAAACATGTCAAGGTAGTTATTAAGGTACTATAATTAAATTTAGGTGGAATTTCACCTTTACTTGTACAATTACAGATGGACACGTGCCAAAGCCACCAGTGGCCACTAGCGCTTCCGCAGAACTATATTTGTTTGTTCACAACACAAGCTACATTATGCTTGCACTACAAAATCAAATCGCTGTTTTTAACAACACAATTGATATCCGTCGAAGAGGAACGATTGCAAAAATACGGATCTGTAGTTACTGATAGAAATCGCAAGGAAATGTCATCGCTACAATGAATTTTGATAAAATAATAATAAGTAATGAAGAAAATGTGCAGTTTATTTGCAGATATACAGATACATTTAAACACAGCTTATTTTTTATTTCAAACCCTTCTCTCTTCATGTCCCATTCATACAAAAATACCTCAACAATACAAAATCTCAACTACAGCTAGCGTTATTAAATCTCACAAAAATGTGCGTATAGAAACAAGTCTTCAATGTGATGCAACCCCGAGACCAAAATAATTCTAGAAGGGATCCAGATTATATGGAACTCGGCACTGCTTTTTCTTTACTAATAAATGTCAGTAATAAGGACACACTTAACGCATTACCTCATATTTGTCCGAAAAGGAAGAATAAAAATATAAACAGAACTTAAAAGTACTGTTCCTAGCTTCGATCTGTTATCCATCCCGAGATGCTGAGTGCTGCATTAACTCGCCTAAGACTAATGAAGAAGCGAACGAAAATATTTCTTCGAATTGGGGCAGAAGGAGTGTTACAAAACGGGCAAGAACAAGACTGCAAATGCATGGAGTAAGAGAGAGAGAGGAAAAAGCTTGGCACAGAAGGAGTGCGAGAGAGATGGCACCACAGCAGCGTGTTGACATTTATTCAGTGGCGCTGTAAATTCGTTTAAGATGGAAGAAACTCTTTCTTAAGAGAGAGAGAGAGAGAGACTAGATCCAGCTCTCTCACTATTTTTTCTTTTAAATGAGCCCTTTATAACTAAAAGCCTTTCAAGAAATAAATTTCATCTCACTCTGTTGTAACGTGCGAAAAGAATCATGGAAGCTGAAAATATTAGTCTCTGAATTCTTCGGTTATGCCGTTTCCACTCTCCTGCTAACTGTAAAGTCTTCAAGTGAAATGTCACGTTATGACAACTGCACACAGTTCCTGTGGCTGCATAAAGGAAAGGCTATGGGAGTCAGACGCATTCATAAAATTCACTTCACAAGGCAGGCAACTAACTCGACCCATGTAGCTGAATCCTTCTTCGCAGGGGCGTTCACTCATCTACTCAGCATATCGGTTCAGTACATCATTCACATCATCCCGCTAATGTACTACACACCAGCTAGCTTAATCCAGTCCACACCTGAAGGGTTTCCCTATGATTCATTTTAATATTATCATCTGATCTGCAAGTAGGCCGTCCTTTCGTTTCAGCTGTCCAACAGAAATCCTGTCTACATGCCTTATCTCGCCCAGGTGTGCCACCTTCTCTCCGATCTAACCTTCCTTGATTTAATACCTGATGAAAACACAAATTAAACAATCTGATTAGGTTCGAGGTCTCCTGTAATATTCCATAACATGTTTAGTTTTTATACCGATGCCGGGTAGTTAGCCCCTTCTGCACAACCGGCAAACCCGAAGACTAACCAACCTCCGTCAGAAGTCCGCGACAGCTTACTTTAAAAATTCACAACTTTGACCATAGGCTTTTACGAAGGCAGTCTCCTTCTTTCACAGCTGAAGGACGAGCCATGACGTGGTGACCAAAGGACCCAATCAGCAAATTAACATGTACATACGATGTGATTTGCACCTATCTGCTTTCCTGTTACTCAGTGTGACAGTGTGAGTGAAGGGGTGGGGCCCTAGGGCCCGTTTAGTATCTTACTTTTTCGTATATCACTACTAAGTTATCGACTGGTTGTTGGTATCGCCACAGTTAAGATTACAATATCAACTCGCGTGTCACAGAGATACAGAATGTGTGTATTCACTGAGCTGCGGGTCGTAATTAATTTTTCATTGACATAATCCGTCCGAACGCACTATGGCCCTGGGGTCGACTCAGCCTCTAACAGAGATGAGTACCAGGAGTATTTCCTAGGAGTAAAAGTGGCCGGTGCGTAAGGCTGACAACCTTACCACCATCCTGGGTCATTGTCACGTAATCTGGGAACCTTAATTTCCTGGAACCCTCTGGGCACCTCAGGCCTGTAATGGGACTGAGGGTAGTAATTACATGAATTCGTTCCCGTGTACCACCGAGTTTGCGGATCACAGATTCCTTCGATACCTGTATGTCTATTTACCTGTGTCTGCTCACTCGTTTCACTACCAGTTCTCTCCACTACTGCTAATACTCTACAATTACTGAGCGTCCGTGATTTACAAAACCTCATTTTGAGCGATTTTGAAAAAACGTGTCAATATGAATAATAATAAATAAATCTTATTATACGCGTAACAATTAAGATAATGGGCTACATTTTCAAGCAGGGCCAAAAAACGCTTACAAAATTTCCATGAGACAGTTGGTCTTAATTTGCGCCAACCTTTGTTTACGCGCGCGCTCCAGTAGCGCAACCCAGGCGCAAATCACGGCCGCGCTGTATAATTTTTCATGTGCTCGTCATAAATGCTCTTAGCTTCACTTTCCGTTCCTCCGACAGCCTCCAATAGGCTGCGTCTTACTGATTTTACTTTCCAATTTACATCTTATTTTAAATAGCTGTTTTCCCTATATTTTTTTCTCAGTTACATATGCACACTTTAATGCCTTCGCACATAATAGATTCCCGTTTTTACTCAACCATCTGCTACATCCATATTCTTCTCCCCCGCGCTTCGTTTCATAACATTTCGGACACCTGTGTTTATCTCGCTGAGGACAGCGTACAGTGACAGGCTCTTTCTAACAAAGTATCGAATATTCTCGTCCGATACCATATATGAAAATTCTTGAGCATCAAAAGGAACTACCAGCTTCTCAAAAATAACTCAACTACGAGTACGTGGAGCTAGAATTTTGGTAGAGATGACGGTCAGATTACATTTCGCAAGACAAAGCGTCACACAATGACTGACTCATCCAGCAACGTGTAACGACTGTTGAAATGTACAGATATGCGTCACTTAACGACGGGGATACGTTCTGAGAAATGCGTCGTTAGGCGATTTCGTCGTTGTGCGAACGTGTACTTACACAAACCTTAATAGTATAGCCTAATACACACCTACGCTATATGGGTATAGCCTATTGCTCCTAGGCAACAAACCTGTACAGCATGTTACATTACTGAATACCGTATGCAATTGTAATACAATGGTATTATAATTTTATATTATAATATTATAATCTTATGAGGCCATCGTCGTTTGTGCGGTCCGTCGTTGACCGAAAAGTCGTTATGCGGCGCATACCTGTATAGGGCATCGACGGATCAATGACTGATAAATAACAACTTCTGCTCCATTTGCGGCAAATCAAACACATGCCATGCATAAACCACTTCAACGGTGCCTCAATACGGCACAGGCATCCCATCTCTTTTATTCAAGCGAAGCAGTCAGAACATATACGAAAACGACAAAGCGATAATCACACGTCAGCTTAACGCACACACGCCACTGCGCATTAGGTACCTAGATATTGAATGCAATTAGGATAAGCCAGCAGAGAGAATTATGTGGCGATATTTCAAGTACTAATATCTGCCGCGAGAAACGGCAGCTACCTTTATTACCTTTGAGTAATAACAATGAAACCAGAGAAGTTTCTAAATAATAAATAAGACCAGCTCCCACCTCAAAGAAAGCACATCCAGTACCAAATAACAAGGACCGACATGTTAATACTCTTGACGGAAATAATCCCCGTTTTTTTTACGAAAATCAAAGGAAAAGAAGGAATGGGGTTCTGTGGGGAAGGAATGCAGAGTTTATGTTACAAAAAGATTATTCACACAGTACCCACTGTGCTTGTAAACGGCTATGTGTATTCGGGACAAACTTCTATTCAGTTCAAACGATTCGATGATCCATCATCTATTACTCAGTATTTTTTATCAGTCTATAAAGTCATCGACGGTATTTTTTACTTCTGTCCGGTTACTGCTTACAATACACAGGACACTAGACCTGACTGTTATGAAATGTGTCTACTTGTTTAATTCAGAGATTGTGTCAACCAAGAAACCGATACACGGATAACATTATGAGGTTCTCACAGCAGGGTGCTAAACACTAAGTCCTCTGGGATGTTACTTTTTGTCGAATGGTGAACTGTTACCGGCGTTTCGAATGATACTTCGAAATTACGGTAAATGTGTACCAGCTAACATAGCTAACATCCCAGAAGAATTTAATTTTCAAAGTTACAGATATCTGACAAACGACAGGGACGAAATCTCCAACTTAAATAGTACAGATCAACACCGGCTAATAAGAAGAAAATAAGCCGCGACGTTGGTGTTTACGTTTAACTGCTATTTTAATATAATTACAGCTTTAGGTTACGGAACTGAACATATCACAGATTGGAAGGAAACGCCACACAGTACATACTGCATTAGGAATTGTAGGTTGGGTAAGGAGTGTACATCATCTTCATCTTCATCTTCATCATCGTCGTCGTCGTCGTCGTCGTCGTCATCATCATCATCAATTATAACTGCAATACTCTGGTTGTGAAAGTCGACAGAATGCTGACACTAGCAGCCTAATAAGGTCAGTCGCCAAAGGAAAGCTTATCCAACCGCGAAATCATCCAGCCAGCTCCGCTAAAATGTCACAGAAGAAGCGCACGCGTTTGTGACACTTGGCAGACAATGTCGGGTCGCCATCTCGGTTGGGGGGTCTTCGCGAAAGATGAACTGTACTCGTGCACCAGGCAGCAGACACCGATAATTCGGAAAAACCCTCCCTCTTAGAGCTTCAATGACCGTAAACTCGGCCGTGAGAAGATGGAGACGTTCCAGACCAAAAAGTTGATGACAGTCCTCGGACTCCTGGTGTTGTATGGTAAGTGGAACTTCTCTCCGTTCCGCTCCAACAAAGCAAACCGCGGATGACCATGTCAGAAACCTCAAAACTTGTTACATTATCAGAACTGTCGCTTATACTTTTAATTCGTGGCAGTAACTGTGGAAATCCAAGAAAACCACGAGCAATTTCAATGAACTTTACTGCCCTTGCGCCTCAAGGAATTAACTTACCTGTATGGAACGGCCTGAACGATTTCCACACGGCAGCAAGGTACGAAATCCTTACGACAGCACTGACTAGTAAAACTGTGCCGCCATTCGGCATTGCGTTCGCCAAGATCTTACTCACAACGTTAGGTCATTCAAAGCGTGTGCTGCTATGAATACCATCGTAGTTCTGGTCACATTTTCCTCGTGGTCCCCACGGGCGGTGTCAGAATGGCAAGTGTGAAAAGGGGGTTTCTTTCCACTCTTTTCAAATGACTGTTTCCAATTTGTCAGTGACTTGTTTATATATAATGCTCATAATAAAACATTCAACAGGGTACCTACAACCTGACAATTCTTACATCCACAGAAACACAAGCAGCTCTACGTGTGAACTCAAGAAACAAATACAACAAAACTCAGTACATGCTACACAACATTATGCATTTTAAGGCAGACAACAAACAAAATGTAACAAAATGGCATACAACGTATTTAACAAGCGCATTTAAGATAATATTAAAATCGTCTGCAGCGTAGTTGGCCAATGATACAGTTCAGGTCTATACTGATTGAATAACTATCATGGGTAGGCTTGACACTGGGTTCATATTGCTTCAACAAGCATAATACGAAATAAGCTAAACTCTTTATTTCATTCTTCTTCATCACATGGATGCTACACCAGTATTCTGACGACACACGTCTACTCTATCGCTATTAAAATGACGTCATGATTGAATCCTAAATACTTTTCAGACCTATGTACAGACTCATGTCATCTTCATGTTTGCACCGTGCATCATCAACATATAAATATTTTATTTCCAAACTTATGCACAATTATCTAATATAATTAAAATTATAAAATATTTAAAAGTACTCCAACATGTTTCGGATCAAAGAAGATCCATCATCAGAGAGCCTTCTACAGCAGTTGGCTAAAATTACAAGAATGGTTCTATCGTGTCCGTTGACATAGACGCGGTCGGTGTTATGGCAGCATATTCTGAACCGTTCTGCGTGTGTGTAGTTCACTGTATGTGAAGGCGTTCATATACACACGCACAACAGGTTACAATATGCTGCCATAACACCGACCACGTCTATGTCAATGGACACGATAGAATCATTCTTGTAATTTTAGCCAACTACTGTAGAAGGCTCCCTGATGATCGATCCTCTGTGATCCGAAACATGTTGGAGAACTTTTAAATATTTTATAATTTTAATTGTATATACATATTATATAATTGTGCATACGTTGGACAATAAAATATTTAGACTCATGTCACTTTCCAAAATCATTTCAGCAAAACTTACTTCCATACGAGTAGCCAAACTGAATTATGAGTTCCTATTCATTTATACGTACATGTGTTAACAATTTTAAAACACACATTTCGTCCAACAGAAATAATAAAATCACCGTAAACAGTTCATTCTGTTAGGTTCAAGATGGTGGATGATTACAACGATGCTCACATGACACAAGAACGAGGAAGTGTCTATTTCCCTTTATTCCGTTAAGCCATCAGTGTTAACAAATATGTACAAAGAAGTGTCTATCTTATCAAATGTGTATGACATGCCTTATATAATGTTTGTACGAGGAGCAGTTGCTTTTAACAAAATCGATTAAGTCTGATAAGAACATTATATAAAGGAGGTGTTCCATTTAAACCGCATGAACCAAAAAGACAACTAATAAAAATTTCATTAAACATTCAGACAGACACAAACATCGCATGCGGTTTGTGCAAGGAACACCGATAATCCCCAGAAACTCAAGGATGTGTAATTTTCATTTCCTCGAGGTCATGAGTTTCTGCCTGACCTAGCCAATATGGCGCAGATCGACTTTTATTGCCAACAAATATCTTACGTTGACACCGTTCAGTCCGGCAGACATACACAGAGATTTCGGGTGATCCTGGTAGATGTGTGTGTGTGTGTGTGTGTATATATATATATATATATATATATATCTTGTCGGTAGTGTACGTTCCTCCCAAGCTATGGTACACGGCTTCACATTACAGAAGAGCAATCTGTATATTCACAACTGTGAGAACCACAGAAAATGAATTAATTCAGATTTCAGTCATGTAAAGAAGTTTACATTAGGCCTAAACTGACCGAAATCATAACTAAAATCGTTTCATAATTTGTACTACATGGCTCTGCTGTATCAATTCTCAGGGCACAAGTACCCTGCAGATGAACGCAGCTTCCTCCTAAATGTTTGTGCCCACCTACTAATTACAGAGCTGCGCAGTCCAGAAGACTAGCGTTCATAGTCATGGCCGCAAAAAATATAAGAAGTTAATTTTTATTTCAGTTGTATGTAAAGAAGGGTTTTCCGCGGTGCTACAGCCCAACAAGTCCTAGTGCGCCTCATTTTGGGGTTTCTAGATCACGCACGATGAGACACACACGCCCGGTAGGACTCCTCTGAACGAGTGATCAGTTTATCGCGCGCACACAACAAACATCCATACCCACAGCGGGATTCGAACCCACGATCCCAGCAATCAAACGGCTGCAGACCTATGCCTTGGACCGCACGCCAAGGCGGGATCGATGAAATAGTTTACCAACCAAAATTTAAATCGCCCGATAACCATCAGTGTAAGCCCACAATCCCAAATACCAAATTACCATCTAAACCCGATCGGTAGTTTCGAAAATGGGACAAGTTGATACATACCTCCCCACTATGCGGCCCAATCTATGCACTTTATGCACCCTAAAAACTTGCCCACACACTGATTATGCTACGTCAATTGCAGAGTTATGCTGCATAAAGTAACACTCAGACCCGGCAGGCAGCAGGAAAATCGGATCAATAACGAGTGGAAGTGGTGCTGGCTTGTACGGACAGAGCAAGGAGCCGAACATCGGACAGCGAAGAACACAAATACCAAAGGTTAGCCGGACCCAACAAGCGCACAGTAAAACCGTCCGACTCAACGCGGCACAGTCTTCCTTAACAAGTTCACTTCCAGAGGATTCAAGTCGTCTGGGATGTGATGCTGTTTTAGCTGTTGGTGATCCCGACGTTCATAAAAACAGAAGCGTCTTCGAAACGACGGAAACCCTAACCCAAGGACACAGCGCTACATCCCACAAGACATGAATTCTTTGAAACATTGCTATGAAAACTTCAAACGACGCGCAAAGTCACATTCGCTAGAATAATCAAAAACTACCTGTCTCGCGCGGAAGCCGAAGAATCGTTTGTCAACTGCCTTCAGTATAGCCGTACGGGCCATAGGGGGAATAGAGGCATCGCTCTACTCTTCCTTGACCACGGCACTAGAAAAGGGTGAGGGGTCAGCATCACCCCCCGGCCGCTCTTTACCCCCGGGAAAGACCCGGTACCCATTTTACAGGAGGCTGGGTGGGCCCCAGGGCCGGTCTGGACAGGTGCGGAAAATCTCGCCACCACCTCAATGCCTGTACACGGGTGCACTTTACTTTTTTACTTTTTCAGTACAGCACGCCACTGATACCTATGCAATACCTAATTAATGCAGTTTAAATACTACATAAATGCTCTGTATATAACATTACCTTCACTTCCATGCCTAGGCCTTATCTTCAGTTTTTCCAACTACAATTCAGTATTTATTTATCATACAAACACACACTGTTCCGTCTAACACAACACTTTTATTTCTTCAACGCTACACGTTTCGACCGAAACCGATCATCACCAGGAGTTCTCTAGAAAACTTCAAAAGCAAGGTAAGCGTTGAAGGAGTAATAAAGTTTTTAGTCACACGGAACAGTGTGTGTTTATGTGATTAACTAGTCACAATGCGATGGGTACCAATTAACTGTATTTATGTATCAAGTATCCTACGTGTAATACATACTTCACCCATATCATTCTCCCATATCTGATCACCCTAATAACATCCGTTCGCCGGTCCCAGTGGCCGCGCGGTCTAAGATGTGGGTCTGCGGCCGCTCGCCTACTGAGATTGTGGGTTCGAATCCCACCGGGCGCATGGATGTTTTTCTGCTGTGAGTGTTGTGTGTTGTGAGGTAGAGGTCTCTACGACGAGCTGATCACTCTTCCAGAGTAGTGTCCTACCGACTGTGGTGCGTCGTTGTGTGTGATCTAGAAACCTCGTGAATGAGGAGGCCCTGGCCCACTTGAGGCTGTCGCGCCAAAAACAAACAATAACATCCGTTCAAGGACATAAACTATGTCGCTCCTAATCAAGCCACTTGCTCCTTCCTCCCGGTACCCCCTCTCTGTTACGTGCAAATATTCTCCTCGGGACCCTGTCCTCCAGCAGCTTGGATCTATCATATCCCTTAGTGTTAGAGATCAAAAAACTACGCCAATGATTATACTTTTTTATTCCTTTACGTATCTAGACACCACGGAGAAAATGCCTTGCTTTATTAGTTATTCAGAAAAGCAAGAAACAGAATTTCTTCATGTGCCGTAGCCTCCACGGCATAAGCTCATCAGCTTAACAGCACCACAACTGGCAGTGGAATTTGAGGAACAAAAATTCTATACAACAGGCAACCGGAGTGAGAAATAAAACTTTTGTACGTAACTTGTTTTGCTGCTGGTATGACAAGACCGCGGTAACGACCATACATGGACAAGTACGTACACACAAATAATGACATAACAGAGGCCTCCAGGGGGATATAACGGAGGTGGTAAAACCCCATAAATCATTATAAGCTGTAACAGTACAGCCATTATGTAAGTACGTATTAACTGCACAGTACTCGGCCTTCCTTACAGTGTACGTCATTAAGCACAGGACGATACCTAGTTCCCTAGAAATACTGAAATGCAAATATGCAAACAGCGACGTTAGGCAATGTAATATAGGTTTGTAATATAAATTGGAGAATAGCTTATAACGTTCGTGTTGTCAACACCTGGTTCCTTGCAGTAAAACCACAAAAGACGCACTTGTTTTTACCGTCATTATCGTACAATAATGCGAACTATAAACATTTCGCCTGTTAACGTATATCCATGAAACCTATAATAGCTAAATAAATGACACCAAGGGATAACGCCCTTTAACTCGGCTGTTCTAGAAATACCTCACTTTCTCTGGAACACGACAGTTCATCACCACGTTCACAAGAACCCGCCGCTGGTACCTATCACTAACCAGAAGAATACAGTTTACTAAAAGTACCAAAAATATATACCTTCACACCCTGGACCTTTAATATAACTTTCATGTTATTCGCCCATCGAAACGTAGGTTACCCGCCCAGCTTCTTCTCTCCAAGATACTCGACCGATACACATTTTACCTACCCAACACACGCAACATGCCCCGTAGTTCCACGTTCCTTGATTTCATCACACCAACAGGCCTGTCTGGCGAAAAATGCAATTTACGAAGTTTCTCTTCTTCAAGCTTCTAGTTACTCCATCTCTCGCAAGACCAAATTATCCTCTTCGTCACCCTGTTCTCGAACATCTCAATTCATATCAAAGTTCCACGCCCATACGAAACAAAACTGACGGTTTTTTGTATATTTTAAAAACAGAATTTAAATAGGTAACCGTAAGATAAAGGATCCTGAATTGAATGAATGCAAGCACTTGGCGAACCAAGTCTGCCCTTCGTTTAATCAAGTTTATGATTTGAATTTACTGCTGTCGTATCCAAACATCTATATAGAAATGAGACATATTCGGAAGGCGCTGAAGCATTGACAGTGTAGGATAAAACAGCCGCTACTTACAAACGATACTACCGCTGATTTTGCTGGAGGTTCAAGCAGAAACGAAGTAAACCTCAGTCCCATGACAGAGTTTCGAACTGGTACAGCTAAAGCAATCCCTATACTGGCCTGGAGAGGATTTTTGGGCTCCAGGAGGTTGAGGCCCCCAGGATTTCTAGACAATCGGCACGTGAAGGTGGCAAGGTTGTCAGCACTACGCACCGGCCGCCTTTACCCCACCCCACCCCAGGAGATATCACCGGTACTCAATTCTGTTAGAAGCTGAGTCGACTCCACGGCCATAGGGCGGCCGAAAGGATTAAGTCAATACAAAATCTCAATTATTCCATTGGGAATCTAAGCCGCAAACTTCTGGGTTGTAGCAGAGTGCCTCAACCAACTGCACCACCGCGTGCTCTGTTTCCAACTACGCATCCCTCATATACAACACACAGATGCTAAGCATTTAACCGTGACTTGTATTCTGTCTACATACAAGAAAGAAGCAAAAAAACTTTATATTTGTACCTCTACACTTGGTACATTAGTGAAACGGACGTCCACTCTGAATTCGGTACATTGCACATCTGAACAGAGTAGCCACATTTCAGGATGGAACCGGAATAGCGGGGGTTACGAGCAGCAACTGTTAGTACAGTACTCGCGCCTGGGAATGCGTTATGTAACTGTGCTATTTATAAGACAGACCTTGAGGAGGGAAACAATGCTACGGCACCACGAACGTCTTCCGTAACATACTTGTAGATTGTTCTGAACATACTGCATAACGAAGAGAAATGCGGGCACAAAGCAATATCTCTTAAATAAAAGTGTTACAATAGGCCCCATGTATGTCTCGTGAATGGGATCAAATCATAGAGAAATTTTTGGGCGGAAACATCTTGCAATAACGCCAAGCGTTCAAGAGCCACGAAACGAGAGAAAAACAGTAAGTGGATATTACTAAGCTGGGCTGTGAAGACACACGGCAGCCGGAACTGGCGTTCGGAATATGGTGTCTCATACCATAATGCAGGGATGCACAAAAAATGCTAAACGTCTGAGAGCCGCGTCAAAATTCAGAAGCTAGAAGGGTGATGCAACGCAAGTTCCATACTGACGACTCACTAATATTAGGAGCCACCGTAGGCAACGTAGTCGAGCGGGCAACTTGGCGACCGGGATTCGTGCACGCCTGCCTTAGTGTCAACTATATATAACAAAAATAACATTTTGCATAAAACGTATAGGCATTTTACCAGTTTACAATTGTAAAGGTGGTGCAAAACTACACTTAAGACAGTTCCATGTTTATTTATCACATGTCACGGCTGCATATTATCCATACAGGAATGCTACTAGGCATGGACATACCATAACGTTACTTCACTATATTCTGTAAGTTAGAATTTCCTTGTTTCTAGACAGCATATTACATCGAATTACGTGACTGATCACCAACATGCACGCCTGAAACTCGTAAACAGCAGTGCCTAAAGAACTCAACAAACGAGAAATTCCCGGAAGAGCAATAGATTTCTCTCTTTTCCAAAGAAAACAGGCCGGCCAACCCAACATTCTCAGTTTACTAATAGCGCTTTCCTCGGCATTACAGAGGAGGTGACGTGAAGCTTTTCGCACATTTCCATCTAGTAATGACTTTAAAAATGCCTGGAGTTACACTTCCATTCCCCCATACACCCTCACGTTGTGCTTACAGAAGAACTAGGACACCTTACCTTTCTACATTTAGTGAGAAAAGTATTATATATATATATTATATATATATACACGTATATATATATACACGTATATATATATATATACACACACACATATATATACACGCACACACATACATACCTACATACATACATACGTACGCACGTACATACAAAGTACATTTTCTCAAAACGTAAATTTACAAACTGTCTCTCCCCCGCCCCAGGGCACAACTCCGCCCTGTCCCCTGTATTAATTGCTTTTATCTCTCGCGACGTTAAGCAGGCCACCATACGGTCTGCCGCATTCAAACAATCTTAACATACCTGCAAACTGAGGAAAGTTTCGTGGAAGTTACGTCACGGTCTTAGATTAGCTGCTTGGTTGGACGTTTTCAAAACACGCGCAAATCTTAACCGTAGAAAGTAAAAAAATTGCAATAACCCTAACAGAAGAATAAGACTTGGGGTTTTTGAGAACAGGGTGGTGGGAAGTATATTAGGACCTAATAGAGAGTGAAACAAGAGACTGGAGAAAACTGCACAATAATAAGTATCGTAAGTGTATCATTAGGGTTATCAGACCAAAAAGGACGAGATGGGGTGGGGGATGATAAATGCACAGGCCACCGATGTTACTGCGCCAAACCTGAGGGACGTGCAGCCATAAATGGGACGATAACGTTAAGCCTTCCAGTGCCACAAGCTATGATAAACATCCTCGGAACACTCGCCGCCTTCACTTTGAATACACTACTTGTGTTGGCGACATTTCTGCTCTTTCTTTAACAATTCACACTACTTAATTCATCACCTCTAACAGCAAACGAACAAACAAGATACCTCCATGCGGCAGAGCCCTTCTTGAGAAGCTAACCGTTTCTTAGTTAGTCAAGAAATTCGCTACACTTTACAATACCCAAAGGCTCATTACTGTGTCCACAACAGCCTACAACTTGTCCCTATCACAAGCCACGTGTATCCAGTCCACACCCTTCAATCTTACTGCTTTACATCCATTTGAATATTATCCTCCCACCTACGCTTAGGTCTTCCAAATGGCATCTTCCTTCAGACTACACAAGAAAATCAGTGTGCATCTCTCTTCTGCCCCTTTCGTGCCACATGCCCCACCCAACTCATATTCCTTGATTTTATTACCCTGGTAATATTACGTATGGGGTAGCTACGTGTCATGAAACTCCTCATTATGTAATTTTCTCCAGCCTCCAATTGCTTTCTCCATCTTAGGCCCACATATATCCTCAGCACCCTGTTCCCAAAACACACTCGGCTTCTGTTCTTCTCTTAAATTGAAAGGCCAAGTTTCACGCCCATACCAACCAATAGACAAAATAACCGTTCTCTATATTTTGGTCTTTATGTGCTTACAGCCCGCATGTGGGTAGACAATACATCTATTTACTAGAAGGTTATTTTATATCATAAACATGGAACCGACGTGCTTCAGCTTGACAATGTTAAGCAAACTTCAGGCTCCATCTACAAATTATATTCATAGGAATCATGTAAACTAGAGGCATTTATAATAACTTATAAACTCAGATTTCAGTCTTTACAGTTCTCGTAAAATATGCCTTTTTTTAATATATTTCAAATCTACATTAAAATTATGGAAATGAATAAAAATGATTGGGTTCAGGTAACACAATGGTATTACGGTGGCTTTGTATAGTAACCTAGAATTTATGAAGTCCTCGTTTTCACTTTTAATCTTGTTTGTAATTATCTGCATGCGCGAAATCTGTGTACATAAGACTGGTAGAGACAGCCATTTTTCCATGGAAATGTGGAACATAAGGAGGCGACAGGGGGCCGGTTTTCCTTTTTATTTCTTTTGTCTGACCAGCGTTTCTATAATGTGAAGACTGTGTGTGTATACACATTATTCTGCCCGCGTAGGTACTGTAAATGAATTTACGTTGCTACCAAATAACGCTGCGAGTGAATATTTTTACACAAATCGAGAGTGGTGCGAAGTGTTGACTGGATACGTATTTATCATTGGGGTGCCAGCCTGGCGGTGACTGAGCGAATACGTGACATTGGAAAAACGTCTAGCAATCTTCTTTTCAAAGGGAAAGTAGCAGCAACCCCAGTTGCTTCCACATTTTCTACCTTATCGCATTCCTCGAGATGGCCTTCAATAGAAACATAATATAACAACGGTACTAAGCATTAATTATGCAATATAATTATGCATTAATAATAATTCAACAATTAATAATAATTGTGAAAGTCTCCATGGCCTTATTTTGCTTTTCAAAATTCCCATAGGCACACGAAATAATTTCTTCGAAATTTGTAGATAATTTGGGCACGTGCCCTCAGAAAAGTTCCACAGCCCTTGCCTACGTAGTTTGACCGTGTATCCCGGTTACAGTGGTGTTACGAGTGGGTCCAGAGACGGGATCCTAACCAACCAAGTGATAGTCAAAATGAGGATTCTGCTCTATTGAGTTGGTTGGTTTACATCGCTAACATTATGATCAATACAAAACAGTTAACAGGGAAACAAATTGGTGTGTTCTGTGGGACAAATAAACGCAACAGCTGTTCAGTTCCATAACAGAAAGTGACTTATTTATCAACACGCCGTCACGCATGAGTGGAATCAACAAGTCTCACCGTGGGAACGAAACAGTTTGAGCTCAGAATGTTATGGACGGTGTTCATTGACTGCTGCAACTATACTGTACACAGCAGTGAACAGGTTAGCATCGCAGTGTTATAGCTTACATGGGTAGCAAAAGCAAATTGACTCCACCAACAGGACATCATTATTTGGCATCGGAAAGTATTTTAAAATGCACAATAAACTCCCCTGATTCGAGTCGTCATTGCGAAGCTGTGGATTTCTCAGCTGTTCAAGAAATTCACAATATTTTATTAAACCCCGAAGTACACTATCATGTTCATATAAGCCGACCACTCTACTCTGCACCTGGCTTCCTGTATACAGCCTACATACTTACATACTCCTTTTTTTATTAATCATCCCAACTGCGCCTACATTCACAACGTGATTTCTACTCTTCAGGTTTCAAAATTACTCAAGCATTCCTCACCTCCTCACGCGTTCTACACGTTCCGTCCCTCTCATCCTACTTCATTCTATAATTCCTATAACAGAATCACATGGTAAACAGTGCAGGTTACGAAGATGTTTAATTCGCACTTATCTGTATCACCCGTTAGCGAACAGAGTCAGTGAAAGGTCGTGGCGTATAGACTAGAGATATTTGCTGGTACGTTACTAGTCTGAAAGCGCACGTACCCAAGTGTAGATATAAACATTTATATAAAAAATACATTTATCTCAGCATTTAACCAACTTGATGTACAAAATTTTTTGTTTTACAATAAGTTTGTTTCGTGCCTCTTGTGCTCGAAACATGTAGAGGCATGAAACAAACTTATTGTAAAAAAAAATGTTGTGCATCAAGTTGGTTAATTACTGAGATAAATATACTGAGATGCACGGTCAGCAAAACGTCAAAAAAATAAAAAGTTTTTGCGAGAAGTGCAGTGTGTATTCGATCCATTCTCAAACTACCGCAAGAAAATTTTGTCAGTACCTTTCAATACTATAGTAAAGGGAGTAAATATTTTCAAACCGTCAGCTGCAAACGAACGTATATATTAAACTAGTAATGTTGACACGCAACGGTGAATCAGAAAATTTAACTGCCAAGTGCACAATATTTTCCACCGAAACTGATCACTACACTGAAATTAACTCTATGAAAAGACACGCAAGACACACAGACTGACCACACCTTCACAGACGACAGCACTCGTATAAGTGTACTTGCTTTCTGATGTTTTAGAGTAGAGCCTTTCAACCTTTCTTCTTGAGTACCACAATCACAAACAAAACAAGTACACATACCAATAGGTACTGAACATATTAACAACAAACAATGTGCAATTTGATGACCATGGTCTTTCGGGGTGTTTCGCAGCTGCTACTTTATTAATTTAAAGTTGTGTACAGTTAAGACTCATTGCACAGCATTTTAAAGTACTGACTAAAATATCAAAATCACCATCATCATCTTCCTCCATGGATTAGGTCGTTTGACCTGTTCCGGCATCGACGTATTGCCATCGTTTCCTGGGGCGTCCATGATCTCTTCTTCCTCGAGGTTTGTAGTTGAGGGCGTGTTTCCGGAGTCTGGTGTTGTCCATTCTTTCAAGGTGGTTGATCAAAATAAAGCAATAAAACATGACATACACCTAAAATATTTTCATGTCTCCTCCATGTTAGAGACGTGAGTTTGTTTTCATGACCTCAGTTTCTCTGCTGTAGGTGGCACAGCACTGTCATCGAGTATCGAGACCGATTCCAGCTGCAGGCAGTTCCTCTATCAGGTACCGATTAATGCCATTAAAATTTTTTTTTCAGCACAATGTATGTCGATCCAAACGGGAGCAAAGCTGGAACTGCACTTAGTCCAAGGAAAGAACAGTCCTTTCTGACCTCACACCAGAATTACGACATGGATTTTTCCTTGAAAGTGGCCTGCAACCGGCGGTATCATTTCTTTGCATTCAGGTTGAATTTTGAATTTTTTTCCAGAACTAAAAATTTATCTATTTTGAATTTCACTAAGGCAGACAAACTTAAAACAGTACAAACTGCACTAATTTCCGAGTTCAAATAATTCGAACTAAAATTGTGCTCACACTATTACATATATTATTAACATAACCGAAGCCGCTTCGTACTTGCCGGTACTGAAATGCAGCAATGCAAACGAGAAAACTCATAGAGGATATCAATAATTCAGAAAAGCAACCGAGTTTAAACAATTCAGATCACACAACAACACTACGGAGCTGAAGTCTTAGTAATTCTTTCCAACAGGCGGTAAAATCAATTAGAAAAATGTAACTAAGTATGACAATGTTCTCTTGCTCGCTACTGCACGCGGTCGGCGAAATACCAGGTCGCAAAATATTTACTACCTGTCGCCTCAAATTCAAATCTCGAAGTATTACAACCAGATGTTGCAGGTTAGTGAGTTCGCAAGGGTTTATCACTCTGTACAATTCCGGAACGAGCTCTCATCACAGACGTAAATGAAGGACCTGGAAAAACAACCAGGATATTCAAAGCATCTTCAGTTCCTCTGGTCTGACACGTTGCGTCACGTCATTGAACACGTTACAATATTCGGTCGCCAGTCGCGATTAGGCGAAAGAGGGAGTCTGCATTTATATTCGAACAATGAAAGAGTATTTTGGTATAAACTTTATAAATATTTTTCTTGACATTTCAAAATATTTCAAACAATTTTAGCGACGCAATTACCATCTCTGAAATTTAATTATTGATAAAATGATGATTCTTAAATTGTTTCGCGTCGACCATCCGCGTACCACCGTTTCAGCAGCACTGTTTGAGGGGAAGTGACTGTGATCCTTAGCACCAGGTGGTGGTGAAAAACTTCAGGGACATACTTTTAGTAAGTAAATGAATGACGCAGGCACTTGCATATAGAGAGATATTTAACACAGCGATGCTCAATTTTGTTGGAGATAAAGAACAGCAAAGTATCGGGCCAGGATCTCAAACGATGGGAAAATGCATGGATGACAGTGTATACTTCAACAGCGCTTGGTATTAGACAGAGTATCAAACAGGCCAAAGCGAGCCAAAGGTACTTTAGAAATGAACCAACATAAACCGTGTTTCAATACCGAATGTTTAAAAATCATTAGATCAAAAGTAATCAGGCTCAACTGCACTAGGCACAGAATCCATGCCACATAATGGAGACAATCTTATCTACGTACGACGTGAAACTAGTAAAACGTTCGCATTATTTATCTCGATAGCACAGAATCCTTCTTGAAAAACTGGTAGCTCATCAGGAGGGATTCACGAAACAAACAATACTGTAAAAGAGTTCAGCGTACCCTTAACAGGAGAGCTGGCCAGAAGGCATTACATTTTTAAAAAGGCAATCCTGTTTGGTGCATACCACACTGTCCATTTCCAATGTAAGACCCAAAGCTTACGGTAGTGATTTACATTTTTGGACTTTTCAACAGCACCCTCTGCTTCAAACGATTTAGTACTTGTGGCTCGGCTGCGTATAGCTCAGTCTGCCTAACATTACTAACACAACGTAATTCCACAAATGACAAAAAAAAAAAAGACAACCTCCCATCTACTCAAAATACTATAGGAATCTGCGACAGTATCACCTCCACTGTAACAACTACATGTAAAAATGTATGCAGCATCCCCTTTAAGTTAACTCCATGCACGTACGAAGTTTCTGGGGAACATCGATATTGATACTGACAGAACAGACCACCTAATGCGCCGGTATTTTGCATTCGTCTGAAGCCAAAAGAAAAATTATAGTAAAATGAGACAGAACAAACTACTGACGTACGTCAAGAAAGCATATGATTCGGTTACGAAATAATTAGGCTATTTTCTCGGACCTCAAGCCCCTTAAGACACAGGCATTAAGGTCCTTCGAAACGTCGGGAACGGATTACCCTGGGGTGCAAAGTCATATTCCAAAAAACGAAACTCTCAATCATAATGTTGTGAGAACCTCAAAACCGCATTAATTAATGAACATTTAAATAAAACCGACACCAAATTCGAAATACAGATATATGTCAGATTTATTTCCTACTCAAAATGATCTAAGACAAGAAGTAGTGTCGTCACTGCCTTTCAGAATAGGCCATTACGAAGGACAAGAATAACCCTCGGGGTGGGGGTGGGGGTGGGGGCAGGAACCGTACAGGGCACGTCAACGCTGGTCTATGCTGATAAAGTAAAAACGTACTTATTTACTTACTTACTTATTTACTCCATGGTGCAGAGTCCTTCTTTAGAAGCTAACTGGTTTGCAGCTAGTCAAGAAATTCCCCGCATTTCATGGAACCCGAAGGTTCATTACCGTACTCACAAGCGTCCGCCACCTATCCCTATCCTGGG
>Ga0123352_10004468_pt1 | contig 20619 bp, 15 predicted proteins | sample TergutLab28metaG_FD_89700 | JGI IMG/M metagenome (GOLD analysis project Ga0123352, IMG submission 89700) | Labiotermes labralis P1 segment gut microbial communities from Petit-Saut dam, French Guiana - Lab288 P1 | ecosystem: Host-associated > Arthropoda: Insects > Digestive system > Gut ...
AAATTTAATCTGGGTTTTGGGTTTCGCTATATGGTTTCCCGTTGTGGTTGTGGTTTTTTACATGGGCAAATTGGGGGTTGTTGCCGAAGGGGGAAGGGGGAAAAGACCCTTTTGGGGGGGGGGGGTAGACCTTTGGCTGGAAGGCTGAGTTCTGAAACCAGATTCGTCATGTATACAATTAAATTAGTGGTGAAAAGCAGGCACTTAGGTGAAGCCACCAAGCCTGAGGGGAGTGCAGGCCATGTCTCGACTCTGCACATTATAACCTGGCATTAGCCTTACTATTGAGGAAAAAAAACAGAAAAACCCCAGTCCAGGTAGTTGAAAAGTAAGAGATGGGCACGATTCATTATGTCGATATGAGTACCTTTACACAGGTATTACCACCAAGTCTGCTGATCCCCATCTACCTAGGGACGCTTGGTAGAACTGGGTCAACCCTCGGTCAGCAAAGGTATCTGCCGAGATGCCGAAATAAGGGGTTCCCCACACCAGTTATCGTGGAGTCGAATCTCTTGGTTAGAGATTTCATGTGGTCGGCAAAGAATGGAACTTACAAATCCTCGTGAATTTGCCCGTTACCATCATACCAAAGTGCACTGGTAGCAATGCGAAGACACTTCGACTGAAGCACCTGCAGTTTCCTGATATGGGTACCAGTGGCAGATCTCCACTTAGGGCACACGTAGTCCATCGCTGGACAGATAAGCTGCTTATACAGCAGGACTCTGTTCCCAATGGAGACCACCTCTCTTTGGGTGACGACACACCACTCCCAGTCTCCGAGCCACTTTCTCACTCGATTGATATCAGTCGACCAGGTCAGAAGCATAACAGGGAGTGCCCCTAGATAATGGATGGTATTGATGCAAGTGAATGGCTCTATGAAGAGCTGCACTGGTTTGGGTTTTGGGATGTGCTTATTGGTCTTAGCGAAGAGCATCCCAGTACTCTTTGTGAAGTTGATAGCGACCCTCTATTCTCACTGTCTCCAATCTAGATCTCTGAGATAACCAGGTAGCTGATGAGCAGAGCCAGCTGGCAGGACTTGGCTACGATAGCTGCGTGGTACGCATAGACAGCCAACTCAAAGTGTCGTTGACATAAAGACTGGAGGGGACGGGGGAAATTATTCCAACCCGAGACATGCCAGCATGCATACCACAACCAGTGGATGTGGTCGATTGGAAGAACGTTTTGAATGTCTGACCAAACAAGTAGGAAAAATGAGTTTTACGAGGTACATGGGGAAATTAAGGATTGTTAGTTTACAGAGGAGGCCACTGCCCGCACAGCATCAAAGGCCTTAACCATATCCAGGAACACCACACCTGTTAGCACCTTCTCACCAAAGCTACTGGACGCCCTTTCAAAAAGATGTGCTAGGTGTAGCGCTGTGCTAAGTTTGGGACTAAACCCAAACTGCTCATCGCGCAGAAGCCCACACCCACATACTTTACTTAGAAACCTACTGTGCAGGATCTTTCAAACAGCTTACCAATAGTATCTAGTATACTTATAGGTCGATCAGTCGAGGGCTACGCCGGGTCCTTCACAGTTTCAAGATGGAGATCATGCGGGCACATGATTCCAAGTAGGTGGGAAGTACTGCATTCAAAAATCGCGTTAAATACTTTTACAGGAAGGTATACAACACTATGTAGCAGATGCTTAAGGGGCCTATTCGGAATACCGTTTGGGCCTGGTACGTGGCCAACCTTGAGAACCCAGATGGCACTTGAACCTCCACTGGACTAGTTAATTCAGGCTCGCTTGTGGGAGCAAAGGAGTATGCTTGCATCGGTTCGTCAACCATCCCAATGGCTGCTGGTTCTGACAGGTCTTTACTGGTTACAACTGGGCCTCCAGACTGTCAGCCTGGGCTTCAGCTTTCTCAGAATCTGACAGAACAAGTCCCATTGGTGAGGCCATGGGAGGGGGTGAGGGAGTAGGAACTCACATCACCTGTCTAGTCATCTTCCACACAGACTAGTCATCCAGATCAAGGCTTTCCAGGCCGGAGCTCCACTGGTTGTTTCTCCACTCATTGAGCCGGTTGGTCACCAACCTCTACAGGTGGTTGACCTCAGTTTTTAGAGTGGGGCCCTACTGACTTGCCACTGCCTCCTTAGACAGTTCTTCTGGCATATTTAATCCTGAATACAAGCCAGTGTCTGGGGCTGTGGGTCATCACACAGCCAACTCTTGGGAGCAGACTCAGCCAACGCCTTTGAAATAGCGCTGGACAGCTCCTATGCAGTGTTTATTTCCACCACATGCTGTGGGCCTAGGTTGAATGGAAATCCATCCTCCAGGCAGGCCTGGAATTAGGCCCAGTCGGTCTGTTTGAAATCGGAAGGTTGAGAAAGGATTATCAGCACCGCGTGTCAATCAGCACTGGTAAGTGATCTGAACTCAGTAGGGAAATGTGGTCCTATACACTGGGGTGACTACGTCTTTTGTGACTATGTCTAGGACATTGGGTGGTGGCAGAATTCTACAGAACACTGGTTGGGGTATCCAGCCCATAAATCAAACAGGAATTTTCACAGGTGTAACCACACAGGAGGCTGCCCCTTGTGGTTGCCTAGGATTCCAGTCCAAATGCTTGGCACTGAGATCCGCCGCTATCAGTATGGGGTAACCGCCGCTGAAGGAGGAAGACAGGTCCAAGTTGACAATGGGCCGCGAAGGCAAGAGGTAGACTGCTAGGATTTTCACTGGTCCACTGGCCAACATGACATATATGGCAGTTTCCTCCAAGCGCATCAGACCATGGACAGGTATAGCATAGTGATCTATACTTAGGTGGACAGATAGCTGTTCTGCCTTCCTTTATTAACCAGTGTGTGGGGTGGCAGATATAGTTCGCAAAACAAAAGACTTCTCCTAGTCTGAGGCGTGTCTCATTTAAGAGACGTATGTCAACATCGTGTTAACCAAGGAAATGATCCAGTTCCAACTTCCTGCCGTGGACACTGTCAGCATTCCAGCAGGCCAACCACATGGCTTTAACCTGGTTTGTCCAATGAAGTCGTGCTGCCATACTCAGCCATGAAGAGTACAACTATTTTGATGACAGCCCGCAAGCTAGCTGGCCCAGAAGGGGTGGTGGGGGCGGTGGGTTTGGGTTACGAAGACTTTAAGTCTTCGCAGTTTTCTTTGACAGGGGCATGTTTAGGGCACAGACTTTGTAGTATTTCCTGCATTCCTGGTGCTGGCCACTTGACTCTGTACAGGACCTTCAGTGACAGGGAAGGGAATGGGTTGTGGATCAGGTGGGGAAGTAGTCTTAACATGGCTGCCACGCAAGACAAAGTTCCAAACAGGTCCCAGGGTTTCCTGCACAGAGGAGGGACACATCTGACTCGCCTTCAGCATGGAAGGACGGCTGGATGCGCCACTCCCCTTAATAGCTGCTCACTTTGCAAGTGCCACCTTCGTTTTCTCTTCACACAGCCTCGATAGTTGGCCATGTGATTTACCTGGCAGCTGCAGCACTTAGGCTGCTGCACTGGGGTACAGCACTCCCCAGAAAGGTCTCACCACAAGCAACATACCAGAGTGCATATCTGCAGTTGAGGTGCATGTGGCCAAAGCGCTGGCTGCGCTTGCACTGAAAAGGGCCCTTAGGGGTGATGTACATCTCCACCAAGATTTGCAGGCCACACATGTCAGAGAATGCACCTTCAACACTTTGCATCCCTGCGCTACCGACACTACAAGGTTCGGGGTTAGGTGGCAGGCTTTGGAAGTGTTCTGGTACTGGTGCCCAGAGCAGAGATGAAAGACTCCTTGGACACTAAAAAACAGAGCTTCCAGTTCCTCCTGGATGACATCCTCAGGCATCTGTCTCCCAAGATTCTTGAAGAGGAGACGCACACAGCGATCCTCTGGGAGAAAGGTGTGAGAACTCACACCCTTTCTCTCATCAAGGGTTCGCAGGGCAATGGCCATGGCTCTGAAGCCATCAGCGGTCCATGGGACAATCAAAACCCCTCCCCCTTAATCTGGGCTGAGACCGCTGCGGCATAACCCCCTCAATCAAATCAGGAAGACATGAGTACCCCTGACCCCTGAGACATAAATGGGGGACTTATTTTGTCACTCGCCTGTGGAAGCAACACTTTTAAAGACCATTTAGGCATTTAAAGTGATGCCTCCATGCATGCCATACAGCAGCCTGGACATGTCTCAAAAAGACTTCGGCCTAACAGCCTCAGATGAGGCAGCAGGTCCAGAGATGTCCAAACCTTTGGCTAAGGGCCTGTGCACCTGGCTGGCCCTTCTACACGGCAGTACACTGGTAGTCGCTTGCCCCATCGCTGTGACATGCTACGCTCACATGCCAATCACAGAGCAGCCAGTTCAGCTGTTGCATCAGATAAAAGGTGAGGAATTCCAAACACATTCACTCAGTCATTCATTACAAAGGAGTAAACAGTTGTGTCAAAGGAGTAACAGTTCAGTTGTCTCTCCATGTACCACTGCAGCCATGCGTCTTCAATCGACAGCAATACAACCATGCATATGCTGGGAAGAATTAGCAACCGCAACCCAGGTAGCACTTGAGGCAATAACACCAATATGCTGTCGGCACCTCAGCACACTCCATATGACAGCACAGCAGTCCGTGTGCTACACACACGAAAGTAGCAGTATCACAAGCGGTCATACAAACTAGAACAGCAGTTCCTGTATACCTGTTGACTACTATAATAAATCTGAGAGGAAATTGGCTTGGTGTATGAATGAAAAAATAATACCAACCCTGCCATAAACACCACACCATATGGACTCTAAGAGAGCCCTGCATATAAGATGAATGCCTCCCCCTTCCCCCCTCACAATCTTAATTTTAGGAAAAAATACTTATAAAAAAGACATTTAATTTTGTGCATAACAGTAAGGCAAACCTCAATTTATCAAACAATTAATCTGGAAAATATCTAGTTTTATGTTAAGGTAAATGTGATAATACTGCTTAAATTCAAAGTCTGTTATTACACCATACTAACAATACATGTATTTTAATAAAATCCATCTGTTCCATATTCTAAGGCCTAACTTCTTATATTTAAAGGCTTTTATGTGTTATAACCATAATAAAATGTAAAAAAACATTCCTTTTTATCACTGATATAAAAGAAGACAGTAGATACTGACACCATAAATATCCACACAAATGTAAATAGTTGTGTGATACAACCCCTGCATCTAGATATGATGCTGCTCACATAATGGCATAATTCATTCTCCATCAGATTCAAAATTTTCCCGTCTGCTTCCAAAAGCACAGGTTGCAGAGATAATTACAGAAGTATATTCCAGAATCCACATGTTAGTATAAAATCCTCACAACCAGAAAGTAATAATTTCTATTAAATCATAATGGTTTTCATTTACATATAATCTTGCAATGTGTAACACCTGGCAGTCATGCAAAAAAGTTGAATTTCAACTGAACATTCTTTCTCTGTAACCTAAGAGAAACACAACACCAGAATACAAACAGCTGCAATGTACACTGGAACGATTAAAGACCCAATAATTTTTTGATACATAGCCATCAACAAATAACAAAGTATGTGACTTGAAGTAAAACAGACATGAAAAATGAGTGATATGTATGAAACCTTTGAACTGGATTGAGGTAGCTGATATTTTTAGTTTCAGAGTGAAAAGTATGTGAACCCCCCCCCAAAAGTACTCATATAACTTAAAATCAGTATTACTCCCTTTGCCTTTTACTTTCATTACTTGGCACAATTAATTTTAACTGCTTATAAATCCTTAGGTTTAATTTTAAATCAGTTTCATTAACTTTACTGTTTATTAAAATAATTAAATTTAAAAAATACATATGAATCACGTACATCCTAATTCACATGAGCTGGTGAAGCCTATACTGTATGCGGTTGATCTACGAGGACAAGCCTTGTATGGAGAAACATAACATGAGACATTTACAAAAATATGTTTTCAAAATGTTACAAGTGACCACATACAGTTTACAGCAAACCTTTCTCAGACTTACCACAAGCTCTAAAATTTAAAAGAAACAACAAATTTCTTGAAAAAGTTACACAACAGCCACAACATGGAACCACAAAAATATTTTACAATAAACATATCTAAAACTGCAGATGGATTAAACAATCTAAACATACGAGGGTGAGTCAAATGAAAACCTCAAATATTTATGGTAATATTTAAGGTTTTCATTTGACTCTCCCTCGTAAGTACACTTTTCCACAAACATAAAGAAAATGAATTACAATATTAGCCCCAGGCAGTTCTGAAAGTATGTTGACATGTAATTTACCTTCTCAGCCATAATGTCACACACAGGAATGATTTAAATTGATAGATTTAACAGTGAATTTGCTTAATATCTATGCAATCTGGACTTATATTCTATTAGCAATGGTAAGTTCTGTAACAACTCTGCAACACTTTTCTAGCCTTCTAGGGAAGTGAGATGTCACCTATTTAATTGCTTCCTTTAATGTAGTTACCAATATGAAACAGTTGGCCATTTTTCCTGCAGCTAGATTTATTATTGCAATCTTCATATCAATATTACTGTGTTCTGGCAAGTACATAACAGCATCCCTTGAACTGTTCTCATTCCATTACCAGATCCATGTCATCCTGCTATCACACACTTTAAAAGTTTAAAAATTGGTGTAAAATTTTTGGTAGCAAAAATCTCTGTCTTCCCTAAAATACATATCAGCAGGCCAAATTCTAACTTTTAAAATACACTACTGTTCGCACCAAAATAATAAAAATCAAATTTTCTTGGTAACAGATTGGTACAATGTATCAATTGAAGTAAAACAGACATGAAAAATGAGTGATATGTATGAAACCTTTGAACTGGATTGAGGTAATTGGTATGTTTAGTTTCAGAGTGAAAATATACCTCTACACAGCTTCAAGTGTTTTTCAGCTACTTACAAGTAAATTACCTCATCACAGTCAGCAGCCAATGTTTCTGTTAATTTTATTTAACCATTTTTAAATGTTAATGTTTCTCACATAAACCTAACCCCCAAATACAAAACTGTAACATTTTAACTATCCTTCTGTGTGCTTTGATAGCTGATAGGCCAACTTATGATTTTTGTGATATATGCTGAAGTTCCCATGGTACATCCCAGTACTAACAATGTTTATGTTGACAAACTACACTACAAATACTTACCTCTGAGACCATGACTGAATATATATAAAAACTGTTTCCACTTCATCTTTTCGAAGAACTGGCCGTTCATCTGATTCTTTAGAAACTTTTCCCTCATCTGTATCAAAGCAGACATAACATAAAAATTCAGAATCATTTTACGTGTACTTAAAAACAAACACAGAATGCAGAACAAAATCATATTAAAAAACATTTAGCAAAACACACACGCCCACAGTTAAGAAAATAATACTATCATCCCCTGCAAGTGGGTAAATGCATTTCTAGACCTGTGATCATAAGTGATTATCATGTTGTGACACTTCAAGTAAATCTACTTCCTCAAGCAAACAATTACTGCCATTACTCAAAAACTGCTACCAACTGTATGCATTTCTAGTCCTTTACTAGCAGTCCTTTCACCAGCATATTTTATACAAATATAATAAAGCCTTCATCAGCCGGCATGCATGCAGAACTGCTCTCAGATCCTCATAGATTATCTGGTAATGACAGCTTTGTGTTGGGTGGCAATAACACTAATGACAAGACTTCCCCCTTGTGAAATTGGCTTATTCCTTATTGTCACAAACTCTGGAAACCACAGACTGTTAGACAAACACTGTAATGCACATCCCCAAAAGGCTGCACTAATACACAAATGTACAGAATTTGAAAATGTGAAAGCAACAAGTTTCACAATATATCTCAATGATCTTAAGCACAGCCTAATCCCAAAGAACACCTGACTAAATTTTCCTACATAACAAACTCAATGGCAAGTACCAAAATTAATGACACAGGTTCATTAGCATCTGTTCAGTAATTATGGAAATGGAACATGCGGATGGACAGCCATTATTTTCCAATATGCTTTCGTTTTTGCACCTTATACAAAGACTGCATATAAACGTTATATTAACACACTCATGGCATGTGCAATCTCTGGTTAACCATACGTATTGCGGCCAATATTTATAAACCGATTAATTTAAAAATGTGGAGGTAAAATTCTCCCTGTACATGCCATGAAGGCACATGGGAGAGAGGAGGTATGTGTCCGCATATTCTTAACCACGACAGCAGACAGTGATGAGTGGTTAGCTCCACACCCTGACTGATTTATCTCGGAGGAAAGAATCCTTGGTTACAAACTGAACAGTGGGCTGGGCAGCCAAGTCAAAATAACAATTATGATATCACAGATCCTAACCCAAATAGACAACACTGCGCTGTATACACATGTAAAGTTCACCCTATAACAGGCATGAAGTATACTCCCCATAAACTTATGATTCAATCCCTGGACAACCCAGCCTATAGTGAATTCCTATAATGACTAAACTCTCCCAGCCCACGTGTCAGCATGCATACAATGACCAAACATAAAGTAGCACACTTTCATGGTTCATGATCATACAACAGCACTGCTAAGTTAGAAAAGCTATTTGTAAAGGGCTCATGTCAGAGGCCTTTTAGCCAATCATACATAAGCTAACTCCTGGGAATAAATAAATACTGCTGTGGTAATTCACAATCAATTCTGATATCACTTCACTCATACTACACATAATCACTGCATTTTTATGCAATCCAAACTCAAAAGCTGTATCCATAAAACCTAAACTCTGTCTCCAAAACTCAGTATGAAGCAAATTTTCACGTCTTAAAAGTGGGGAAAACCTAAAATTGAGAAACCTTAATCTGATGAAAATTATACATTACATATATGGGGTTTTGGCCAAGACTACAAAAAACACAAACCTAAAATGCGAGCAAATTTTAAATTGAGAAACCTTAAACTGGGACTCTGCTGTATATCAAATTTGTTCAATATATAATCTTTAGATCCCTGTGGGCTTGAAGTATGTACACCTTTTCACAATATCAACACTTTCGATGGCAAACAGAATTGCTGTTCCTTCAATACTGATTCCAGTCAAGCGAACAGGTAAACATCTGCTATGGCAGAGCATGAAGGAATGCTCTAGTGTTATTGCATGGTTCTTTGCTAAGAGATCCTTTACCAAAATGGACTGGTGTGCTGGAGCACTGTTGTGAAGAAGAAACCAACTGTTGGTTCTACATATTCCTTCTGACCCCATCCCTACAGTAATGAAAGATGTCAATGTGCATTTCTTTATTCACAGTTTTACAATTTCCCTCTTCCAGCAAATTCCATAATTATACCAGTGAATTCCAGAAACTTTTTGAAGCTACTTCAAAGATCTGTGTGACCATTATTCATATAATATAATTATAATGAAAATAACCACAATCATAAGCATGGCACAGAACAATGTTTGCAACAAGAATAAACCTTACAAAAGAGAGAGAGAGAGAGAGAGAGAGAGAGAGAGAGAGAGAGAGAAAACCAAATCAAACATTCAAAGTGAAAACAAGACATGCAAACAAGACAAGAAATGGGCCACGTTTACATACTCTGTGAACTATACGGGAAAGTTTTGTTCCAAGTTTCCATTGTACTAACACAAACCTTAAACATTCAGTTTCATTATGCTGTTACAAACTCTCGGTAAATGAAAAGGTTTGTGTACAATTTACGGACATGGATGCTCCATTTCACTGTCTGATAGGTCACTTCATCCAACTAAAACAAGTGACATGGGTAACGTTCTTCACGTCCACACAAAAACTTTTCACAATTTCATGTCCACATGATATACTGTGACTGCATGTGTGAATGACTGCACCATGTCGGATATCTCTACACGTACAAACATGGCACAGGAACAAACAACCAAGCACCACAGGCCAAGCTTCCCAGAAACCTCAGTCACCTTCACAACTGTCACATTCCCAATATACTACACAGATGTTACCCACACTGTCATCCCTGACTGCATTGCCTGTCCTCATTTGGAACACAAATTCCACACCATAAAACATGCTATGCATATCCTAAGTAAGGAACTAACAAATTATCTCACTAACTACTCTTGAGAAGCTAACATTTCCTCAGTTAATAAAAATTAAAAATCACAAGAGCCCACCACTTGTCTCCACCCTGACCCAGATGAACTCCACCCATGCCCTCCAAACCTACATCTTAATGATACATTTTAATATTTTTCCCTCATGTATACCTAAGCCCTCCAAATGGTCGCTTTCCTTCAAGTTGCTCCACCAAAATCTTGTGATTCTTCCCTTGTGTGCCACATGCCCCATCCCTCTCATTCTCCTCGAGTTGATCACTCTAGTATTTGACAATGCACACATCATGGAGGTTGTATTAAATTACAGTTACATTAACACAATGAGTCACAAATACTGCATCACTTCAAAATTTAATCATGTTTCAAAGTGCTGATGCCCATGTTATCTTACCTACTTGAAACACAAAATGAAAAGTGCCTCCATTACTCAGTAGTTACAATCTCTTATCCCTGTCTTGAATAAAATCTGGATTCTTTGGTCATCCAACCTGTGAACTACTCTCTAGACCCACTGAGTTACACTGGCTCCAAACTATCCAGTAGTAGTTGAATAATTACACAGTTTCTAACAGTCGCCGTATTTATAAGTTATGTATATTATAACGAATACATACATACAAAACATGCAACTGTATGTGTATGGTATACCCATGTTGAACTTTTTCGATCTCAGGAGCTCGCTCGTTGTGTCGATAGCATTCTAGACTTCAACCGTAACTGTGTGAATACCACTGGCACATATTACCGAAGAAGACCGAGTTTTACGTAGCATAAATGTACAGCCTTCACTGACACAAACATTATGACTATGTCAGCAACAAAACCATACGGCGTGACGTTCCGTAAAACTGCTTACAATCGAATCGCACACCACGGTGCCACCTACGTGCTATTATTATTATGGGAAGTATGTGTTTTGCCTATTTTACTTTAATGCAAAATACTGCATAAATATATAGCCTCGTCTACACAATTTCCCAATATTTCCTGTTCCAATTTTCGAACGTTACTTACACGACTGTAGCAGATCCAAAAATTCAGCGCATACATCGCACATCTTCTACTTAATTATAATTACAGCCCATAACTTCACGAGAGTTCTCCGGCCTTAGAAAACGCTTTATTTAACGAACATACATTTTTATTTGTTGCAACTACAGAGCCCTATAACTACAAAACACCACATCCGCCATATTGTACTGTGCTCTAACAACTTTTTTTATACACAAACAAAGAAAATGCAACCATGGATCAGAATTGAATGCAACAGTGCGAACAACGTTGCCAACACAATCCTTCAACTTTCTCTGTGGTTCGAATGTTACGAATCTGGTCACGACGAAGATTTAAGATCACAGAACTAAGAAGTAGGGTTGTTCGAAGAGGAACGTTAACGAATCTGTTTAATGAGGATCTCCAAAATTTATTATAGGGGTAGAATTAAGAGGATACGATCAGTAAGGGATGTAACCTGTATAAGAGGGATGGGGAAATCGTAGATTTTGTCGGAAGACGTGACCTGCGAGACTTAAACGTAAGTAGAAGATACTAGATTTTAAAAAATGGGCGTTTGATGACACTTATAGCAGCAGCGGCTGTGTGTAGCCTACTCTGCACCGTTCCAAAATAGCCCTTGCGCGGTAAATGGGGGGCGTAGCGGTTGTGTTAATCATTTGGTGACATAGGTACTATGTGACAGATCACAGCAGGTAGAAATAAGTCCCGTAAGTGCTGCTACTTCCTTGTGGAATACCTTTTGCAGATGGGACGAATCCCAATTGAATGGAAATTTTTTCCCAATCATCCTTGCTTCATATATTGTATAATGCAAAGAGAAAACTACGACATAGTCCTCTTTTTGTGAGTGCAAAAAGTGGACACTAACTACAACTGTGTTGTGTACTTACTCTCAGGTACCATATACTCTGGAGATAACTAACACTGAATGTTGGCAAACCTAATACTTAAAAACATTTCGATGTGTAATGGTTGTCTTCTAGTTGTAATAGTTCTTTTTATTTGCCACAGAATATATTAATGGAGAACATGTTTTATATAATCCAAATCTGGGAAATAAATGGCACAATAAGTAAACAGAACTAATCTATTGAGTACTCTGTTGCTAGTGACACCAGTGAATGCACACTTGTGCAGTGTGGGGACATACTGATTTTCCTTGGCATCTTTCTCTCTTGTTAGGATGCATTTCTGCTCGGTATGCACACTATTATACAGTATTAGCAAATGTCTACAAATGCATGAAGAAATTTGTCACAATGCTCAACTTTCCAAGCCCAACCTGAGCCACATGCAACATCAGTGAAGGTATAAGTGCTGTATTCTGAACTAGTCACAATGAGATTTGACAATTACAAACCCTTCAAATTTGGAATTGAGGATTCCTGTCACTGTTTTTGACACATGAATACATAATAAGGGTGGAAAGTATGCTAAAATATGTGTGATTTCTATAAGATACTACTGCTGTTATAACAACTCTGCAACACCATGATAATGCAGCCCCTCAGATAAATAACATTACAGGGGACTAACACACAAATATATTTTTAAACACCCATCTCAAAATCATTTTAACAGTATGAGGCAGGAGATTTTGTAAGTGAAGAAATGAAATATGTGACTTACTGCACAATCTGTTGCTGACACATCATCCCTTCCACAAGAACTGAAGGTCTGGAAATGTCCACAGCTCCATCAGTTTAATCTGCAGTCCAACTTGCATTCTTCTTGTGAATTTATTTTATTCAAAAAATACATTCTCTTCTAGGCACTGGTCCATTTGTGCACTTCACGAAACTATCACTACCATTGTGTAGTAACATATTTCATGCCTCCGTAAGATGGAAAATTTGAACCTTTTACAAGTGCATTATAATATGGGGTTGTATTCCTAAAAATTGTCATATATAAAACATGTGTCAGATGGGGAAATACTACTGAGTGGAACAGAGTACTTAAGAAGCTAATGAATCCATTGATGGTCAAGAAAGTCCCTGCATTTGTGTGTTTACAATGCCCTGTCGGTATTTGTCCGTTCTGAGGCAGACAATTTCAGTCCACACCCTCCCAACCTACTTCTTTAAGGTCCATTTCAATACTTTCTATTCTACGTGTATTAGGTCTTCTTAGTTATCTTTAATCTTCAAGTTTTCTAACCAAGCCCTGTATGCATTTTTCTTCTCTCCGATGTGTGCCACGTCACCTATTTCATTATCCTCGGTTTTTATCACCCTGATATTTAATGATGGGTACAAATCATGAAGCTCCTAATGGTGCAGCTTTCTCCATTCTCATTTCTTTTTGTCCTTCTCAGGTCCAAATATCGTCTTCAGCAAACACTTGCAACACATTAAGCCCATACTCTTCCCCGAGAGCTTCACATCCACACAAAGTGGGCAAAATAAGAGTCAGGAAATGTGATACATGTTCCCAATCACAATTATGTTTTGATCTTCTGAGACTAGATGAAACAATACACTTGGCTTCATACATAATAAGACACAACCATTTAAATACTTAGTAGTACATAATTATGCAGGATAAACAACATAAAATAAATAAATGATTCAAACTTGTACATTGTATGTAAATTCAAAATCAATGAACTATGAATGGGTTTAGTGCAATGCTTAAACTGGCTGGCTGGATAGTTGCTGGGCAGCTGGGTCATCGCTGTTATGACAGATGGGGGCAAATGGAATAGCATATGTATGTATGTGAAAATTGAGTGAATCTTTCTGCTGGAGTGTGAGAAGCTATTGCACCACAGGGGACTGTTCTGCAGAACACCACTGCATGAACATACTTGTACTGGTAATGCTAATTATACTGGTGGTAGTAGTTGTAGCAGTAGTAGTACAATTTTAGAACATCTGTCCATAAAAATAACTATGAACTGCTGACACTACCATTAACCTTTTTCCTACTGGGGTGGGTATTTAAATTTGTGTGCATGGTTTATGAAAATGTGCACATTATTTGAACAGAAAATAGATAAAATTAAGAAATAAACACCATTTTGTGGGAAATAAAACACGAGTGTAAACAGCATGTCTTAAAAATGCAGAAAATTTTTCTTGGGGCCTAAATATATAACATTTCTAGGGGCATTTTCATACAGCATTCGTATATGTAATGGCAGGTGTTTAAAGGGTTAAATACATTACAGTACACAAAGAAAAAAATTTCACATGGGTTAAACCAGTAAAATAATCTTTTCTGAATAACGGATAGACTAATACACATATATGCTTTTGGATGACAACTGCAGTACAGTGAAACAAGGAAACATCCTGATAAAGTAGATGAGTAAGACCTGACGACAATTTCCTATCCACTTTATTTATTAACAATATATTTTCATTTATATATTAAACTTTTAGGAAACATTTACATAGCCATCATTCAGTGTAGATGAAAATAACAATGAAGACTGGTGTGACAATACACCATGCAGAAACTGCTTCAGCTAGTAGTCTATTGGAACTCCATTGTCTATTCTTTGGAAGTAAGCAGATCTAATGACATTAGACCAAATGCTACTGACACATAGGTACATTTGATTCTAACTAGCTCTGTTTTTTGTTCTTACCAAATTATCACCAGTGTTTTCATTGTCATACCTAATACGTGTTTACTTAAAAAAAATCTAAAAGAGCCTGTAAACATTAAAGCAAAGTTATATCAAAGCACTGGCAAATGTTCAGGAGTAGGCATTTAGTACACTGCCTATAAAAATATCAGAGCACAGAAATGAACTGCTGTCTACTTCAATCAGCATAGAATGATCACTGAAAGAACCAAGAAACACAATGTAACCAGTCAACATAAGCAAAACTCTTAAGCCAATGTGTGCCAACATTTTGTTGCTTATGACAATACTGTTTATGATAACTAATCACGATAACTGAATGAGTGCAAAAGTATCCACCCAAGTTTTTAACAATATACAGAACTTGTTTTGAACTGCACAGGTATATCACAACAAAATTAAAATAAGAACCTGAAACACTTTTTCATAAATGTGTCAGTAACCTAAAACATAATACAGTCCTCTGCTTCTCTGTACACTTTTTATTTCTTCTCTATGTCACACACTTGATGACAAGATAAGAAAATTTATACTCTTCCATTATAAATGTCCCTGATAAGCTCTACACATGAAATAAATAGAACATCAATAAATGCCATTCACTTTTGAAAGCAAAACTGGCATTGCATAAAAATAGAAATTTATAAAACATCACCTCATGGCCATTTTAAAATCTCACTGCATGTATACACTGATACTATGCTGTTATCAGTTTGTTCTGATATCTTCTATTTGCTCCAAGTTCAATAGTGAACATAAAGTTTCTGCTGTACACTGTACAACCCTTAAACGTCACACTTCATTTTATTTAAAAACTATTTGTTTCAATTCAGCAATTCCTATTGCTTTCACAAGTGTTCAACCATTTCACAATGGTCAAAATGCAATGCTCAAACATCAAACCCTTAGTAAAATATCTGAGAAACTAACTTTGTACATTTTCCATGAAAATATTTTACTCTTATATAAAACTACAGTTTGTGCAGTTGTTACCTCCTGACCTTCACATGTAATGGTCATATGAAATCACTTGCTCACTGCACGGACTCAGAGGAACGTGAATTATTAGCATCACGAACACACCACTTCCTGTTTTGTTGCTTTCTCTATAAGAGTTAAGAAAACATGTCTGACACTGCTGTTTTATATACAAAACATAGTTCTGAGAGTGATTCACAATTCCACTAAACATACATTGTTTTTATCATTTGTAACAAAAATTAATTTCATAATTATGCTTAACAAAATAAATAATTTACAGGAATGAAAAACTGTAAAATGCAGACAAAATCTTGTTTGAATAACATAATGAAAAATAAATTTGTCTGTATATCCAAATTGTGTTGTGATATCAACTTTTGTGTTTTGGCAAAATGTAATGTAATACAAAAGTTACATTATTTTGGTACACTTGAACAATCATCACACATGTAGGAACCCTGGTTGGAAAATTTGATTAATTTTGGATTCCTGATGCAAATAGTTCCCACAAATGTGCTAAACAAAGACAACAAAAATTCATAAATCACAATACTGTGTTAGTGTTTTAAGTTAAAAAGTACAAATTACATTCGAAATGAAGATGTTAAAAGTATTAAGCCCAACAGCTGCACAATACCAATATATTTTCAAGTAATTAGAAGCCAGATTTAATCTGGTACTCTAAACAGTTCAATTAACTTAAATCTCTAGACATGCACTAACATTATGGATTAGGCACATATAAAGACATGTAACTGCTCTGTATATGCAGCAAAATGTACTTGTTCAACTTCATTTGTGCCAACATATTTCGTGTGTTAACATAAGCTGCATCTAAATTTTAAGCCAAAAATAAGAAATTAAATATCTCCTTTGTAAGTCATCAGAATTTTTATATTAATTTCCCCTCAAGTACCAGATTTCAAATCTTTTAAGTTAAAAAGACACGATAACAATTATATGACAACCAACTGTACTGTAACACATGGCCTGTCAAAAAGTTCCCTGTAAATGAATACCCTGTGTCATGACCGATCTACATAACCTATAATTCTCTGCACTGAATGGTATAATGGAACATTTCATATCAATAGCAATGAAGGCTGACTTTCTTCCCATAATGATAATTATAAGCCACATCCTAGTCTGGAGGAATGCAGATTGAAATGAAAAAAAGCAAGTTCAAACAACTGTGTGATGCATGCACATTAACTTGAATTGCCTATAGGCACTGGTGTTACAAAATAAAATGTACATGCATTAACATAACAAAGTACATTGTATGATGGGGTCACACTTCTGAGATGTACAATTCAAAAAAAAATTCTATGTTTATTTTTATTACATTATCATTTCAGCATCTTGAAACAAAACAGTTGGATTACTGTAATAATGCCTTGGTTGTGGATTACAATTGCTACACAGATCATATTTTAAGTGTGTTCTGTACCAATACTAATTAATTTTGCCCAGCCTGTTCAATTATAATTCCAGCCTGAATGAATGGCTGCTATATAGAATTCATATGAATTCATTTTTTTTTAAATTTTCATACCCAAGCTACAGACCCATTTCATTGTAACTTCCTTTATGGAATGAGGTTTCCATGGTATCTGCAGGCTATCCCAAGGAATACCAGGATAGTATCATGAAATATCACTTTTTCTCATTCCACTCCTTACTTCATCACTACTCATCACCACCTAACCTTATGCAAAAATAGACACCATATGCAATATAAACAGCACTGTTAACTAACCAAAGAATCAATCCTTGACTTAACAAAACACACTGTTTTCAATTTATGGGCCTTCCCTTTGAGTTAGGCTGCCCTAGATGGGGGGGGGAAGTTTCTTTACAATATCAAGTTTACCTACATAATGTGTATTTCACTCATTTGTGGTTTATTTCATGACACTGCCTGCATTCAGAATCTAAGATGGCGTCAGTATGAGTAACACACTGCTTCCGTTACATATTACAGGCAAAGTCCTGTTTAACTGTATTATGCAGCCTTTGGGTATATGTCTGCATGCAATTCCCCGAGCTATCCGAATGTCCCTAGCCACAGCATTTTGATCTTACTGGCATTTGTATGCTTCCCAAAATCCACTCCTAAGGAGGGACTAAGTACCCACAAAGGTGAATTTTTCTCACTTGTAATACAAGCTAATCAGAGGGACTGTACAGTTCAACACAGCTCTTCAGTCACTGTAGGATTTTTTGCAGGAATGAGGAAGTCACACAGACATCCATAACTGATCCAGAAACTCTAAACATCTCTTGCCAACCTTATCTTATCTTTAAAACAAAAAAGCTGCAGTGTATAAAACAACAATGATAGCAGTATATGCAAAGAATATTCCAAACCTACTCACAACCAATTCTTACAACTGGTTCTCAGTGAATGTCTCGAGTATGTACATTTAAATGACACCATCTTCTATCACAAACATCAATAGAAAAAAATTCTTTTATTACTATTACTTTACATATATGACAGTGTATTATTTACACAAATATTAAGAAACTGAATAATGCATGCTGTACTTCCAAGATATTTATTTACATAACAAGCAGGCAAAGGGTCCAATCTCTTAACAACTAAATATCAGTACCAGTTCAAAATGCAGTAACACACTGCTACACAAAGACACACTACTGTAGCTGTAAGAAGCTGCACTTCTTTACAATTATGAATAATTATGATTAAAATATGCAGTATTAAAAATTTCAAAATGGAATGAAACATTCTACAGAAATATAATTTGTGTTCATGAATCTGTACAATCTTGCTCATCAAAATTAATACTTTTAATGAAAATTATGAGTTTAAAGGTAGGGTTAAAAATTATGGTGACAATATCTGTATGTGAATTCTGAATCACTCTCCTGTTCAGATTTTAGAAAATACACACTGTACAATGTAAAAATAAAATAAAACTACACAACTGACATGTCTATTTTAATTCTTTATTATTTTTGGTATCTCACCTTCACGCTCCCTTCGCCTCAGTTTCTTTCTCCGCCTGTCAATACATGCAAGTTCTGCTTTCACATTCATGTAAGTTTTCCTCAGTTCCTGAAGTTTCTGTTGCAGCAAAGCTATACGTTGTGTCCCATCCAATTCAGGATCTTAAAGAAAAACAGTGCATAAGTATAAGCGATCTACTTCACTCATTTAAATGGTAACCTTGCCATCACAGGGATAAAAGGACATTCCAGAGAAATCCTACTGCATGAGCTACTGTGCCTGGATGATAGGGACTATCCAAAGAAGATGACATAATTCAATTCCAAGCCAGGGCTAATATCAGAACATGTTCTATCTATGCAGGTTGTCATTGTTATGTGTGGGATACTGCAAATTGGCTATGGACAGATAGCTGTGCGCCCTCTCTCGAGTGTCTCTACTGTTTCTTTACTCTGAGCATTGAAGCACATTATGATGAGCTGCTACAAACAAGAGGGTCCAAGTTTACAATAAAAATATACAGGCGGACCCCCATATCCGCGGGTAATACATTCCAAGACCCACCACGGTTACGTGAAACCGTGGATAAAACCAAACGCTATATATAATGTGATATTCGTGTGACATACATAAATATGGTAAAGTTTAATTGATAAATTATGCACAGTCTACTGTACACTACATTGTACATTTACAGTGTACATTCTCTCTCTCTCTCTCTCTCTTGTACGTATGAAAGTAAGGGATTCTGACGTTCTAGCCTAATCCTCAAGAGACCATAGAGCAATGAAAAAATACAGTACCTGTAATGTACAGTATCATGTACAGTTTCAAGGGATGACAGAACAATTAAAATCATGCTTTTCCATCAAAGCGCTGCTTAAGAAATAAAAATGTTTTTCCACCCACAAATTTAAGGATTTTTCCACCTTCATTAACACTTTATCACACACTACAGCAGTAACTTTTGCAGTTTCTGTTGCAACAGAAAAACTACCAAGAATATTTTCCTTGTTCTTCATCACTTCACAAATGGAAGATTCGTTCTTGCCATACAACTTGGCAATCTCCGCATGCAATTTCTTTTTCTATTTCAGTCATATCCATAATTTTCACTTTCTCACTGATGGAAAGGATATCATGGCTTCTCTCAGGCTTAGAAGTACTACCAGCAACACTATTCTTATGCTTTGGAGCCATTATTATGGTAAATAAGGGCTTTCTGAACACAAACACTGCGATAATGTGGCAATTAATTTGAACACCAAGAACACTAGAAGCAGAATGGTGGCAAGTTTGCAGGAAAGTGTGGGTACCGGGACAAAGGAAGACGAGTCAAGTACTGGGTGCGTTTGGGCTGCTGGATTTTACTGTGTTATGACCCGTTCTTGCTTGGTGTGCGTTTTGAAATTTATGAACCGTTTATTTATTTAACTTTCCAGATTCTTTTTCGGGCCACGGTAAACCGTGGATAGGGGGGTTTGCCTGTATAGTCTTGCAGTCCCACATTCTTGTGTATGCACACAAGTGCACACACACACAGCAACTATAGAAACAGAAACTGAGTTTACGTATCACACTGTATTTTGCAACCAGCAACTTTACAACAGGGTGCATTAAGTACAGGCAGGTCTCATTTTACTCCAGGGTTATATCCCTAAAATATGTTGTGCAAACTGAAATCACAAACTTTAAAACAAGGTGCATTAAGTACAGGCAGGTCTCATTTTACTCCAGGGTTATATCGCTAAAATATGTTGTGCAAACTGAAATCACAAACTTTACAACAGGGTGCATTAAGTACAGGCAGGTCTCATTTTACTCCAGGGTTATTTCCCTAAAATATGTTGTGCAAACTGAAATCACAAACTTTACAACAGGGTGCATTAAGTACAGGCAGGTCTCA
>Ga0123352_10004469_pt1 | contig 20619 bp, 8 predicted proteins | sample TergutLab28metaG_FD_89700 | JGI IMG/M metagenome (GOLD analysis project Ga0123352, IMG submission 89700) | Labiotermes labralis P1 segment gut microbial communities from Petit-Saut dam, French Guiana - Lab288 P1 | ecosystem: Host-associated > Arthropoda: Insects > Digestive system > Gut ...
ATAGTCGCGAGCTCCTGATGATGGGCATAGTAGTGCCTGAAACATGTTGAGCCTATAAGAAGTACAATAAAATAATAAGTGGCATCTAGTTGGTTTTTATTCTTCAGTTATCACAATGATGCAAGGTCCAATAAACATCAGAGGATTCGGGTCTTCTGGAGTGTGATGCTCTGTTGCTGGCTTAATATTTCCAGACGTTACTTCAACCATTAAGCTTGAAAGTTTTACGTCCCATCGGAACGTCTAGAAAACAGTGACCCTGAGACACAGCGTTACGTATGAGAAGACCCGAATTTTTAAAACACCCCTGTGGAAGCCTCGAAAGTCTCAGAGAAGAAGTGTGTTTACTGTGGGGTAGAAACGGAATCCTTTCACAATATTGTAATGAATTTTCCGCTATTTGAATTTAAACTGTGTTGCTGACGAGGAGCATGTCTTTTGATGTGCGTAGCTACACAAAATTCCAGGAACAAATTTATGTTTGCTGGAGGTCAAAAGTGACAAATTTTTTTCTTGTAGTAATATGTGAGTCTTTAAACGGACCTAACCTTAAGATGACACTTGAAAACAAAGTGGAGAAGACGCTGTTGCCGACCTGAGGTAAAGAACAAGGGTCAAGATGAACGAAGTGTGGTTATGTTCTGATGTATAGGGGCTGGCAGGACATGCAGTCACTAAGCCAGTAGGTTGCTGGAACACCCGCATCAGGGCACACCTGCATTGCGAGATTTTCTTGCCGTCTTTGAAGATGCTGGTCTCTCAAGGACTAAAGAGTTTATTTCTTTAATGGGAACGAAACCTTGTAAAGCCCCTAGCCACATGCCTTATACATAAATAGAAATACTTTCACCTGTTAACTAGTACTTGCTTTCATTTATTTTTGTAGGTGATCTACAGAAATATGTACGGATTTGTAAAAAGTGTGATGACGCTCTAGTAAGTAATAGCAGAGAGTGTCATGTGATTATCCGGATAATATAGCATACTTAAGCTGATGCAGAAGCAGTACAAGATCTTAATTTGTAGCTGGCGACTTTTTGCTCCGTGTTCATCATATTAGACACAAGCCTCAGAAAGGGAATGTTACGACAGATATTCGGTCGTTCGTGCCATATTCCAGGATATCAGGGTAGTGCATGTGCGATGTTCGGTGTTAAAAGTGATAGTACATCTCATTTATATTGCAGTCAGTATTTTTACTTGTTTAGAGGCTAGGCAAACGAGGACTGGGTTTTGGATTTCCGGCAGGTTCAGTACAATTTTACCTTCTTCGTAGCTTCCAAAACGGCTGTGCGGACCAGCGAAACTCAGATGCAGTTAGTACCAGCAGATCTGTCATAGAAATAAAAGAGATTCGGCTTTCGGCTGACCATCCATCAAGAGTTGGAGATTAAACTTGCGTAGACCTACACACCCACTTCCCTACATATCTCCAAGAAGTGGTACTGAATTTAACAAAGGGAATTCTTAGATTTCCGCTTTATTTTGGTGTGCCACCTTCATTTTCTTTGTGGGCCGGGTAGCTCAGTCGGTATAGCGACTGACTACGGACTGGACGGTCCGGGATCGCATCCCGGTGAGGGCGATATTTTCCACCCGTCCAGACCGGCCCTGGGGCCCACCCAGCCTCCTGTACAGTGGGTACCGGGTCTTTCCCGGGGGTAAAGTACGGCCGGGGCGTGTTGCTGACCACTCACCCCCTTCTAGTGCCGCGGTCATAGAAAAGTAGAGCCATACCTCTACCCATCCTCTGGGCCACACCGGGTCTGTAACGGGATCACTTTAACTTTTTACCTTTAACTTTCATTTTCTTTGCACTAATGCGCTGGCTTTCTCTCGCTCCAACACTGTCCCTGAGGAATGCAGTATACTAGAGTGGCAAGCCCACGGTTGAAACTTTGATCATATGCTGAGAATCTGAACAGGCGCGAAAAAGTAATAATAACTGTCTTGCTTTATTGCGGGACTAGGAGCAAAAAACAGAAAGCAAGCGAAAAACAGGAAAACAGGCAGTCTCCTCTGGTTGTACAAGGGCAAGGCCTTACGGAAGTCTGGGGCAACTGTCTTGTTTTATTGCGGGACTAGGAGCAAAAAACAGAAACCAAGCGAAAAACTGCAAAACAGGCAGTCTCCTCTGGTTGTAGAAGTGCAAGGCCTTATGGAAGTCTGGAGTTAGGAGAATTGCTTAACTAGGCCTACAGCGCTTTCCATCGATGAACACGCGAAATGAAGAATGTGTTGAAAAGGACTGTGTAATTATAGGATGCATTTAACTGTGCGTTAACGTACAGATAGTAATCGGTCGTAGTAATAATCTGCACTGAGCTGAATAATCAGGGCTAAGAAGACAGCCTGTTCTTATAATAAATCGATATTAAATTTATATGCAACTCTTAACTGCAAGCTGATAATTATTCAAATTGGTGAGAAGCCAAAAATGCTTTCTTAATTATTACACTATAGATATTCAAGGTCTGAAGCCAGCCCTATATTGTTAAACATGTCACAGTAAAATTAACTGTTTTTGTTTGTTTAATGCTACCTTGAATGTCTTAATGTAATGCAGCAAAATACTACACAAAAATGTTGATCTGGTTTATGCAGAATATATGTGATACCAAGATTGCATTTTATTTTGCACGTGGGAGCTCAGGTCGGCTGTGTTCAGAAGAAAATTGCTGTTTGTTGAGTAGATAGTTTCGAAATTGCAGCTATCTAAAAAACCGCACGATATACAGAAAAGATTAGCCCTTACATATATTCAGCAAGTTACCCTCGAGAGGCGCGCTACACCCCGTTTTTGTTTGTTTTCATGTAAATTAACTTAGTCGTTAGAAATATAAAATCTAAATTAAAATATAGATTATTGAACTGTTCTGCATAGAATTCTTCAGTATGAAATTTACCTAGAAACATTTCACTTTTTCCGATTTGCTACACGCTTAATGACGATGACACAGATGGACAGAGGAGCAGAGAGATTTTAATTTGGTCTACACAGGGATGCAGAATGGCCTGAAAATATGAAACTTCGACTTTCAGGGCTAATTTTTTTTTGTTTTGCTGACCGTGCATCTCAGTATATTTATCTTAGTAATTAACCAACTCGATGCATAAAATTTTGTTTTACAATAAGTTTATTTCATGCCTCTACATGTTTCGAGCACATGTGCTCATCATCAGGTGGTCAAAATTGTATTATAAAGCCTCTGGTATCATCACACTCTGTAGGTGACCGTCCCGTGCACCGGACGGCCACCTACAGAGTGTGATGATACCAGAGGCTGTGTAATGCAATTTTGACCTCCTGATGATGAGCACATGTGCTTGAAACACGTAGAAGCATGAAATAAACTTATTGTAAAACAAAATTTTGTGCATCAAGTTGGTTAATTACTTAGATAAATTCAGGGCTTAGTTGCGTACTATGTTGAAGGTGTCTTCGCATTCCGGTGTACAGTTCAGTTGCCATTTTCAAGGCAGTCAATGTAAATTAAGAAACAGTAAAAGGGTTTCACAGAAATAAGCACCGCATTGGTAAATTAGAAACCAATGTACATACATTTTTGGTGAGGACGACAGAGCAAACTCACGAACAAAGGTGAATCCTCGGTGCGGAAGCCAACAATTCTTCAAGTGGTTAGGTCCAGTGACTGAGAGTAACTCCTGCAGTGGGACGCCACTAAGTATTGTCCACAGAAGGAGATTATTCATTCTTGGAAGGCGGTAGCTACGCATGCGCAAGATGTCGTAATAAATCACGTGTTGCTACTAAACATCCTGAAAGAATTTGCGCAGTGGACTTGGTTACTATACGCTATTCGGAAAATGTGTTATATGCAGTCTTGTGTAGCAAAAGAAACGTCTGTCGCTCCTACCAATAGCATTCGATTAGTCCCGCCCGTAGCCATCAGTCACCCGCACCGCGCCAGACACGCCTACCCCACCATCGGGATCACATCTTTGTGTGTGGTCTCCACGTGTCTCTGCACCTTTTCACCTGAGGACGGAAACATTCAGTTTCCGAAAAAGTTGTGTTCCCTTCGGGACACTACACGATGGCCCGAGACCAGAAACTAAGTGTACCTATTGGGAGGGGAAGGGGGGGGGGTTAATATAACATCGTCAAACACCTTTAAATCTTAATTATCCTGAGGATCATTGTATAATTCCCTAATGCCCCCAAATCTAGTAAAGTGCTCTAAAATAAACGACTCTTCCATTACTTTTCATTCCCCAATCGTGATCAAGAATTTAAAGGCTAACGTTAACCCGAATTATATTTAAAGTTTCATAAATACACCGTGTGGGCAGAATGTAGAGATTCCTAATGTCAAAACTGGTCGGGCATTAAGTAACACTGTGCCTTAAAGGGTTAATATTTCTACAAAGAACGTCATTCGATTTTGCACGTCTTAAAACCCTATAGGTGTTAGACCGACGTTAGATAAGCTAAGGAAGAAGACAATATTCAGACAAAGGAAATGTATCTCATATTGCAGATATGTATCAGACGTTCATAACGACAAAAAAGAATAAAGACTGTCCCACCAAAACCTGGACGCTCACTCTGAAGATTGTTATTTTCCCATTAAATGGGCTAAAGTCATAATTGGGCTGATATACGACGACCCGCATACAGGAAAATTTATGGCCGAGTTTGGAAAGACAGACTAATGATTATGTATTAGAGGGTCAGTGATGGGAACAAGATAGAAAATTTACGTAAAACGTTCAATTGTGGAGAGTTCGACTAAACGTTTTGCCATGGACACCCATCAGTACATTCCGTTTTTATCGTTGTTGTCGTAAATATCAATAATGTGAATGTGTTCATTGTTGGAAATGCAAATATGGGTTCCATTTGCACTAATGTTGTACTACAAAAATTTCGTACCGCTGATTACAATAATAATTATTACATATTCTGAGTATGTGTGTGTATGTGTGTGTGTGTACTATTGCCTTATTAATCCTGCATGCAAATCTCGTCTTTTCTGCTCCGTATTGTGTTGTCATCTGTGGCCTATCAGTCTGTACCTTATTTTTCCACATTATCACAAAAATGGCACGATTCTCGGAAAAAAATTATTGAACACAAAATGTGTTTTATTTTTTATACAACATTTGTCTGAAACATTTCTCATTTAGGAAGAAATGAGAGAGATATTGTCATAAATGTGCATAGGTCTTCATGTAAAGCACCCATTATTCTTGTTAGATTTTAATGAAACTTGAATTTTCTCGACAGATTTTCGAAAAGTTTCACGAAAACCCGACCAGTGGAATACGAGTTGTTCCATGCGGGTAAACAGACGGTCTGACATGATTAGGCTAACAGTCACTTTTCGGAATTTTGTTGAAGAGCCTAAAAACTGTATGTGCATAATTACTATTGCTGTAAAAATCGACAATGCACGGGAATCTGTTGCATAACGAGGGGCATACAGTGACGGACAGATGAATATCTTGCGTGGTTTGCTTTACTTGCTGTCAGCACGTTTGGTAAGAGCTTCTTCACGCAGTAAGTTTTTGCTTTCAATGTTGATACTGATTGCTGAGAAGGGAAGTTGCAGCAGCAGCACCGGAGTAAATATGTACCTTTCTAGACCACATTTCATTGGCGTCGTCATTTACTGACCTATTAACATTCAGTAGACCATGGAGCTCACTTTTATAACAATATAATTGTTTTCTTTTATTTTTTCATGTTTGCCATCCTGAAGTGTTTAACACACATGTGAATTTATAATACATCAGTCAAACACAACAAATTTTAATGTGTTATTTTATTATTTAGGGCAACATGTTTCGACTCGTATGGAATCATCTTCAGGCCCTTCTAAGATACAGATTGTTAGTAAGGATCTGCATCTTAGAAGGACCTGAAGATGACTTTATAAGAGTCGAAACATGTTACCCTAAATAATAGAACAACATATTAAAATTTGTTGCATTTGACTGATACATAATATATTCATATATATATTTTTTCTAATTGTTAACATGTGTCACTTAGCTTCTGCGCCACAGAACTTTTGGGGCTTCTATATTCATTGAATTATACCATTCACGTAAAATTCATTCTCCTCGAAACTGTGCGGGATGTAGTTAGTGGCTTTTTCTTTTAGAAAATCCTCTGAAAATAGCATTTCTTCAATGTTGCGTGGAAAGATTATTCAACGCAGGCTGATTTTATCAGACACGTAAAGTGATACCCCGTTTTATAGAAACCATTGCAACCCAGTACATTCTTCCACGCCGTGAATTTTTTGTAACGGACATTTCCTACTTGTGGGAATTTACAAAATGATACGAATACACCTTTGGGGCCATATTAATGTACTTCTGGCACTAAAAGTATTGACTATATTTTGTATATATTTATAAGAATTCATATTTCTTTAGGAAATGACCAATGACAAAGGGACTAACTCAAATTTCCCATCACCTAAAGAAAATATATTGCACATCGCGTCATACAATGAATATAATTAAAATATTGATACTTCCGACTACCTACCTACCTACCTACATAAGTAACTAATATACGTACTTACTAACTACATAGTGCAAAGTCCTTCTAAAGAAGGTACAGGGTCATCAGTTAGTCAACAATCACAAACGTAGCGACTGGGCGAAATTTTGTAATTATACGAGTACACAATAAACTTAATAAGTTTTACGTTTATAACTAACCCATTTCTCAATAATAATAATAATAACTTATGACATTCATTGTAAGCAGGCTTATGCAAAAATATATGGATGATGAAAATCTGATGCCAAAAGAGCAGAAATGGTGCTGCAGCGGATCAAAAGGCTGCAAAGATCAGCTGCTAATTTCAAAAGCAATACTACAGGAATGTAAACGCAAAAAAAAAATTGTGTGTGGCATGGACTGATTATCAGAAAGCTTTCGACAGGGTGCCACACAGCTGGATAATCAAATCCCTAGAGTTAATTGGGATCAATAATAAAGTTATATCATTCACCAAGAAGGTTATGAGCTACTGGAGAACATGTATGCGCCTACACACAGAACATAAGCTAGTAGAAACCGAAGACATGAAAATACAATGTGGAATATTTCAAGCAGACTCACTGTCACTACTGCTATTTTGCATTTGCTTAATCCCTGTCACTGAACAACTGAATAGGTTGAACACAGGATACGAAGAGCACACAACAGAGACAAAAATATCACACCTACTTTACATGGATGATTTGAAGTTGATAGTTAAATCAGAGGAAGAGCTTCAAAAACAGATAAAAACAGTTAAAATCTTCAGTGATAATATCCAAATTGAATTTGGACTTGAAAAATGTGCCAAGATTGCATTTAAAAGAGACAAGCTAGTAAACTCGCAAAATTTAGTGATTGACGTCAACAGAGAAATACAAGAGCTAGAAGAGGGAAAAACATACAGGTACCTCGGGATTGAGGAAAGTGAAGACACACAACATCAACAAATGAAAGAAAGATTGAAACAGGTATACAGCAGGAGATTAAGAATGATACTGAAATCTGAACTGAACGTCACGAATAAAATCACAGCAATTGGAGCACTGGCTGTCCCAGTGTTGAGATACAGTTTTGGTATAATTAACTGGGGAACTGAAGAAATAAAAAGATTGACAGGAAAACTAGAAAGATGCTAACAATGTATAAGGTGCATCACACAAAAGCTTACATAGATAGGCTATATGTAAAGAGGAAAGAAGGAGAGAGAGGACTAGTAGAAATAGAAGCAGCATATAAAGCAGAAATAATTAATATTGCAGAATGCCTTAACACAAATTATAAAGAAGACCAGTTTGTAAATATTGTTAAAAGCCACGAAAGCTCTCAACCTAATATGAACTCAATAATAAAGAGAGCAGGAAAGATTAGAGAAGAGTAAAGTCAACCAATGAGAAGAGTGACGCAAAACAGGATGGAATACAACACACAAAGGCAAGATTGGGAAAGTCTCTAAAGGAAAAATGGAAAAACAAAGGAATGCATGGGCAGTACATTAGAAATATAGATAGACAGCTTATTAGTGAAGAAGACACGTTCCTCTGGCTGTCGAAGGGAGACCTAAAAGCAGAAACTGAAAGTGAAATAGTGGCAGCAAAATACCAGGCGCTACAAACAAAATATTATGCGACAAAAATATTGAACACAGAGACAGATAGCAAGTGCAGAATTTGCCAACAATTTGACGAGAAAATAGACCAAATAATATCAGCATGCCCAATACTGGCAAAAGAACAGTACATAAAAATACATGATAGAGTGTGTGTGCACAACTACACTTCAACATATGCAAGGAAACAGGGGTACAATTGGACAAAAAACGCTGGTATGAACATGTGCCAAAATCAGTAGAAACAAGTCAAGGAGGAAAGGTAACCATATTGTGGAATCAAAAAGAACACACTGACAGAACTATCCCCAACAACAAACCAGACATTATAATCCGCGATAATGAAACGGAACATGTATGTTAATAGACGTTGCAATCTCAGAAGACAGAAATGTGATTAAAAAGGAAGCCGAGAAGATTCTAAAATATAAAGACCTTACAATAGAAAAACAACGCATGTGGAATGTAAAAACAAAGGTGATACCAGTAATAATAGGGGCTATTGGAACTATTTCAGAGTCATTCAGAAAATACATGAGCAACATACCAGGAAACCATGAAGTCAAGGAACTACAGAAAACAGCCATATTGGGCACTGCACACATATTTCGGAAAGTACTAATGTAAAATTACAATAGATTAAACGCTGAAACGAACGATATAAGCACCATGAATAGTAACAACAGAGTAGCTGCAACACTGTATTAACTAGGGGCATAGTTTGTCTCAGGAATATAAGTATAAATACCCTGCATAAAGGAGATGATGATTATAATAATAATAATAATAATAATAATAATAAGTTATCTTATGGATAGAAATGTAGCAGAATAATTTGTGCTATAGGACAATGAGCTTTATGAATTCTGTGTGAAAATTCTTCTTTACAAATCCAAATTGCGTGATCTTTACAGTCACATTTCTCTATGTGGAAAAGAGCCTAAACTTCTGACGTCCGATTGTGCTATACTCGCCGGAAGACTCGACAACAAGTTGTGGGAAGTAAAGGATGACACCCAAAATGATTAATAAAAGCTCCATCTATCAAACGTAATTCTTCAGAAGAGAATTTAATGCAGCAGCTTATGCTCTGCTCACGTGTCGGAAATACGTGCACCGGTTACGTTCAGGAACACCTTCCTATTTTTATTTAGTCTATGGAGTAAAGGTAAAGGTGAAGCAGTTACAGGCCTGGAGTAGCCCAGAGGGTTCCAGGAAGTGAAGGTTCCCAGATTACATGACAACGGCACGGGTTGGTGGTAAGGTTGTCAGCCTTCCGCACCGGCCGCCTTTACTCCCAGGAAATGTTCCTGGTAATCATTTCTGTTAGAGAAAGAGTCGACCCCTTGGCCATAGTGCGATCGGAAGGATTATGTCAATGAAAAATGCCAATGACACCATCAGGAATCGAACCAGCGACCTTCCGATTTGTAGCACAGCACCTTAACCACTGTGCTACCGCGGTCCCCCAGTATATGTAGTAGCATGACTCAAATGTAAAACTGTTGAAACATAAGGAATAAAAAATAGAATTTTTTTTGGGCGAGATGGTCTACCTGTCTTCACCCTCTGTTATGTAAGTTCTGATGTCTATAAACTTAAATAATTTACCATGAATTTTACGTTACTCATACCGCGCATGTTTCTGCAATCAGTATATCATACAAAAAATGTTCTTCGTGGTACGATATACATACCACACATAACAAATGCTACGTGTTACGGCATCCACGTGCCATCTTCAGGGAGTTACTATAACAAAGGTGTACTAGCCAACCCTATGCAAATATATATATATATAATACAGTCATACACAACTTCATATTTTGTTGGACTGTATTATATTATAATTCCAGCTACATGTTTCGGCTCAATTATAGGGCCATCTTCAGGCTGATCTTTGAACAGGTGGAGTGTACAATTGTACACTCCACCTGTTCAAAGATCAGCCTGAATATGGCTTACAATTGGGCCGAAACATTTAGCTGGAATTATAATCTAATACATTCTAATAAAATATAAAGTTATGTTGACTGTATTATATATTATATTATATTTTAGCTAATATTTAACGCAACGGAGATGTCTCACTTGAAAACGATAAGTAAGTATTTTTGTATAGCACATTCCGTTGTGTTTATTAAACTAAAAGGCAACAAAATAGTTGCTGGTTTCAGTCAAACACAACAATTATTGTTGTGGTTGACTGAAATCAGAAATTATTTTGCTGTCTTTTAATAAGCAGGTTGGCTCGTATACCTTTGTTATAGAAGGTCCCTGAAGATAGCACCTGGGTGCCGAAACATGTAGGAGTTGTTGTATGTGTTATGTATATTTTATCACATAGTGAATTTGTTGTTTTGTATGGGTGTGAAACTTGGTCGTTGACTTTGCGGGGGGAAAGGAAGCTGAGGGTGTTTGAGAACATGGTGTTGAGGAGAATATTTGGACCTAGGAGGGAAGAGGTAACGGGAATGGAGGATATTGCTTAACGAGGAGTTAAATGATCTGCACTCCTCACCCAATACTGTGCGGGTGATAAAATCGAGAAGAATGAGATGGGCTGGGCATGTGGCGCATATGGGTGAGGAGAGGGGGGTGTATAGAGTCTTGGTGGGGAAACCGGAGGGAAGGAGACCACTGGGGAGACCTAGGCGTAGATGGGTGGTTAATATTAGGATGGATCTCCAGGAGGTGGGATGTGGGTATGTGGACTGGATTGGGCTGGCCCAGGATAGAGAGAGGTGGCGAACGCTTGTGAATGCGGTAATGAACCTTCGGGTTCCGTGAAATGTGGGGAATTTCTTGACTAGCTGCAAACCAGTTAGCTTCTCAAGAAGGACTCTGCACCATGGAGTGAGTAAGTAAATGAATTTGTTGGAAGTTTTATTGAATTTACTGTGACTTTAGCCGGACACGATAGGACTGTTGGTAATAACGTCTCGCTACTCGATGGGTGAATGATTCGAAGCCCAGGAGGGTAACACTTTTTTATTTGCTTTCACGTTCAAAGCAACGTCATGTATAATGAGAAGTGGGGTACTTGCCCCTTTAGTGAAGATGTAAGAGCGTGAATTTGACGCTCCGAAGCTTCACCTCCACGTCACTCGCCGAAATGTTTTTATGCCGCGACAACTTTACTCTTACCTTAGGCTGACATAAATCACACGAAGGAAGAGAGATTGGGCTCGTGGGTCGGTGTACATAGGAAGTGCACGCAGCAGGTTAGAAAGATGGCGTCAGTAAACAACACCGATAAGACATACTGACACCTTCTATTGTTGTAGCACTCCCACAGGCAGGTAACTTACATCAATATTTGAACAGGAAGAAGTAGAAGATACTGTCTTCTGGAATGTGACGCCGTGTAGTCTGATGAATACTTGCTCGAGAAAATTGATGCCGATTTTCTTCACAGCAGGCAGGACCGGAAGTAAGAAAGGTGGCACCCTGAGTGACCAAATTCACGGACCCTTTCTTCCTCCCCCCTCCAAATTCCGCTTGTGTTAGCATTAATACTCTTGCGAGTGATTACCCCTAAAAATTACGCATAATTCAATTCACTTAATAACAATCAACGTTCTGAGTCAACAGCCACATTGTCAGAACAGAAATATCAATAATAATAATAATAATAATAATAATAATAAAATTTATTATTAACATTATTATTAAGTCACTTGTCAATTTATGTGGTGCTTTTTCTTACGCGGTATTTTTTTTTTCAAAATGAAACAGTTAATTATCAGAGATGGTATAAGAGGAATAGGGGATTTAGCACCGTGTTAATAAAACTACCCATGAATTTTCTTGACACATCGAAGAAAATTCACTTTAATGCCTAGTGGGTTTACATGATGGTTCAAGTGGACAAGTGTCTAAGTCTGAATTTGAGCGAAGTCATCCAGTTGTTAATTGATTCTATATATTCACTTTATTAATATATATTTCAGTCAACACAACCGTATAATAAAAGCATAAGTTAAAGCGGCATGTTTCGACTTAAAAAGTCATCGTCAGGCTAAGCTAAGAACCACGACGTTCTACGTCACGTACGTGACCCTAATATAATTACAGTAGTATAATAGGTACATACATGGTACGAATCGAAGCACAAATTGTGAGCCATCTGGGATCCCAAATGCGCACAGCACATTGTAAAGAACTTCATGGTTCTTAGCTTAGCCTGACGATGACTTTTAAGTCGAAACATGTCGCTTTAACTTATGCTTTTATTGTATAGTTGCGTTGACTGAAATATATATTAATAAAGTTAATGTATACTAAGTATGAATGGTTTTCAATATAGAGCTGTTTGAACTACAAACACAAAAACATTGTTAGTGGAAATAAAGAAAGTGAGATTACTGTTAAATTGTTGTTTAAATTTAATTTAAAGTTTAAATGACAAATGCGTTACACGGAAGTGACAAATTTGTTACATTTCACAACAGACTTTCGAAAATTCCTCCGTTATTCTCAGTGCACTTCGCAGCTCGTAGGCGAAGATCGCCTGTTTTTGGTCTAAGTTGATTTTCATGCTGTCCGCAGCATACCAATTGCGAACAACTCATCTCGTGTATCCACCTTTTCTTTAAAAAAAAACTTAACCCTTCATCCAGTCCCACTATATATATATAAAGGTAAAGGTAAAGTGATCCCTTTACAGGCCCGGTTTGGCCCAGAGTGTGGGTAGAGGTCTAGCTCTACTCTTCCATGACCGCGACACTAGAAGGGGGTGAGTGATCACCAGCATGCCCCGGCCGCACTTTACACCTGGGAAAAGCCCGGTACCCATTTTACAGTAGGTTGGGTGGTCCCCAGGGCCGGTCTGGAAGGGCGGAAAATCTCGTCCCCACCGGGATTAGATCCCTGACCGTCCAGCCCGTACTCAGTCACTATATCGACTGAGCTACCCGGCCCACACACATACACACACACACACACACACACATATATATATATATATCCTCTTCTTCAGGCGCTACAACTTCAGTCATTGAATGTTTTGGCCTTCAGAACATATGATTTCCACTTATGGCGATCCTGGATGCAGCTAGTCCAGTTCTTTACTTTCACTTTCTTCATGTCATCTTCCCTTCTGTTCTTTGGTCTCCCTAGTTGTCGTATTGACATCGGTTTCCACTTATGTACTTTCTTTACCATTCTCTCTTCTGGCATTCGATGTAAATGGCCAAACCAGCTTAATCGTTGTGCTTGTATGTGATTTATTATGTTCTTATGTCTTACTAATTCATTTAATTCATCGTTTGTTTTGATTCTCCATGTATCATCTCTTTCTTTCGTAGGACCAAAAATCTTTCTTAGCACTTTCCTTTCAAATACCATTAACTTGTTTTTTATAGTTTCTTTCAAAACCCATGTTTCACAGGCATATGTTTTATATATATATATATGTAGTGGTGCTAGGTCTGGAGATTCGAACAGCTCTATTTCGATGACCAGACAGAATTAGACACATGTTTATATGAATTTGTTTCTCACAATGACCGATACTGTCGCTTCCCAAAATATTGATTTTTTTCTCATTAATCAAGCTATATATATTATAACGAAACTGATGTTATAAAAATAACTAAAATTAGCTAAGATGGTACCGTCTCCTGGGATAGGACAGTCGTAGTTGCCGAACTACAAGGCGGCCCACCCCAGAAGACAACAATATTCACGTGATCAGTACTGTGAAAATCTTAATTCACAGTCGGTAAGACAGACTAACCAGCCTCATGAGCTTCAGTCGCTGTTGACGAATTTACAGGCTATTTAACCCACGGAAACGTGGAACTGTAGCGTTTTAGGTTTGGTTTCTTCTGGTTCCTCTCGCCATCCGTACAAAAATGTTGCAGAATGTACAAATGTAAAGTTCAATTGTGTTATAAAGTACAAATTCCACGTCTCTTCAAAATGACAGACGCGCAGAAAAACTCGGAAAGTTACTTTCCACTGAACAACCCGGATTTTTTTTTTCCACATTCGTATCGTGTATCTTGATATTATGAAAGTTTTATTTATTCACCAACCGATGCACTAGTGAGTTGTCTTAAAAAATATTAAAATTTAAATTTACATTAAAACATCTCCGACATGTTTCGGTGCGGTTGCACCATCATCAGGGAGCACATTAATTCGTGCTTACCAAAGTTACGGTTGTTAAAACAGTCCATTAAAATTTGTGGATAATACGATTGTGGTGTGATTGCATATATGCCACACCACCGTCGCATTATCCACACACCGATGTGTTTTAATGGACTGTTTTAACAACTGTAACTTTGGTAAGCACGAATTAATGCGCTCCATGATAATGGCGCAACCGCACCGAAACATGTCGGAGATGTTTTAGTGTAAATTTTAATGTAAATTTTAACATTGATGTTTAAGACAACTCACTAGTGCATCAGTTGGTGAATAAATACAAATCTGATAACCCGGAAAGTGTTCTTATCCTGGTTCGATTTTTTTTTACATACTTCTACAAATGTTTACACTGATTTTCAAAATCTTTGTTATATTAAACGGAGAAGAGCAAACGACAGGGAAAGCGACACTTAATCAAACAAAAATATGGGGCTTATGTTCGGAGGACATATCTAAAATCGTGTCATTTTCGTTGATTTTAATTTACTCTTGTATGTTTAGGATCGAAATTAAGTATGTGATTACGTGGCAATTTTTAAGACAGAATATTGTTTTTAAAGCAATCTGTAACAAAATAAATCGTACTGACATCTTCCTAAGACATGTTAGTTCTGTGTTCTTATATTTCTCTCCCATACATTTTTGTTCTACACCTTATAGTGAATACTTACTGAATCCATCTGAATGTAATATTTTTCCCTCGTAATTTATTTCGTGTTATTGGCCCATATATATGTATATATCAGACAGTCGATACACTGCTGTTCTTCATGTCACAAATTTGGGCGCACTAGCTGGAAAGATTCAACTTCAGCCTTTCGCCTGATTCAGTAAAGTATTTGAGTAAGTTTAGTTTCTGATGCTGACCCAGGGTAACTGCAAAATTCATATATTGACTGGGCTGGATTTCCCAAGATAGCTTTATTTCGTTGAGTCTCAGTGAAAATTTCAGGCTTGTGTTCTAATTGACCAATATGTTGTTAGGCGGATCTAGCTCTCAGACCAACGTTTTCGTAGTCCACTATTTTGCAGACCGGCGGCTTCTTAAGTTTCCTTTTATGGATATATCGTGTGGGATGGGGCAATTACATGCAGAACTTTATGACAGTGAAGTTGGTCTGTCGCTTTATGTCAAAGGTAAGAACGAAGGCTAGACGAATTTTTATGTTAATCAGCAATTACTGCATACTTTTGTTTGCAGCATGAAAATAAGTAGCCGACATTAGGAGGTTTACTCGTAGGGTTTGAGTATTTGGATGTAAAGTCTTGGTTATTTTGTTTCCCTTGCTGTTGCTTTCTAAAGGGTTTTCTATTAAACTCTTGAGTTGACTTAATTTGTCACTTCCCATATGACAGCGAAGTTGTTTCTTCGTAAAGGTGTGACTACATTTTCGAAACTGTAAAACACGATGAATGAATACGCAGCAAGAACTGTTCGAAAGCAAAAGAAGTAAAGCGGAATTTACTTCGGCATTCTTTACGAAGGCATAATAACCGCAGTATTAAAACATAAAAATTTGTTGCAATATATGGTTTGCTAATTTCCGTATTATCAATATTGATGTCGAAGGTGTCTGAAAGGCCACTCTAATCAAAAGCGTTACTACAAACCACGCAAAAATATGTATATTTCTTTTGTTTCGCTTTTATTAGTCAAAGTGAGACACCAGTAGCAGATAAAGAGTAATTTTTAAATGGAACCCGCAAGGTCGATCTGGGCAAACGCTGTCAACATTCATAAAAGAGTGCAGGTGTGTAACAATAAGCCGAACGACAGTAACTGTTGTGACTCTAGCCCATATATTATGATATCTGTACGATCAAATCTGCAGCAGTGCATGATACATTTGTACCAGCAGTGTCCGGCCACTGCTCAAAGAGCTCTGTCATTCCCACCAACAGTTCTTGCAGGATGTCTGAAATACAGAGCGTTTTGTCTCTACAGAAGGAATTATGTTATGCTTCACTAATGTTCTGCATATTATGTGCGCTTTTAGGAGTATAAATCCCAATATCTTTGGGAAACGGTTCTGTTTGAGCTTTTAAATTGAATGTGGAGAATTGGCTTCTGGTCGGATGCGACCGTCAGAAATAGCTAAACTCAGCAATGTTCTATGTCCGGTGAGACGGATGTTTCCGACGCTCCAGTAAATAACGTTTTTGTCCCCCTTTTCCCACCTAAAGACTAAAATCAGACCCAGGTTTCAAAATGCTGTGGGGTTGACAAAGGTAAGGTGGTGGTCGATGTCCAAATCATTTGTGCAGCATGTTGCAAGTGAGGTTAAGAGTCCTGTACAGTTCACCAATTAATATGCAGTATTTTATTTGCTCGTACAAGGATATCAAAGAATATGGCGATAGATTATGGTGGTATCATAAATTAGCTAAAAATTATGGTTATTCGTTATTTATTTCTTAATGTAATTTATTTTTTATTACTGGATGAAATGAATATTATATCTTCCCACGCCCGTTGAGACGGTCCCTGGGGCTTACCCAGCCTCCTGTAATATGCGTACTGCGTCATTCCCTGGGGTAAAGCGGCCGGGGTGTAGTGCTGACCACTCACCTCCTTCTAGCGCCGAGGCTGCGAATGGGCTCGAGCTGTACCTTCACTTCCCCTTTGTGCCTACATAGGCATATCATGAGGTGAGCTTTACCTTTACCATCTTGAAAACATAATCACAGCAGGTCTGCTATGCCAGCCTGAAGCTCTTACACCAGCACCTGAGGATACTGTGGATGTGCTTCGTTGAAGGGTAACGTCCTTTGAAAATATTCTGAAGTAAAAAGTAATTCTTATGTATATTGGACCGTGCATCATTGTGATAGTTGAAGAATAAGAGACCAACTTGATGTCACTATTTATTAAGTTTTATTTCACTTCTTCTATCCTCAAAATGTTTCGGACATTAATACATCCATCATCAGGAGCTTGCGACTTTTCTATTGTATCATCACATTGGTCGTGTGTTCTTGTTTCGATATGTGTTGGAGTGGTATCCATGGTTGGGGTGGTATCCGTGTAGCAGGCTTTAGCCTGCTACACGGATACCACCCCAACCCAGCCACACCGAAACTCCAACACATATCGAAACAAGAACACACGACCAATGTGGTGATACAATAGAAAAGTCGCAAGCTCCTGATGATGGATATATTAATGTCCGAAACATTTTGAGGATAGAAGAAGTGAAATAAAACTTAATAACTGGTGACATCAAGCTGGTCTCTTATTCTTCAACTAAAAAGTAAATTTAAAGTTGTCCCTTTGTTGAACTGAACTCATAACATGAAGACGTATAATGAAGTGGAGATATGGCTCCTCGCATTCTTATCCTCGGCGCTAGATGGAGGTGAGTGGTTAGCTTCATGTTCCGGCCGCTTTGGTCCCATTACACTTTGAAGAGAAGACTGATGGGATCCAGAATTGGTCTGGGCGCTATGGAGTAGAAAAAATCTCTTAACCCGGTCAAGAATGGAAGAAAGAGATCCCGGTCTTACAGACTGTCGCTTAGACACTATTATATTCACAACCGAGTTACTGCTCGTTCTGAGAGACTTCGGTTGTTGTTCCTTATTTTGTCTGAGTATTGCCGAAAAGGGACTAAAATGTCGTCCTTGAAAACCCGCGTCGTCTCTGCCCAGCCACTCAGCAAATACTCGCACAGAAATTTCGTTCGCACAGTCGGGCTTTCAACCCACTTCTTTTACCGACAGGAAACTTCGGACATACAAATTGCAGTGGTAGTGCTTTGCTGTGTTTTTATTGTGTAATTGTACTCTGACTCCATTATCTTTCCATGTCATTCGACATTAGGTAACATTTAGAGTAGAAACAGCTACATATAAGTGATGTAAGAAGGAATACATCTCTCTGTGTAACAAGTAACTAATTATCTAACTAACTCACTCCATTGAACAAAGTCCTTTCTGAGGAGCTAACAGATCCTCAGGTAATCAAGACATTCCCAACATGTTATGGAACCGGCAGGTTCATAACAATGGTAATAAAATCCACGCTTTTCCGTCACATTTTCTTTAGACCAATCGGAATAGCAACATTATCGTCCCATCCACTGCTTGGTCCAAATTGGTTATTTCTTCCGTTTTTAACACCAAATATTTATATGCATTTCTGTTTTTTTTCCCCATGCTGGCAACATGACCCACACCTCTTATCCTCCTTGGATATTTCAGCGTAATAATATTTGGCGAATGTGCAAATTACGAAACTTCTCATTCTGAATTTTTCTGCATCCTCCGATTACATTATCCTGGTTAAGTACCCTCTCTTCGAACAACTTCCGTCTGTGCTCTTCCCTTAACATAACAGACTACGCCTCATACTCACCCCAAAAGATGGCCAAAATTATAGTTCCGTAAATTGTAAGGCCCTTACATATTATGTTATGCATATTTTAAACTCTCTCACAGCCTAGCATTATACACAATAAGACTGATATTCAGAAAATTCTACCTAAGTATTTTTCATCAATAAAAAATGACAATTTCAAGAACATGAATTATCTGTATACCCCTTCGATATAAGCATACAATTATACAACGATATAGGTTGCAGTTACGGTTCGTAACGTTGACTTAATTATATCTCATTACGTATAAGGAATCTTCCGCGCCAGAAATCCTTTTTGCCTTTGCACAAGTACCACTAACCTAGGTGCTAATAAACCCATTAGGAGCTCGATATATTACAGGTACGGTACTTGTAATTTTTTCGGTTGTCATGATAGATACATTAATTTTAACTTAATTTTTAAATTGGTTTAAAAACCTAAGTAAGCCTACTAATTTCCTTTAATTGCCTTACGCGGATGTTTGATACAATAAATATCGTCGTTGCGAGCTCGCAGGGGAAAAGGATGTGGTGTAACGTTAAGTTTATACAATGAGAATCATATTGGTTTATTCTTAGAATTAAGTAATGCCGTGAAAACTAAACATAACCTTCTGATTTCTCAGTGATTTTGCTTATATCAGTCACTGCCTACGATCTTGCACTAAGTGGTAAAGTGAAAGCTGACTGTCCACGCCATGAAGTCATATACAGAGAGACGATGTATAGCTGTAATCATTCTTACGCTGGCCGGTAGGTGGAGCTGAGTGGTCAAAATCAAGCCCCGGTTGCTGTAGGTCGGGTGAAGAACCCGGTACCAATTTTTTACACATGTAAGTCTATTATTGCGGATATGGGTTCGCTGTTACAAAGGTGATCATAATACACATATCACTCTAGTCAGAATAGCGATTACTCCCCTTGTAACTCATTAAATGTGATGCGAGTGTATCTCATTTCGGTAAACGAGGCTCTGAAATCCACGTAATGGCGGTATTTAAGCAGTATGTATCATGGAGGAGTAAATTCATTGAACCGTGTTATGGTTTTAATCTGCTACCACTCACTATAGGCCTATCTGTTATCAGGAAATGCCGTTACCAGATATTCTTTAATTTAAACTTTATAAATTATTAAGTATTAAATTTTATTTCTCGTTTATTTGATTAATTTCTTCAGTGCAGTCAAAATTGTAAAACCATTACTAACCAAATGAACTAGCGAATGAACAAGTGGACCGTCAGCACAACAAATGTATCTTCAGACAACATTATTATTGTCTAAAACGTGTTACATGTTTCGGCTTATTCATAATGGCATAATCAGGCACAAGCATAGCAAATATATGACAAGATTAGCATTTACATAAAACATGCAACTAATAAAAACGTCTCAGTCTTACAGATATTTACGAAGGGTGAGCGCAAAGTAGTGCCTCCATATTTGTGTCTGTACTTCCAGACAAATATCACAATGAAACGAAACACTCGAAATGTCTCGGAAAGTGTAGTTTCGCTGTGCCTCATTTTTCTTCTCTGTTTCGACAAGACGCTGCCAGCGCTGATCAATTTTTTCTATCCCGTCGCTGCAGAACTCTGCAGGCTATTTTCGAGACCATTTTCACTTAGCAGTCTGAACATCTCCATCACACGTGGAATTAATTCCTTTGATGTATTTCTTGAGGTTGTAGAGAACCAGCAGTAAGACGGTACCCAAAGCCGGGATGCCGGGAGAGTGTGGAGCAACTTTAAATCCGATGCCCTCTATCGTCGCTGAAGTGGCAGCAGTATTGTGGTTGTAATGGGCGATAATGTGTTAAATTTTAACATTCAATTTTGCCTTTTCATTTCAACTTACTTACTTACTCCATGGTGCAGAGTCCTTCTTGAGAAGCTAACTGGTTTGCAGCTAGTCAAGGAATTCCCCGCATTTCACGGAACCCGAAGGTTCATTACCGCACTCACAAGCGTC
>Ga0123352_10004470_pt1 | contig 20619 bp, 15 predicted proteins | sample TergutLab28metaG_FD_89700 | JGI IMG/M metagenome (GOLD analysis project Ga0123352, IMG submission 89700) | Labiotermes labralis P1 segment gut microbial communities from Petit-Saut dam, French Guiana - Lab288 P1 | ecosystem: Host-associated > Arthropoda: Insects > Digestive system > Gut ...
AAAAAACTGGCTACTTGGCGATGGAGGAATATGTGTTTTTATGATGCTTTGAACTTTTACTTGCTTTTATTTTAAAAGGGTATTTTCACTCGCGTGAAAATACCCTTTCTTTGACAGTCTGACAGCGGCATGTATTCTTCATGCCGCTGTTTTTAGTACTTAAATTAAACCTGTAATGACTAATTTGTTATTTCATATAACATAATGTGCTTTATGAAGCAGTGTCTATATTGTTGCCAGGGTATATTAAGGTCATTGTGTAGTATTGTCATTAGTTTGGATACAGACATATTATATGGAGAGAATGATGCCTTCATATCAGAGAGTAGCAGCGTTTCTCACAAATAGAGATATGGTCATCAATAGCGAAATACTAGATGGCGAAATTAAAGGAGGTAGTTGAAATGGGAACTACAGAAATGGGTTTACTTTTGGCTGCGGCAATGTCTTTTGCTTCTCACACAGGTGTAACGGCAAATAGAAGGCAACCGGTAAGGCCAGTACCGCCTATAGGCATTCTGCCACCGGCCAAAATCCCGGCTATGAATGAATTTTCGGTTTCAATAGGTACTGCCAGTTCTTCGAGAGGGCATGCTTGGATTCTTACAGCGTCGCAACGCCCTGACCTGCAAGGACATTGGTTTGCTCCAGGTACAAGGGTAGAAATCTTTGCATCACCAGCACCAGGCTACATTTTTTCTCATTGGACATTCAACAATCTATCAACAGGAATCGTTACCACCGATACGCGTGCAATTATGACATTCACCGTTCGAGGTCATATAGCAATAGTCGCTCATTTTTCACATCGTCCACCGATAGCCCCCGTGCCACCAATTGGAAGACCTCCAACACATCGTCCACCGGTAACACCCGTGCCGCCAATTGGGAGACCTCCAACACATCGCCCTCCGGTAACACCCGTGCCGCCAATTGGGAGGCCTCCGGCACATCGTCCACCGGTAACACCCGTGCCGCCAATTGGGAGACCTCCGGCACATCGACCTCCGGTAACACCCGTGCCGCCGATTGGGAGGCCTCCGGCACATCGACCTCCGGTAACACCCGTGCCGCCAATTGGGAGGCCTCCGGCACATCGTCCACCGGTAACACCCGTGCCGCCAATTGGAGTGCCTCCGGCACATCGCCCTCCGGTAACACCCGTGCCGCCAATTGGAGTGCCTCCAACACATCGACCTCCGGTAACACCCGTGCCGCCAATTGGGAGGCCTCCTGCACATCGACCTCCGGTAACACCCGTGCCGCCAATTGGAGTGCCTCCACAGTAACCAAACCAGCCACAATATTATAAAAAGCTGAGTTGTGTAAGTGCTCATGTTAACTTCTACAGAATATTGTCAGAATGAAACTTGCGCAGTATCCAGCCGTACCACGATCAGGAAGTGCATCAAGACTATATGATTTTAGTCTTGATGCATTTTGAATTTAAGAAAGGTCTGCACAATCATAGAAGATTATGAGCTTGGAAAATTACTTATGTATCAACAGGTTCTAGCTTATATAGTTGGTGCGAGGCCTGTGGATATTAGATGAACCGTTTTACCCTTTAGTAGCTTTGAAATCTTATATCCTTCCATGCTATATGCAATTCTCGGTGTTAAAACTCTTTCAAACCAACCTTTCAAAAGACTTAGCACAGTTTTAAACCAAATAGGGTAAAACAGCGCAATATGCTCTGCCCATTTTATTACGATTGTAAAATTTCTTGGCCTTCATCCATCCTCTTTCTGTAGCCGTAAAACAGGATTAAATTTCATTTTTCCAAGCTCCACGGTTTTCACACATACTCTCTTTGACCTCCCCATCTAACTTCAATTTTTGGGCATATACAGATCCTCTTTTCATTTACCATTGTAATGTTTAGATACTTTAGTATTTAAGTATTTTTTTTGGCGTTCGTCGCTTACTTAGAGATAACGCCGCCTTTGGGCAATTATGTATGCACCGATAGCAGTTCTCACAGCTCTTTGAGTCGAGGACAGGGTATCCATTTTTGGCGTTCTCAAATGCTTTATGCGGGCATTCTTGAGTGCAAAGTCCACATTGAACGCACTTATCTTTATGCAGATAAATCTTCACAGTGATAAGTTGCCCTGCCATCTTATTTGGCGCATTTATAATGCTTCCGAATTGAAATCTAGGGACATAGCTTTGTGGCTTCCCATCCTCCAGCAATTCCAAGAAGTTAAAACAATCACGGTCTAGCTTCTTTTCGATGCTTCTTTCAAACTCGAAAAATCGTTTAATAAATGGAGCGATAAGCGAACCATCGCTTGCTGGACTTCGATATGCTCTGTCCATGATAGTAATAATGTTTTTCTCTCGTAACTTTTTCGCTAATATTCGATTTGTATTTAATGAGCATAATCCTCGTGTATTAAAAACAAACGCTGGAGTTTTTTTCAATAGCCGAGGCATTGCATCCAAATAGTTCATCATAGCTCTTGCAGGGGATGCATGATATGTAGGCGTACCGATTATCATGGCATCATAACTATTGATGCTTAATATTTCCTTGTTTTCCACTGAAAATATATCTACCTTGCAATCTTGGAGTAAACGAATGCGTGTGAGTTCTGCAATTTTTTTCGTTGCACCAACCCCTGAAAAATACAAAATCAAAATTTTCTTCATCAGATACTCACCTCTGTTTTTCAAATGCCACACTTGTGGCACTTTTAATTTTATAGTATACTGTTTCTACAGTCAATAGTGTGGCGGTAAGTTCCACATTTAATAAGAAATGGGGCAGAATCTAACATGAACGCTAATAAAGTAAACCCACTAACTATCCAGTCAAAGCAATGGATGTTGGACGCACTTTTACAGCTTATGAAAGAGAAAAAGTATAATGAAATCACAATTAAAGAATTAACTGCACGAGCCAGTCTTGATAGAAAAACCTTTTATCGTCATTTCAAAACAAAGGACGAATTATTAGCCTTGCCTGCAAGAGAGATCTTTGATAAATATGTAAACAAACTTAATAATTTACATGAACTAACATCACATGAAGCCTTAAAAATATACTTTCATCTATGCTTGCAGTACATTGACTTTTTCGAGTTGATTCAGACACATAATTTGCAAATGGTTATCCTTGCAAAACTTTCTGAATACTTACAAATGGTGAACGAGATGTTTTTAGATAACCAAGCTTATAATAAGAAATCGACATGGGAATTAACATACGAAGCAGGGGGGCTTTGGAATATAACAATACTTTGGATACGTAACGGTGCAAAAGAAACACCAGACGAAATGGCTAGAATTGTTGGCTTAATTTCATCACCAATATAGACATCATATATTGGTACTTCACTAAACGGCAAGTAAGGTAAATAACCGGTCATTTGCTACTCACCCTCCCCTTTCATTTTCATTTGTTTTTATATGAATGTTTCTAAGGTAAAAATGTGGATTGTTTTCGTAATAGGCGTGGTGGTATTGGTTGCGTTAGATTTATGGCTGAAAGTTTGGTAAGTCAATAATTTGCAAAGCAGCCCTCCCCGCACTCTTATAGATGGCTTGCTTGGGCTTAGGTACTTTGAAAATTCAGGGATGGCTTTCGGGTTTTTAAGTGGACATGATTGGTCTGCATGGGTAATTTCTGAGGTGAAAGTAGCTGCGCTAGTAGCACTTTTGGTGTATTATTACAGACTTCCATCAGGAAAAAAATACTGGTTCATACGCATTCCGCTAATAATGATTTTTGCGGGTGGGGCAGGTAATTTATTTGACCGTATAACTCTTGGTGCTGTGCGGGATATGCTTGAATTTTTATTTATGAATTTTGCTATATTTAATCTTGCAGATGTATTTATTGTTACGGGTATTATAATTTGGACAGTTTTTGAGTTATTTCTCTTCAAAAGTTTTACAAGCAACCAACATTTTGAACAGCAAAGCCCATAAGTCCAGGCAATTCTAAGCCTTATCGTATGGGCTTTTTCCCTGCCCTAAAAGTTCACCTTGCAAGAACCCAAACGCCTTACTGATGGAGGTGCAATTGATGAAATTGGAAAATCGCAAGTTATCTCACATGAAATGGAAAGTGTCGTTCAGATATTGAAACAAGGATTGGAAAAAGTCAAAAAAATAAATGTAGGGTCAGGGGATTAGACATTTCCTTTCCCATCTGTTCCGTCTATCCAGTCTATCCAAGGGACGGCAAAATATTTATGTAAAAAAAACGCAGAAATATTTTACCTCTACACCCTTGGCAGCATGGATTTTTGCCATCATTGCTCCGCTGAAAACGGTGGAAAGGAAGGAAAAAATCATATGGGAATCCCCGAAAATTTGTGCTATGATATATAGAGTAACTTACTTTGTATGCTTCTCTGTCTTGCTGTGAGTGGCACAAAGAATTTTATATTCGACGAAGTGGGGAGTTTGATGAGAAAATATTTTATAGATAATATCCGTTGGCTTTGTATCTTAATGCTGTTTCCCTTTCATATATTCAGAATATACAACTCTTTTATGGAAGGTTTTTATGTGGAAGGGCAAGATGTCATCCTTACAACAGGTTTCATTGTTGCAATGTCTCCGTGGTTTATGCCACTTTTGTTTGTGATTGCAGGGATAAGTTCTTCCTATGCTTTAAATAAAAAAACGAACGGGGAATATGTCAAAGAACGTATTTATAAGCTATTTATTCCGCTTATTGCCGGAATACTCGTAGTTGTTCCTGCACAAACCTATTTTGCGGAAAGATTTCATAATGGGTATACAGGCGGTTATCTTTATCAATATGTATTGTTTTTTACTGGACCTACCGATCTGACGGGATATAGAGGTGGATTCACGCCTGCTCACTTGTGGTTTATCTTATATTTATTTGTTATTTCAATAGTAGCACTTCCACTTATGTCCGCATATAAAAATTCCAAAAGAAAGATTCTCCCCGAAAAAATCCCGTTTTGGCTTTTACCTTTACTATTCATCTTCCCAATGTTGATGAACCCAATACTAAATTTTGGATTGAGCGTTGGGGAATACTTTGCGTTTTTTATGTTAGGATACTTCATTTTATCACGCGATTCCTTTGTTCAAAAACTTGACCAGTATCGTTATCATTTACTTATTGTATGCTTTGTCTTTATGATTTTAAGTATCAGTGCATGGTTGTTGCAACTATTCGGTATTTTTGAACTGCCTCAGATTGCAATTCGTGTTTTACTATCACTATATGGCTGGCTTGCAATTCTCACAATTTTAGGACTTGGAAATCATTATTTGAATTTTAGAAACAAATGGACTGATTATTTGTCGGTTTCTTCCTTTCCCGTTTATATATTCCACCAAACATGGATTATTGTAGTCGCATATTTTATTATTTTGGCGACTTACAACATACCACTTCAAATGGTTTTGATTTTGCTTGCCAGTTCCTTGCTTACCTATGCAACATATGAACTGGTCAGGCGGATACCTTATATACGTTTCTTGTTTGGGATAAAGCCAAATCAAAATAAATAAACTACTGTGTAATGAATCCTAAAAACCTCATCAGGCATGGCATTTTCAAGCCTTAGTCTATGGGTTTTTTTCAGTCTTTAAAAAAATCCTCTTGATAAAAATTTAAAGGGATTATTTCACCGTTTTCTGTATTGCCTCACTTTGTTATGCCTTACTGCCAGTTACATTCAAAGAGGCCGTGCCAGTAATATAACGCTTGACGTAAGTTAAATATTCTCTTGACAAAATGCCGCAGGGGCGAAATTAAAAGTACATCTTAGTGCAAAATCCGCATTAAAGTTTTGCGGTTTTTTGCACTCTATTAAATTTTAATTTTGCCCTCGGAAGATGGCATGGTATATCTTAGTAAAGACATTTTTCACCGTACAATAAAAAAAGGCATGGCGGCGGTTCCACCTTGCCTGTGAATGCTACGTTCAGCTATTCGTTAAAATTACTTTTTTGCGAGAACATATCCAAACGACAACCAATCACTTTCAACCATTAATTCAATGTCTTTCTGATAGTTTGGGTCGTCGCTCTTTGCTCCGTGTTCAAGCCACCATTCCCTAGCATCTTCGCAATATCCACTTTCAAGTATCGTAAACCCAGCTTCGGCTACAGCTTTCCTTGTTACCTCTGCTGTAGCAAAGCATTTGTCAAAATTGTGTTTCTTGCAACACTCTGGCACAGGCATATCCAGACACATTGGCTCGGCTAAACCTAAGACAGCACCACATTTTATAATGCGGTGGATTTCTTTTAATGCGGCAATATAACCTTCAGATCCTTGATATCGCCTTAGCATTTCTAAACAGGTAGTAACATAAGCGTAATCGAAATGATTATTAGGTAAATGCGTGTTCGGAACACCAACCCCAATACCTAGAATCTTATCCTCAACGCCAAACTTGCGGGCGTTTTCCATCAAAGGTTCTATTCCATAAGTATAGCCGTCGATTGTACCGCCAGGGTCTATACCAACTATATTAACGCCGTATTCTTTAGCCAAAAAACACGTTTGATGCCCACGGTAAAACCCTATATCAATAAGTTTTTTGCCACTTTCAAGAGCCATTTTCTCCGCTAAAAACTCGGCTAATTGCAACCCACCTGGTCCAGCATGGCTATCATGGTTGTTAGCAATATTTTCATTTTTAGTGTACTTTCCCGATTTTTCATATTTCATATATATAGTCCTTTCCCACAGATTATTAAAACCTTAGATTTATCATACCATAGCGCTTACTGTGGCCTCAAGATAAAAAACAATTATAATAATCATAGTTAAGGATATTTTTAATTACGCCAAAATCTTGCTATCAATTCATTCTGCTCTGACTCGTTAGTAACGTATCCAATAGCGACTTCGCTTTTAGTGAGGCTAATAAGCTCCAATGCACGATTACGGCCAAGTGCACCACATAATTCAATGGCTCCATATCCCTCCTGCCATAGGTTGATTGTTTTTTTCTTGGCTTCCTCAAAATTTCGTACTGTGCAGACGGAGATATTTACGAATTTTGTATTAAACTCCGCCTTGTGAATCGCCGGGTCATTATGTGTATCCATCAAAATATAAGCGAATTTCTTCACAGCACACTCACTCTCCCTATTAATTTTTCTAGTATTGCATGTCCATAATTTATTTCAGATTGCTAGATTATGCATAAAGTCTTACTTTATATGAACTGAACGATAAAAAAGCCCTTGACAAAGTGCCGCAGGGCGGAATTAAAATACATCTTAGTGCAAAAATTACATTGAATCTTTATTTGCACACAATTGAAATTTAATTTCGCCCTCGGAGTAAATATAAAAATAATCCTGCATAACCTCTTTCAATTGGATTATGCAGGATTAAGCAAATTATAGTTACATCATCGTCAGAAGCCTTGTAAATATTGTCGCACCCTCTGCTCTAGTAGCTGTTGCTTTGGGATCAAATATGCCATCAGGGCGCCCTGTCACAATTCCAGCTGCCTGGATCGCAGCAACTGCTTCCATAGCCCAATAAGATATAGCATTTTGATCCGTAAATGCGTCCATTTCATCTTGAACAAGCTCTATGCTCATAATTTCAACATAGCGATAAAGTATTAATGCCATCTGCTCGCGGGTTATAGGCGAATGCGGCGCAAAAGTATCTTCACCCATTCCAGTGACAATACCAAGCTCGACCGCCCACTCTATCGCCGCAAAATACCATGCGCCTGTATCTACGTCATCAAAATTAGCCTCTGCATTCGCATAAGACTCCAAATCTATGCCTGTAAGATTTGCTAGAACTTGAGCAAACATTGCACGGGTCATATGCAGCTGTGAGCTGAACAAATTCGGAGCAGTGCCTGCAAATAATGAATGCTCCCAAGCTGTTCGCACAGACTGATAATACCAAACTGATGAGTCCACATCAATGAATGGAAATTCGTCCACTACAGACGGCACTATCTGTGATGCCACAGGAAGTGTCACTGGCGGGGTATCAATCGAAGCAGATGTAGCAGGCGTAGCTCTTTCATTGGCTTGTAATCCATTACCAGCACTGGTAATTGCTCTGACTCTAAAATCATAGGTGTTTCCGTTAACCAGGCCTGTGAAAGTATAGCTAAGATCGCTGCCGACACTTCTCCATGTTCTTCCGCCATCATTAGATACTTCAAAGCGAGTGATTGTTCGCCCGCCTGTGCTGGACGGAACACTCCACTCTAATATTGCACTACCGTCGCCTGTGGTTACAACGAAGTCTCTCGGTCTAGATGGAACTTGTGTTGCTGTACCACCCCCACCGCCGCCACCGCCTGCGCCAGAAGCTGGCGGAGCCTGCGCGGTGAAAATCACCTCATTGCGAAGCACAGAGTCAGTAAAGTTAGTACCGTCTCCAAGAGCTCTAACTCGAAGAGCCGTTCCATTAGTGACTCCAGCAAGACTAAATGAAGCCCCCAAAGTCGTTCCTATTACTACACCATTTGCATAAATGCGATACTCAGCTGCATTAGCATTAGCGGTCCAGCTTAGCGATGTGCCGGAAATGCTAATGATAGGAGCGGGTAGCTGCTGTGGCTGTGGTACTGCCGCAGTGAAAACTACTGTATTGCTGAGTTCGGAATCAGAGAACTTAATGGCGTCGCCAAGTGCTCTAACTTCAAGTGTTGTTCCGCTTGCAAGATCAATGAGATTGAAAGTCGTTCCCGTTACAACTCCTTCAAATGCCTCACCATTCACATAAATGCGATATCCCACTGCATTAGGAACAGCCGTCCAATTTAGCGTTGTGCCGGAGATGCTGATAGTAGGAGTGGCTAGCTGCATAGGGTGCGATAAATTGAAATTCATTGGAGTACTAAGCGCCGAGTCAAGGAAGTCGTCGCCATCACCAAGTGCCCGTACTTGGAGCTTCCCTTCACTACCGACAAGCCCCGCAAGGTTGAGCATCGTGGCAGTAGTTGTGCCCACTGCTACACCATCCACATAAACACGATATGAGATTGCATTAGCAACTTCCATCCAGCTTAAAATTAGGCCATCAGCACTAAAAGAAAGCATCTCGATTATAGGAGAAGGAAGTTGATTATGTGGCGGTGCTGTGAAAATAACTATATTACTCGGCATGGAATCACTAAAATTAATACCATCGCCAAGTGCTCGAACTTGGAACATTGTACCATCTAAAGTTCCGAGGAAATTGAACCATGGCACTTCAAAAGTCGTATCTAAAGCCCTGCCATTCACATAAATGCGATATCCATTGGCATTATCAATAGGCTCCCAGCTAAGAGTCATACCGATATTTGTGTGGGTAATACTAATAACTGGAGCTTCAAGCTGTGGAGGCTGCACTGCTTGTGAGTCGAACGTCACAGCGTTGCTAAGTGGAGAGTCAAGCATAATATCACCATCACCAATCGCTCTGACCCTAAATGTTGCTCCATCATCAGACTCATCGATAACGAAAGTTGTCCCAGTAACAATTTCTTCTATCGGCTGGTCATTCATATAAACACGATACCCCACTGCATCGGCAACCGCCGGCCAACTTATAGTCGTACCAAAAATTCTAATGACTGGAGCATCAATAGGTCTAGGCGGCAAAGTTGTAATATCGAAAACAATGGTATTGCTAAGCTCTGAGTCAACTACAGTTATTCCATTGCCAATCGCTCTGACTTCAAACGTTGTTCCATCGGCAATCCTGCCAAAATAGATTGATGATAACCACGGTATTGCTGGAAAGACTCTTCCCTGCGCAATGCCATTTATGTATAGACGATACCCTACTGCACCTGAAACAGATGACCAGCGTAACAAAGTACCATCCATGCTAATAACAGGAGCAATAAGTTGTGCAGGTGGTGGCGGTGGTGGAAGTGGTGCTGAGGCATCGAAAATTACTACATTACTAAATTCAGAGTCTCTAAAATCGTGATGACCACTAATAGCTCTTACTTGGATAATTGCTCCATCGCCAAGCCCATAAAAGCTGAACGTTGTAGTAAACGCACGGGTTGTACCCACTTCAACTCCATCTATATAAATAATATAGAGTATTGCTCCGCTAAGATGCGCCCAGCTCACAGTTGTACCTGATATACTAATAACAGGAGCATCTAACTGCTGACGCTGATCCTCTCTATCAAAAATTATGCTACCACCGCGCCAGGAATCAAGGAAATTCACACCATCTCCAATTGTCCTGACACTAATTTGTACCCTGCCTTCAATTTCACTCAGATCGAACGTTGTTCCAGTAATAATCGGCTCTATTGGATTACCATCCACATAAATACGATATCCAATTGCATTAGGAATAGCTCTCCAGCTTAGTATTGTCTCGAAAATTCTAATATTTGGATCCCTAAGACGCGTCGGCAGAGACGAGAGCGGAAATTCAAAGACTACAGTATTACTAATTTCAGAATTAGAAAAATAAATCCCATCGCCATTCGCTCTAACCATAAATGTTGTTCCCTCGTCATAATGACTTATATCTAACTCCGGCCAACTAGGGAAGGTCCCCCTTGCCCTTATGTTATTTACATAAATAGAATAGCTAGTTGCATTAGGTATAGTGTCCCACCTTAGCGTCGTGCCCTCAATTCTAATAACAGGAGCATCCAGCTGTGTAGCCGGCTCTGTTTCTGCTGGCAGAACTATAGCATTGCTAAGCTCTGAGGTAAAGAACTGGTAACCATCACCAATTGCTCTAACTTGAAGCGTTGTTCCATCAGCAAGTCCGGCGATGACAAATATTCTTGTTCCTAAAAAAGTCACTTCTGCCATTTCACCATTAATATAAATGTGATATGTCCCTATATTAGAAGCATCCCGCCAGATTATAGTAGTGCCAAATACTCTAATACCAGGAGCGTCAAGCTGCTCGGCTGTATCTGACGGTCGAAAAATTACAGCATCGCTAAGCTTAGAATCAAGGAAGATATTACCATCACCTATTGCTATGACCCTAAATTCCGTTCCCATGTCAATCCAAGGGAATCTGAAATATCTTTCTCGCGTTGTTCCCTCTGCTTGGCCATTTACATAAACACGATACTCTGATGCAAGGCCAACAGACTCCCAGGTTAAAGTAAAAGTTATGCCACAAAATCTGGCAACAGGCGCATCAAGCTGAAGAGGTTGTTGTGCTGCCGCATCAAAAATTATGGCATTGCTTCGTGCGGAATCAAGGAAATTCCACTCACCAAGCGTTCTGACTTGAAGCACATCTCCATCGTTAAGTGAGTCAAAGATAAAAGGTGAACTCATAACGAACTCCTGCACTACTTCACCATTCAAATAAACACGATACCCACGTGAGTTCTCAACAGAATCCCAAACTATCGCCGTGCCCAAAAGCCTAATCACTGGTGCATCAGCCTCTTCAATCCATGGATAACGTTCCCAGTTTACAATTAGTACAACATCGCTTGGCATTATAAAGCTAATTGGAAGATGCCATAGCCACTGAGGCCGCCCCTCAAGCTGTTCTGCCACCTGCTCTGCCACAGTACCTGAATCATCAACGGCAACCGTCAAGCCCGTAAGGGAATACCCAGATCTTATACCCGTCTCGATTTGAACTATCTGCCCTCCAGTGTACACACCTGCGCCTGACTGCCATGTAATAACTTCCCCATCTCTTAACGGTGGGTTATTATCGATAGTGACCGTATGAGTCTTTGCTGCTACAGCTGCATCGAAAATTATGGCGTTACTAAGTTCGGAATCAAGGAAATTGTCAAAGCCAAACGCCCTGACCCTAAGTTCATCTCCGTCAGTAAGTTCATTAAAGATGTAGAATAAATTCCAATTCCAACTCACGCTAACTGCTTCACCGTTCACATAAATACGATATCCAGATGCATCGGCAATAGAATCCCAAAATAACGCCATTCCGAAAAGTCTAATGATCGGTGCATCCAAATACTGAGCTTCCGGGGAACGTTCCCAATTTGCGGTAATAGCTACGTCGGAATTTGGCATAGTAAAGTGAACCAGTCTTTGCAATTGCTGCCCTTCGAGCTGCTCTTCCACTAAACCTGAATCATCAGAGGTAACCATCCAGCCCCTAAAGGAATACCCTCTTCTTGTGCCTGCATCAATCCGAACGTTTTGCCCCTGAGCATACTCGCCTGCACCTGATTGCATTTGGATATGTTCACCATCTCTTAACGACGGGCTATTCTCAATAGTCACCGTATGAGTTCCTACCTCTCCACCGCTAAGCTCATATACCAGTTTGTCGTCAGGGTAAGTCATTTCGCCCGGAAGCGGCATTTCTTCCGGCAAAAAGTCCTCTGCTGGAAATTCCGTAGCGCAGTCCACCTCTGCTTCAAGTGTTACAAAAGGCACTACAGGGATAATCATCGTAATTGCAATTAAAAGTGCAATGAAAGTTCTTACCCTATGTAACAATTTACTCATGCATAAATTCCTCCTTAGTAAATGTCTAATTTAAGTAAGAATATCATAGTACGGTGCACTTGACAATACATTTTCGATACCCAAGTACTTAATTGTTAAGTCAAGTGTGAATGTCCGAGAAAAAATCTTAAATGTGCTAATTTCAACCAAAACATTTACTGAGTCCATCGTGTTTTTCATCACTTTTTGACTATGCCTCCTAGTTTATTCCTTTCAGAATACGTCGCCGACGTCTCCTAAATTGATGAAAAATTATGCTCAAAAGCCTTCTCCAGAAATTTTCCTTTGAGCACGCTCTAAGACATGCTCTTCAGTAAAATACACTTAACCTTTGTACGAATTTAGCTGTAGAAGACAATAAAGAGTTGTAAATGAGTTAAATATATATTATAATGAGCAGACAATTGCAAATGTTTGTCAGTCTTTTATCAGTCAAGATGCGGATACAAACAAGATATAACGTGCTAACAATTGGCTCAATTCAACAATTCACACCCTTAGCTCAGTGGATAGAGCGTTCGGCTCCGGACCGAAAGGCCATGGGTTCGATCCCCGTAGGGTGTATGCTAAAATGACACGCAAAGTCCAACTTGAGGAAACGCCGAAGAAACACCGTCGTTTCCTCCGTCCGGGCGGGACTTGTTTTTTGCACATCTAATCTTTTGCGCTCGTCACTAAAGTTCAGGACTTTTGGTAACTCTAGAAAGCTTCACTTTCCTCTACACTTTGTACCAAGCTCCCGATTGCCTTGTCCCCACTTCTAAAAACTTCATTTTTCAGGGAACGCGGGTCAAACACGTTGCTGATTTACGCTCTAGGAACTTGCGCAAATCCATTTCCCCGGGAAAGTCCGCAGGATTTTTCCCCACTGCGCTGACGGGTTCCAACTGCGGCAAAGATTCTCCTCATCCAGTAAAAAACTATCTGCACTTTCTTATGCAATTTTTTAAGTTATTTGGACTATATTATCAAAAGTGGCCTTGGCCACTTTTTTGAGTTAATAAAAGGTAAGGAGTATTTCCATGAATGCTATTGAATGGCTAAAAAACGAAATTCAAGGCAATAACAGCTGCACGCTACAACTCATGTCCATTTATGAGGTAGAAAAAGCTAATGAGCTCCACCAAAATTTCCCTGAATATCAAGAAACGCCGCTTGTTCCTCTTAATTGTTTGGCAAGCGACCTTGGTCTTGGCGGCATCTATGTAAAGGATGAGTCTGAACGCTTCGGGCTGAGTGCCTTCAAAGTTTTAGGCGGCTCATACGCCATAGCCGCGTATTTAGCCGATAAGCTGGGCACAGACATATCATCTTTCGATTCACTCTTGGCAAGCCGCGAAAAATTAGGCGAAATATACTTCTATACAGCCACTGACGGAAATCACGGCAGAGGCGTCGCTTGGGCAGCTAAAAAATTCGGTCATAAAGCTCATGTCTATATGCCGGATGGCGCATCTCTTAACAGACGGGATAAAATCCGCTCCGAAGGTGCGGTATGTGAGATAATCGAGGGCTCCAATTATGATGAGTGTGTGCGTTTAGCTGCCTTAGAGGCGGACAAAACTGGCGGTGTCATCGTTCAAGATACTTCCTGGGAAGATTATGAGGAAATTCCTGGTCGAATCATGCAGGGCTATGGGACCATGGCACAAGAATCGGCTCAACAGCTTAAAAAACTGGGCGTTTGGCCTTCTCATATCTTTATACAGGCAGGGGTCGGTTCCTTAGCGGCGGCTGTTTTGGGATTTTTCAAAAACTTCTCACCTAACAACTGCCCTATCACAATAATAGTTGAGCCTCATGGAGCCAACTGCCTATATAAAAGCGCACTCAGCGGCAAAAGAGAGATTATAACAGGAGAACTTCGAACAATAATGGCAGGCCTCTCCTGCGGCGAGCCAAATCCTGTGGCTTGGGAGCTATTAAAGAACCATGCATCTTTTTTCGTATCTTGCCCGGACTATGTTGCTGCAAAAGGTATGCGAATGCTATCATCACCTATGGGTAGTGATATGAGGGTTATATCCGGGGAGTCAGGGGCCGTTGGCATTGGTCTTTTGGCGAGTATAATGACAGATGATAATTTGATAGATTTTAGAGTGTCACTTGGTCTTAATAAGGAGTCGAAGGTTTTGTTTTTTAGTTCAGAGGGCGCAACGGATTTGGATAAATATAGGTCAATTGTATGGGATGGAGATATCACTGATCCGAGTCTGTCTTCATAAGGAATGGATGGCTGGAGGCGGAGCTTAGGGGCATGTCCATATCCATCTTTATGAGTGGTAGATGCACATAAACTTAAAAGGAGGAGAAGTATGGCGATATTTTTAGCAGGCGGCACAGGTTTTATCGGAAGCCATATGGCAGTGGAGTTGTTGAATCAAAATTACGACATAGTTATTGCCGACAGTTATTCAAACAGCACCTCCGAAGTATTAGGCCGCATTAGAAACATTACAGGATGTGAATTTACTTTTTATGAAGCGGATATAAAAAACGGCTCAAAACTTGATGAAATATTTAGCAAGCATAAAATAGACTGTATAGTCCACCTTGCGGGATTTAAAGCTGCTGGTGAAAGCGTGGATATGCCTCTCAAATATTATGCGAATAATCTTAATACTACAATTTCACTTTGCGAAGCAATGAAACGTCATCACGTTAAAAAGATTATATTTTCTTCATCAGCGTGCGTCTACAGCGACAAAAATATAATGCCCATTACCGAAGAAGGTATTGTTGGGGACTGCCCCAATCCTTATGGCTGGACAAAGCTCATGTCGGAACAGATACTGCGTGATGCGGCATTTGCAAGTCCTGATTGGGCTGTTGTGATGCTGCGCTACTTTAATCTAATCGGAGCGCACGAAAGCGGCGATATCGGCGACGATCCAACAGGCGTACCAAAAAACTTGCCGCCTCGTATATCTCAAACTGCCGCAGGGCGCTATGACTTTATGGAAATTTATGGAGACGACTACCCCACTTTGGATGGATCTTGCGTGCGTGACTATATACATATTGTTGATCTGGTCAAAGGACATATAGCCGCTATGAAATTCTGTGAAAACAACACAGGAGCGGAAGCATTCAACTTAGGAACAGGCAGAGGCACAAGTAATTTTGAACTCATAGCTGCATTTGAGCAAGCTAATAACATAAAAGTACCGATAAAAATATCTGAGCGTCGCCCCGGAGATGCTCCAATCTCATACTGTTCAACTGAAAAAGCGGAAAAGTTACTTGGATGGAAGGCAGAAAAAACAGTAGAAGACGGCTGCCGTGATATGTGGCTTTGGCAGAGCAAAAATCCAAATGGGTACAAATAGTATAAATCATAGTTTGAACTGAATCTTTAAAATAGCGTAACTAAAGCCATTAATCATGAGGTGATATGATGTATAATTCCCATGAAAGAACGATTACTACAGAGCGATTAATTCTAAGACCGTTTGATATATCAGATGCAACACGCGTTAGCGAATTTTGCAACAATTATAATATTTATAAAAGCACGCTGACACTTCCCTATCCATACCCTATCCAGTCTGCCCTGCTTTGGATTAATACCCATGAAGATAATTTCAGAACTGATAAGTCTTACGAGTTTGCCATAACTGATAAATCTAGCTGTGAGCTTTATGGAGCGATTGGGCTTTCCAATAACCAAAAACACAAAAATGGTGAAATAGGTTATTGGATCGGTGAAGACTACTGGGGCAACGGCTATGCAACCGAAGCACTTGGAGCAATAATTAAATTTGCTTTTTTCGAAAAAGGTTACCATAAAGTATATGGCAGGTATTTTGTTTCAAATCCCGCTTCTGGAAAGATTATGCAGAAAGTAGGCATGACACACGAGGGTGTTTTGATAGAGCATGTCCTGAAAGAAGGCAGGTATGAAGATTTAGTTTACTATGGAATTTTAAATAAGTAGAGGCACACACCATCCGAACATTTTTAACCATATAATTGTTTCTGACAGGCTTATTGCTCCAATCTTTTAAAATTACCCTCCGCTGAGCATGCACTTTTTTAATAATATAGTCCTAAAGCAATTCCGGCTCATAATCATACTTTCGATAAATTACCCATAAGTGATTTAGCTATACTTAGCAATCAAAGTCTCAAGCGCAAGCCTGTCACCTATGCGCCCCGTCTTTATTCTTACATCCGCATCTAGGCAATCCTTTAGAGCCTGCACTAGTTCACCGTCTCTAAAGTTGCCTGCCTGCTTCATGCATTCTTTTATCGCAAAGGGCGGAGCACCTAAAGCTCCTCCAATTTCTGATGAAGATTTGCCCTTCGCCTGAGTGCACGCAAGCATTAGTCGAAATTGCCGTGCAATTAAACTTAGCACTAAAATTGGCGACTCCTTCGCATCCATAAGATTCTCAAATATCCCCATAGCTCGGGACTTGTTTTTTTGCGCCAGCGCATCCACCAAGGCAAATACTTTAAGCTCAATGCCTTTGGTGCATACTGCGTCTATATCCGCTTCTATAGCAACACCTTTGTCCACACAATAAGCCGCAAGCTTTGTCATTTCTTGAGCAATACTCTCCATGCTGCTTGATAGCCCTCTAATAAAATACAGTGCCGTAGGTTTTTCTATTGCAATGCTTTTTAGTTTCATCTCACGCACGACCCAACTTATAAGTTCGCTCTCAGTCGGCCTCTTAAACTCAATGCATTCCCCTACTTGAGAGATAGTCTTGTAAACCGCGCTCCGCTTATCAATATTATCCTCAATAAATACAATTATCCCGCTCTCCGGCAAGTCTTTAAGCCCTGCCGCCATAAGTGCAGAGTCGTCTTTTCTGCCTGCAGCGAGCAACCCGCTGTTTTTCACTATAACAAGCCTATATTCGGAGAAGAACGGTAAGGTCTCTACAGCATTCAAAATATTTGTAACGCTCTCTTTGTCCACAAACACGTCTACATTCATGGTCGGATCACCTTTAGAGGCTATAAATCCCTTCATCCGCTCTTCGTATATATTTATTAAATATTTTTCCTCACCGTAGAATAAATAACAATTGCCTAAATTGCCCTGTTCAAGACTTTTGGCTAGTTCTTTCATCTGTTGTCCTCCTAGGGGGTACTGACATAAGTTTGGTATAGAGGGCGATGACGCATATTCAGAATCTATCTGCTAGACAGGTTGCCTGTCTGCGTAGCCGCCGGGCAGCAAAAGCTTCAGCATTTGCGACTAGGGATCCCTTGAAAAAAGTGACGTAGAATCAGTCGGAAAGCTACATACCTTAATTTGTGTCTACACCCGCAAGTTTCGTCGTTATTTCGCCTGTTCTAAGATCTATTGTAATCGCTCCGTGCGTATCAGTCGAATAAAATTCAATACCACGCTCCAAAATACGCTCCACCACAGTCGGGTGAGGGTGGTTAAATGGATTATGTACGCCAACCCCGGCGATTGCGACTCTAGGTATTGACGCTTCTAAAAAATCATCACTTGTTGAAAATCTCGAACCATGGTGAGCTACTTTCAAAATATCAGTTCTAATATGCGAAAAATTTCTGACAATCCGAGCTTCCGTTTCCACACCAATATCACCACTAAACATGAATCTATGTCCGCTTATATCTGCATAAAGAACCATGGACGCCTCATTCGTATCGGCGTAATTATAGTAGTATGACGGGCTAAGCACCAAAAACGAAATCCCGCCCGGCGACTGGAACGCATCACCCGCTTGCACAAATATCATTTCAGCATCGTTATATATGGCGGCCTCTTCAAGCAGGGCAAAGATAGGATATCTCTTATCTATGCGAGTTGATAAATAAACTCGGTCAACATCCAAGGTCCAAAGAAGCTCTATTACCCCAAAGACATGGTCTCTGTGCAAATGGCTTACAAAAATCCCGTCAATATGACTTATGCCTCTATGCGCTAGATAGGGCGCTACAATTATTGCCCCCGTATTTTGCCCTACATCTCTGAATGGCCATCCGCCACCATCGACGATAAATACCTCGCCGTATCTCTCGATCACGACCGCATCACCCTGCCCCACATCAAGCTTTATCACGATTGGGGCAGTGCTCCAAGCTGAGTATATTCCAAAAGCCGTAATGTAAATTCCAAGCAAAGAACCCGCCGCTCTAAACTTAAACCCACGCGAAGCCGCACTTGCAAACAAATACCACAAGCCCGCTAAAATCCCCGCAAACACAAACGCCCATAAATAATGAGGTGTTGCTATTAATAGCCTAGCATGCGGCAAGCTTGCTGTAAAAAGACTTATCTGCTCATAAAACGTAAGCAAGAAATATATAACCCCAGAAAATATCATAGCTACCTCTACTGATACAAGCCCTACAATACCCATAATAAATCCTGGAATCAGTATAAACGAAAGCAACGGCACAACCAAAAGATTCGCAAATACCGAATATGTAATTAACTGGTTAAAGTGGTAAATCTGTACAGGCATCGTCACGATAAATATAATCAGAGAAGAAGCCAAGCCTTCTATAATGCGCAGTCTAGTCTTCTTTTGATATCCTATCCTCTCCTTGATATAGTCGCTTGTGGGGCGCATGAAAAATCCCAGCCCAAGCACCGCAGAGAATGAATATTGAAACCCTATATCAAAAATCCATCTAGGTTCATAGACAAGCATTATAAGGCCGGCTAGTGACGCCGAAGACACTAAGTCAGGCTCTCTATGAAAAAGCTTAGCAAGCACTAAAACAGCGGCCATTATAACGGCTCTGACAGTCGAGGTTGATGCTCCCGTAAATATACAATAGACGCAAAGAAACGCAATAGTAATAATTGCAGCGGCTTTTGCAGCCGTAATTTGCCTGAGTATACGCTCTACAAAAAGACCCAAAATGGAAATATGCATACCCGAAACTACCAGCACGTGGAATATTCCGCTATCTCTGTAAAGATTTCGTACATAATCACTAATACCCGACCTGTCCCCCGTCACCATGGCTGAGAGTATGCCCGCTTTTTCTTCTGGCAAAGCCGCATGATATACCGCCGTTACCCTGTCCCTCAGCTCCCTTAAAACAGAGCGTGTGTTTCTTCCCGCTTCAATCACTTGCCACGAGTCTACCCGCATAGTATAGTCGTATCTTCTTGCGCCTAAATGGTTTAGCTCGCTAAATCCGCCCGGGTTGCGTGCGGGCTGGAGCGTCCATAACGAGCCCACCACTCTTAAATAACTGCCCGCCGTTATAGGCAGCTCGCCGGGCTCTCCCCTTGGTATTACCCTTATCTGGAGCCGGTCGTAGAATATTTGCCCTCCTGAGGATATGCTATCGGTAAAAACCGTAAGAACTTGTACGCCTGACGGACTCATAATAGCATCGTGCACCACGCCCTCTATAACAACATGTCCACCACGCCTAGCAATCTCATCAATATCCATATTGGAAGGACGAATGGAGGCTATAGTAAAAATGCCCCCGGCTACGAAAAAGAGAAGGAATGCCCAAATAGCTTTGCGCTTACGCTTTATATATAATTTGAGTGAGCATAAAAAGAGCAAAAGAAAGATAACTCCAGCAATTAAAAAACCATCAGCAAGGCTTATGGATAGTATGCCTAATGCGTATAGAATAAAATAGAGGAATAATGGTCTTTTCATAATCGCACTCCACCAAATGACTGTGTCTGGAAAAAAGCTGGCTCCGCTTGTACTCATCCTAGGATAGCCGTTTGCTTCGTAAGGGCGGATTCTATATCCGCCCGTCTTAAACCCTTGTGGGCAACCGAGAGTGCAAGCCCATACGAACAACCGATTTTCGGTTTTAGCGTCGCAGACTCCAATCGTTTTTTCGGAATTTACTTCCGGAAAAATGCAAAAACTCACAAAGCCTTGTGAATTTTCCTTAAGTATAGTCAACGCAGTTGAAAATAGTCAAATCATAAGCACAGTATCTTTTTCACAAGGCTATAGTCACCGAACCTGAAAACTTTCCGATAAAACTTGTCTTTTCCCAGCAATACAGCATTGCCTCCGTCAGCACTTTTCACTCCGTGAAAAGCCGCTCAAAACTTTTGCTTACGGCAAAAGCCACGCTGTGCGTGTCCGGTTTCTTCCGGTTACTCCTGAGGGTGTCCGGCCTTCCGGGATGCTAGGCCGAGCAGTAAATGCGAAGCATTTACGACCAGGCTTGCCGGTGCCTCAGCACTTTTCGCGTTGCGAAAAGCCACCCTTCGGGTGTCCGGCCTTC
>Ga0123352_10004471_pt1 | contig 20619 bp, 9 predicted proteins | sample TergutLab28metaG_FD_89700 | JGI IMG/M metagenome (GOLD analysis project Ga0123352, IMG submission 89700) | Labiotermes labralis P1 segment gut microbial communities from Petit-Saut dam, French Guiana - Lab288 P1 | ecosystem: Host-associated > Arthropoda: Insects > Digestive system > Gut ...
ATAAATAGCATACAGACATCACAGATGCTGAGATCTCACCATCGTAACATATCCATACCAATCCTGTAAAGCAATACCACCATACTTTCGGATGTAAACCTGATGATGGCCACGTTAGGCCGAAACATGTAGTTTACTTCATCCTTTATTAAACATCTTTTTTGATATTGTTGTGTTATTGACTGATACCCACACCTATTGTTCATGCAGTAAGTGTGGGGGGACTGGATTAATGTCATTTCCTGTGTTAATAAATTGTATGTCACAGCCCTTTGTATATTGTTTTCATTTTGGTACATATGGCTCTAATCATTCATTTGTCACAACAGAAAATAAGTCAAAATTGCATTTAAAGTAATATATAACTACTGAAATTATTACATGTTCACATACTGCTGTATATAGCACTTTCACCCAACAATGTGCCATGCTCATCTGTTTCAAAACATCAATGACACCAAACAATATTCTCCTGTTCTGACATCAGTGTCAGACCTTTGTGCATTTCAGGTACGTTTTGCATCCACATTGGCAGTTAAAATCACATATGTAACAACAAAAACACAACCATGACAGACATGCAATGTAGTACTGGTATCTCTAACTTTACATAACACTAAATCTCCTGCAGCACAAGAACACAGTGCATGTGAAGCCATTATGTCCAGTTATATACAGGGAATTCATGCTGTTTGTCATCCTTCATCAATACCAGTCAGAACCACCTGTACACCAGACGACTACAGGACTCCACTGACAACTACAACCAAGCAGCCTGATGTGCAGTAGTGAGCACGTATTCAATAACACTGCTTCCTTTACTAATGATCTCATGTCACATATATTTATCTCTTTTCAGTACTTTAAATCAAGAGTCACCCTCTTCACAAACTACATTTCCTAAGACCTTCAAAAGTAATCCTTTTGAGGCAGACCTCCTTTTAATCTCTTGATATAATCCATATTATGACAACACATATAACATTTCAAGAATGAAATACTCATGGATGAATCACTGTAATTGCAATTCCTTTTCTGCCTGCAGTAGATCACATTACTATGGATCTGTACACTTAGATGATGTTCAGTACCGATTCAAATGTGCTTTTACCAATCCGTAGTCTGAAAACATGGGAGACGGGACAGTGACCGTGCAATGGGCTGCAAAACTGAGTTTCCAATCCAGAGGCTGAAGTGTTTTACTTTCTCAAAAATTTCTAGACCAGATCTGAGGCCCACCCAGTGCCCTGTGAGTAGTACCAGGGCTCTCCGAGGGGTGAAGTGGTGATGCATAAGAGTAACCACTTACCTCTATCTAGTGCCAAGGTTAAGAATGAGTGGAGATATATCTCTGCTCCCATATATGCATCCATGGCATAGACAGGGAAAAATTTATGTTCACTGTAAAAAGCAGCCACGTTATTTGCTACTGTAACACAGAAACGTTTTTACACACATGCAGAAACCTTGGATATGCCATTGACATGGCTTCTGAATCTCTCTTTTACATGCTTCCTTTCTCATATTTGAAATCCATTATTTATGATGGCCCTTTTTAAGGCCAGTGGTTTCTTGCCTTTTCCCTCCTTACTATTCCCTACGGTCTGCTTTTAGATTCATTGTTCACCCCACAACTGTTTTATTTTTATGCCTATACTTTTCATTGATTCTGCATTACATTCCTTCCTATTTGTCTTGCACACTATATTTCTCCCCTGGCATGTTCCTCTGTATAAAACCAGCGATGCCTACTGGTCTGTGCACAACCATCATCATAATCCATCTGTCCCTGTATCTACTGTTGTCCACATTTGGCTTACTTCTATACCCTAAAAGTATGGTGGTACACATGGAGGACGTTACTCTTCAACCCTATTTCATGTTTAACTCATTTAGTCATCATGTACAGATTGGATGTATATATGACATTATTTTTGATTTACTTCCTGTGTGTCTATGCACTCACAGCTTATTTTGCATGCTTTTAAAAATATGATGTATTCTTAAAAAACTTAGACTTATTTGCATGTCTCATTGGAACTTGTTTCTGTTACCTGTCAGACAAAAGCAGCATGAATTCCTCTGAAACTATCACAGCTTCCTAAAGACTAAGCAGTGTCCAAGCTTGGAAATACAGACACCAAATTTCCACCACCATGGAACTTTCAAATCTCATATGGTGGATTGTTTTCAGTAATTCCAATTGCCTTACACAATAGTCGCCATAATTATAATTCATAGTACATTACCACAGTAAAACTGAAATTTAAACATATAAAATGAGCTTTTATACACTACATGATTTTATTCAAAATATCGTGATTTGTGTACACTTATGGGCCCTTCAACTTTGTGTTTCTTTTGGGATGATCCACTTGTCATCTTATGTTTCCTTTTTTTAATTTTAAAATCTGAAATTTGTTCACTGGGTAATTGTTTCTTGTCTTGTTTCTTCTTCTTACTTTTAGGTTGTTTTATATGTTTTGATTGAATAACTTCATCCTCTTCCAACTTTATATAGTCTTGGGCTCCTATACACCAACTGTTAGAAAGCATCGTGGAATTTAATTCTTGCTTCTTATCGTTACGTTTTCCAAACACGCGTGTTTGGTTGTGTGTTGATGAATCTTGTTTACACTCTGGATCCTCCTCTTTAATGCCAGGCTCTGATTTAAATCTTTTCTGCGTGTTATGTGGTTTACCTGTTGCCCTTACAAATTCCGTTCGTAGAGTTGGTCCATAGGCTAAAACAATTTGGACTGGTTTGCTGCCAATAGGTAGTCGCTGCTTCCCTAACAGAAGTTCTGTTATTAATATTCGAAACAGCCAAGGATCTGCATTGGTTTCCTTCACCAGGATCTCACTGTCCTGTATGATTTTATCTAGTAGGCCTTCATTATCAAGAGTTTTCGATACTAGAGCTGCTAGAGCCTTTGTATTCGTTTTCCTATTATACAACTGTACCAACTGCTCCAGATTTCCGTTCTCCTCTCTGACAACACTGATAACTTTCGCTGCTGCTTTGTAGAGTCTTGGCACTCTGAATTTTGTTCCGTTGGCCATATTTATTAAGATTCCGAAAAGGAACACATTAATACACTTTAACACAACGCACGAAACCTACAGGAACGCAACTTAGTGAAGTAGTTACGTCAGCGTAGCCAACACGTGTTGAAGATATTCTTAAATAGATTGGTACGGAATACCAACTGCACTTGAATTCCGCAATGTAGTACTGCAACATCACCACTGAAGGCTGGCGGCGCTGCTCCGTAGGTGTTTGTAGATGTTTGAGACTGTGAGGGTCTTAGATCGAATAAGAATATATTTTAAGTATTCCCTTTTATCGCGACCAATGGAAGAAAATCAAATGAAACATTGCGATAAAATGAAAATTATGAACAGTAGGCAGAAATTTAATAATCGATGTTTGCTAATGTGGGAGATGAAAATACGCGGGAGTGAATGACGTAGTTAAGAGCATTCCAAGTGTCACGACGCACTACACATTAAATGATAAATATGTTTGTAGTAGACAGAAGAATGACATGTACCTATTGCCCTTCCTGCCAGTAGGCAACCAGTAGTTGCAGTTCGTTGTCTACAAGAGCGGGTGGTGCTGTGGTGTTAACTTTGTTTCAACAGAAGCGATAACTGTTCTTTAAAACCGTTGTTTTTTATGCGGGGTAATGATGTTAACAGTTCCTCGCCTTCATTGTATGTTAGTGGAGATTAAAAATAACAAATAGTGTGTGCATTCCAAATGAACTTGGATAAAACATTAAACTGTTCGGCGGTATCAAAACTCTCAGCAAAGCGGAGGAGGTCAGGAAAGTCAAACATCCAAAGACAGAATAAGCTAATAATTTACATTGTGTGTATATATCCATTCTTCAAAAATCTGTCTCAAAGCCCAGAAGAAGCTGAAAGTATAAATTTTCATACGGCTCAAGAGCTAACCGCTAAATCTTGCAGGATACACCGACGGACTGACCGTAGGGTATGCAGCGAAGCTTTCAAATCTGCATCAAACGCAGAGATATTTGCGCCACGAATGTAGGAATAGAAAATAAAGTAACGAGGTTTCAGTAAAAAAATTGTTTGGTAATTGTTCCCAACATGTTTGTTAATTCTAAATTTAGTAATATGTAAATGTACAAAGTGTTGTTAAAGCAGGTATGCAGTAGAATAATTCCATTAAGCAATGTCCTTCTAATTGTCACCCATTTATTTGAGAAATGCACCTTGTTTTGGAATTCAAGGGCTCTGTAATGTTTTAAATAATCCATTACCACACATTAAGCTGATTTGATATGGAGATAAAACCAACAAATGCATTCTGTATTCTTAAAGTCCTTTCACTGGTCTGTATACTGATACAAACCCATTACACATACTTGGACCCATTTTCTCCAAGATCCATTGTGATACTGCATAGGTCTGTTAAGTCATTAGACTTTTGGACCAAACTTTTTGTATGCATTTGAACTTTCTTTACTTGTGAGGCACACCTGCAGAATTTTGTGAATTGCAGACTCTTGCAGTTTTCTGCAGCCATTACTTCTTCCCCCTTTGAACACTGTCAATTTGTATTCAAAGTTTTGGGCATGAGGCCAAGAGTAACACCTATAGAAAGCTAGAGGTACAATAACACATTTGTGTATTTTAATGTTTTACATTTTTAGGTATAATACATGAAGGTGTGGTAGCAGACTTTTCCCCATATTTAATTTTCTCATGAATTTAATCCTTCTTTTCTCAAATAAATTTAGAATATAGTGCATGTTCATATACATAGAAGGATGAGCCAATGTGAACACAATAATGAATCTCAGGTTCAATAAAAGATGGGGAATTTTATCATTAGCTGCTCACAAGGGTTCTGTACCATATAGTTAACAGGCTTCAGATATGTGCATGTCGTAGTGAGAACTGTTCGGCACATCTGAAGCAGACTATGAACTAATTTCAGGATGTACAATAACTTGTCTTATTTATGATCCTGTAAGGTGCTCAGAAGCAATACTGTTGTACCCAATCCCTGTTGTAAAGAAAGTCTACTGTCATCTGTCACCAACTTTATATTTCATATATAAAATTTTGAAAACTTCCTTATCCATAGGTATCAAGCCCCAGGTGCATACGATGCCTTTTGGAAGTCCAGCGAAGGACCAGGAAAACAGAAACATACGGGGCCAATGTCTCGGAAGAGTACAAGAGCTGGCGTGTCAGCAGAGCAGTTTGCTGCATTGGGTTTACGAACAGCAACAGGACATAAACATGCTGCAGGCAGACAGAAACAGAACATGGAACCTAATGCACGTGTAAACATTCCAAACACTTCAGTAAAGGTACAGTCTAAAGATGACCCAGGACATGATGAACCGACCATACTTCCTTGAATTACGTACAACAGTTGCTCTTTAAGTTGCGTAAAGGCATTGTCTTTTGACAAAAACTTTCTTTTGTTGAACTACTCAAGCAAAGCAAAGGTGTGATGGTGCACGTTTTTTTTCTTTATGGAGGTAAGGTAAGAAAAAATCACATGTCAGGATAGCTGCAATTTTTATTATTAATATAATCATTCATCATTGTTATTACTTTATGTTCAAGGCAGTGTTTTAAATAACTATGTAAGTAATCATGAGACACGTGAACAGATCAATATAAAATGGAGTTTAATAAATTATATATAATGTATATGTATGTACATATAGTATTGTGGCATTTAAAATTAAACACATCAGTTCCTGACCAACCACAGTTTTGCATTCATATCCATTTTTGTTAAGTGTGGTATTTGTAGACAGTCTAATTCTTTAACAAATGAGGGACAAATCAATTATATCCAGTATAAAGAGTATTAAAAAGGTTTAAAAAGCTATGGGCACAAGAGGGGCATGCGGTGGCGCAGTTGGTCGAGGCACTGCGCTACAAGCCGGAAGGTACCGGGTTCGATTCCTGATGGGGTCATTGGAATTTTTCATCGACATAATCATTCCAGCCAAACTATGGCCCTGGGGCCGACTCGGCCTCTTAACAGAAATATTTTCCGGGGAGTAAAGGGTAAAGGGTTGATAACCTTACCACCTTCATGTGCTGAATGTCTTGAAACTGGGAGCCTAAACCTTGTGGAACTGTCAAGACCTGTACAGGGATTGCTGTACCCTCTTTTAAGGCATAAGACCTTTATGTATAGTGTAAATGGGTTGGAGTGGCAGCTGTACATCATATAAAAGATACCATCTTATCCTCCCAAATAAAGTAGTCTTCAAGGCAGTGCTCCAGTTACCATAATTTAATTGTATTTTTGCTGTACTAAACATTATTAATTTTAAATTGTATGGTAGACTTCCATTGCTACAACTTTTTAATAAACAATTCAACATCACATATAAGGATCGTCTAACCATACATGCCAAATCTATCTTATGTCTGGGCAATGCTTTCAAGGTTACTTTATTTGACAAGATAATATATTTTGTATGATATACAGTTACAACCCCCAAGTGACCAATTTTACATGTACATTATATATGAAGATCTTATTGTTATAGTTTTTTAATACCTTTTCATACTTTGTATAGTTAATATCATGAATAAATGTAACAAGATTGAGATCTCAAACTTGACTACCAGTTGCAGCTGTAAAATTCTGTATTTCTTTGCTCTCATACGCAGCCTGACAATGACTTCCTGTAAGCTGAAACGTGTAGATGTAGCTGAGTTTATGTACATATAAGTTGTGTTCAACAGATAAAATAGTTGGTTTTATTGTTTTGTGTTCATGTTCCAAACAGACATTTCGGTTCATCTTCCAGTGACACATTTTTGTATGTTACATCTAATTCTATTATGTATTTCCTTCTGTTTCATGAAGCAACATGCATCGTATGTTATGATCACTGTTAACAGCAGCCAGTGTTCTTTAGTATCCAGTTTCACATTGTGCCTTCATCTCTTGCCACCACAGCTGTTGTTTGCAAGGGACTGTTTGTACTGTAACGTCCCACAGTACTGTTCAAGCAATACAAATTAATTTTTTTTTCACTAAAATATTAATATTAAAAACTTGAAAAATCAAGAATGTGACCCGGTTTGTTGGTAGAATAATCAATATGACTTTTCTGGTGTCTTTTTAAGTCCCGACATATGATATTTTTTCCTCCAAATTCTATTCTCTTTGTATATTTCTGTAGCCTACTGAATCATTTTGAATAGTTTGAGAAAGATGGATGAGTGGAAATTGCACTGGCAACCCTATACGTCTGATGGATGAAACATCCGCTTACATATCCAGATAGAATATCTCTAATACCATACAACTGGAAAAGAGGGAAAAGCTCATAAGAGAAATTGTATTACACATGGTTTCTATTTCCTACAATTTAAAAAATATGTGTTATACAATTTAGTGAAGATTCTTCAAAATAAAATGAGCTGCTTTGGGCTGATGTCATATTGACATCACTATGGAAAACTCATGTGTAGGACAGTTGTACTCCAGCTCTGTAATGGCACAATCCAATTACTTGATCTTCCAGTTTCTGGGTGTAATGGATTTGCCCACTGGTTGCAAGAGCAGTTCTTCCTTCAACAAAGACTGTGGTCGGTGTTTATGCATCTGTCTCCCCTGAGCCCTCCTCCTCCATGATGGGCACAATAAGGTTATCCTTGGACATAAGATTGTACTTGGTGACAAAAGCTGTGAATCGTCGGCACAGATACGTTTCGTTCTGGAACAAATTTCAAACTGTATGTATACTACACAATTACAGAAATGTATTTGTATTAATTTAAACTAGTTATGCTATTTTAAAGGTAAAGGTGAAGTCCCTGCACATGCCTTAGAGGCATACAGGGAGAAAAGGAGGTGTAGCTCCACCCATTCAACACTAGGTGTAGGTAAGTGGCCAGCCTAATGCCACAACCTCTTTACCACTGCAGAAGGAGCCCCCCATACACACTCAGCAAGGAGACTGGGTGGTTCCCAGAGCCAATATGTAGAAGAGATATATTTCTTGACACTGCTGGGATTTTAACTGTGTTATCATCCAGTCCATAGTCCAAGTCACTATACTGACTGTGCTGTCCTAGCTCAAGTTCTACTGGCATAGAAACTTTTATACTATTGTGTGAATAATACTTTTGGTGGTGGCTGTGGTCATGTGATGACAATAACTGACAACCAAAAAATCATGGTCCAAATGACAAGGCAGATGAGGCCGATTTGGCATTAGTAATAGTGATCGTGTTAATGACTCTGCAGATGCCAAAGAAGAAAAAGACTGACAGAGCAAGTAAGCATGCAAAACATCAAAAAAATTATTGTACAATGAGCCTATAACCACTTCAAACTATTGATATAAAAAATGAACACAAATTATAACACTAAAATAACTGTTCTTGTAGAGATATTTCATGTGCACGAAGTATAAGCTGCTTCTTGTTCTTGCTAACAGAACATTTGTGACCATTGTTTATAGAAACTTCTTGGGTTCATCTTGGGAGCAGAATACAATGTTCATTAGGGACTGTGGTGGCACAGTGGTTAAGGTGCTGTGCTACAAATTGGAAGGTCGCTGGTTTGATCCCAGCTGGTGTCAGTGGATTTTTCATTGACATAAAGTTCTTCTGATCGCACTATGGCCCTGGGGTCAACTCAGCCTCTAACAGAAATGAGTACCAGGAGTATTTCCTGGGGGTAATGGCAGCCGGTGCGTATGGCTGACAACCTTACCACTATCCTGTGCCATTGTTATGAAATATGGGAACCTTAACTTCCTGGAACCCTCTGGGCCTGTCCAGGCCTGTAATGGGGCTGATTTACTTTTTTTTTTTTTTTTTACAATTTTCATTATTATTTAATGCAATTTAAGAATGTGTGTGTGTGTGTGTGTGCATGCAAGACAGAGATAGAGTGAGAAATTCTGTATTAGTTGCAGCATTACCTCAAATTCATCAAATGTTGTCCGATGATGAAAGTATGCATGAGAAAAGATTCGGTACACTCTACGACAAACGGATCCCAGCTTTGCCACTGAAGATTCTTTGATACTAACTCTGAAAATTAAGATAACAAAACACATTACTGTGTGTTCCATATGGTAGGGGTTCTGAAACTGAAGGCATTAGATTAGGTATATTTCACTGGAGGAGATGGTCCATAATGAACTATACATGAACTGCTCTGTGTGGTAAGAAATCTGTTGTAATCATAATGTCAGTTTCCTGAAAACCTGGAGAGTGCTGTTTTAACCCTCCTGTAATGAAACTGTGACAGTAACTCTCTCTAAACTCACACCACTTAGTGTGTAAAGGCAGATCATAAAACTGACAGGCTGGTTGTGCTGTACGTAATGTGCAAGGAAAAATTCAGAGGCACATGAATAAACTTTTCTAGTATATGCATTTAGGTTCCACAGTACAAGAAAGGTCAAGACTAAATTGCTTGGACACCCATATTTGTTGGTAGACAAGTGGGTAGGAGACTGGCACTTATGCAAAAGTCAATATGCCAATATGAGTCACAGTATCAGTGTGAAATTTGACATTCATAGGGCTGTGCATCGTAATATTATTTCTATAGTAAAACCAACTAGATGCACCAGTGTATCAAATTTATTTTATTTTGGAATGACACTCTACATGTTTCGGACGGTCTTCCTGCCCATCTTCAGAAGTTCAAGACTGTACATACAGCAACAGGCATTTGTCAAACAGCTAGCAAGCAGACAGCAGTATCTGTTTGACAAATGCCTGTTGCTGTATGTACAGTCTTGAACTCCTGATGATGGACGGAAAGACTGTCCGAAACATGTAGAGTGTCATTCTAAAATAAAATAAATTTGATACAGTGGTGCATCTTGTTGGTTTTACTACAGAAATAATATCAGTGGAAGTTCTTTCTTTAGCATATGTTGTATACACACAAATAAAGGTAAAGTGATCCCGTTACGGGCCTGGTATGGCCCAGAGGGTGGGTACAGGTATAGCTCTACTCTTCCATGACCGCGGCACTAGACGGGGGTGAGTGGTCAGCAGCATGCCCCGGCTGCACTTTACCCCCAGGAAAGACCCGGCACCCATTGTACAGGAGGCTGGGTGGGCTCCAGGGCTGGTCTGGACAGGCAGAAAATCTCGTCCCAACCGGGATTCGATCCTGGACCATCCAGCCCGTAGTCAGTCACTATACCAACTGAGCTACCCCCACATACACACAAATACTCATCTAAAATGTGCAATTATATTATCTAACTATATGTTTCAAACATTACTTGCGTGGTGTTGGTGAGGCTAGAAGTGTGAGCAGTGAAGGTAATTCTCTGATTTGTTGGCATTCTGTCTTGTTGAAATGTAACTATAGGAGCGCAGTTTTATTTCCAAAAACACATATTTTATAAGTGTCTTAGTCTCTCAGAATATGCCACTTACGTATACAAAATATGTTACCTCTTGTACAAGCTTTTTTCCAAGATCAGTACCTTCACATTTCAATGTTGGCCTTGGTGCACTGTACAGACCTTTAATTCAGCACATTCTGCCATCCTCAGTATACCACATGGCTGAGATGTATTTAAGGGTACTAAAAATTTAAAACCCTTTGGCCCTGGGCAGTAGTTGGCATTTAAACCCCAGCATTACTGATGGTTATTATGAGGTACAATGCCTAGAATCCTTGGGTTCAACCACTGATCATAAGAATGGATGGGGTCACCTGGTGGCACTATCTGTAGCAAGCACAACAGTCTGCTCACTGACTCCTTATTCAGTGGATGTAGCTGCAACTCGTGCTTTTTCTTATTTCATTTTTACAAAATGACCCAAAGGGAGCTTTCAGGAAGTGCTGGAGATCATTTATAATGAACAATATTCTGAACAAGTACCTAAATCTCTTCAACCACTGGAAGACTGCTGTAATCAGTACAATCACTTAGGTTGATATTTCTATAATAAGCTTCAATTTTAATTAAGCCATATGATTTTTAATGGGAGGAAAAAGAATTTGACTGCCATCAAATGGTGGTTATGGTACAAAGAAAGCATAAATATGCTGCGTGGACTGGGTCTGTCACAGTAATGATATCTGCATCAGTGAATGAATTCTGCATTCTACAGAGATAACTTCTTTTACATCAAATGTTCTGGTGCAAGATATACAAGCTTCTGTTCCCCTTCAGAAAATGCAGTTGTATGACAAGTCAGAAGCATCTGAAAATCACTGATGGGTAGTGGAGGATTTAACTGATCTTTAAGGGATTACATAAATTTGTGGACAGTATTCAAGTGACTTAAGATGGGGTCCACTGGGTGGTTTTTGTAAATGTGGTAACAGGAATTTCAGTTCACAAATACAGGGAATTTCTTAACTGGTTCCATAACTATCAAATTTTTAGGAAGATTCTGTCTCATGTAATTAGTTTTAACCTGCTGGGAAAATATTTATTGCTGTTTAATAGGCACGCTGCTCCATCTAATGTGTGCCGTGTGTAGTCTATTGCTGGGCATTCTTTGGGTGTTTTGTGTGCTGCACAGAGGAATATCCACTGCTCAGTGGCGGTCATCTGGGTGCACGTCTCTGGATGACACTCGCTCTGCAGTCGTACAGCCAGGCCATTCAGTTCCATACAGAATTGCCTAGAAGTGAGACATGAAGATGCAGGCACCATCAGAAATAGCTACATTTTGTGTTCTACAGAATTATATTACCAACAGCATGTTTCACATTACTATTAAATATTGCAGGAATCATCTATCATGTAGAGTTGCATTTCAGATATATTCAGATACATGAACCAAGGAGGTGAAATTAATTTAACCCAGTTTTAAAGGAACAGATGTCATGCCATGAACACCCCCCCCCACACACACACACACACACACACACAACTTTGCAAAGTAGGTTGGCTCAAGTGGCAATGTGACTTGTATTAAAGATGTTCAGAGTCTATAAGTATCCTGATTAATGGTTTTCTTCGACATGTTCTCAGTTTCTCTACACAGAGAGAATTCTTTCCATTTCCATGTACAGTCATTCATCTCATTTTATGATATAAAGTACATGACAAAACTTCATTCAATAACTTATTAACAAACCATTTTAATTAATTAATATAATCAATGACAGAGGCACATACTGGTTAGATTACTATTCTCTGTCATAGTATGGTCGTTTTCCTGAGGTTTTTCATGGTTTTCCTCAGTTCCCTGGAAAATGCCATGATAGTATCTCAGGTTTAATGAGATATTTTTAGTTCATCATTCACGATCGCCATTCAACGCTGTACAGTCTAAACTAGTGACAGAATTGGCAATTTATACCCTCCAAAGACCCCACTGACATGGGAGAATGTACACAGGTATAAAAACATACTTTAATTAGGTTTCAGGTCTGTACTGTTGAGGCAAAAAAGACAAAATGTTGTTGTCAACCAGTAAGGAAATGATGACCCATATCATCCAATACACTAACAAGCATCCAAATAATGCATTCATATTCAACCTCCCTTGTGTAAGGCGATCAAGAATATTTGCTAAGAAAGAAAGTTTTACGACAGTAGCAGTTTGCAGTTAAATATACACATTTTGGATACTGACTCCGCTACCATTATCAGTGAAATAAAAGAATATAAAATGGCCTCTGGGTTTGTTGAGCCTAACTGTAACCCCAAAAGGTACTTGTTAATCATATTAGTACTGTTAGGTCTGCTGGAAAGGTAAAATTAAAAATATAACACTGCGTGATGGTATCATATTGCATGCATGAATGGCGCAAGCAGTATACGCTCTTATACAGCTCACTTTGGTCATTCACTGTTTCTGGTCATATTATTGGTGCCAAGGAAAAAAGAACTCATTAATTCAGTCAAATGTGCACACTGTAATTAAAACTAGCATGGCTATACAAATGTATTTATTAGACATGAATTCTTTTAAAAATTCTATTAACAAAGTGTAAAAAAATGCTCACACCACATTCAACAGTGCGCTTGTACTACTAATGTTCGATTAGGTGATATAAACCTGGCAATTTAATTTCCTCTATTCCTATCCATGACTGGGAGATTCAGAGAGATGCAGCATAGGTCCTACGTGTCACCTTTCCAATCTGTGTATGGTAGGCCAGTAATTCTGTGTTGTCAGAGCCAATCAGACTATAGTCTTGAACAGTACTCGATAGATATTGCATTTGTCACTTTTTTGTTTAATTAAGAAAGGCAGGATCAACACACATTCATACTTTATCTTTCCAGTGACAGGTTTATACAACATACCCAAAATAAGTAGAGTTACAGTAGCTCAATAAGGTATTTTAATCAAAGTGAAGACAACATTCTAAAAAGTTGGGGCTTTAAAAGTTGTAACACAAGTGTCATAAATTACATGTGCCCAGATATACAGATAGGCATAACATCCATTCCAGACTCACATGGTTCATATTAAGCCTGTTAGGTGGAATCGGTAATGTGACGGGACTATGGCGTGACTTCAATGTTCAGAGATTACTGATGTTGGTACTTTGACACCATGAAGTTGGTTGTAATGACAGTACCAAGATGCTACCTCACCTCATACCAGCTGTGGGCAAAATGTTATGTGGCTTGTCATTCCTATTCTCTTTACACATTTTATTCCGGGGAATAACATGCATTAAAACCCAAAGCCTAACCTCATATGGTTATAAACTCATAATGAACGCTTCACAGTTTGACGTCCTTTGGGCGTAGTCTTAAATGTCTTTACCTCAGATGTTCGTACTTCCACACCCCTTCATCTTGTGCATCTGGAGGGGTTAATATTAGATCGATGTTCGATGGTTCGCGACGTATTTGCTGCTGAATATATTGTTGTACAGCCAGTGTACTATCCATCTCTTCAAAAGGTTCATCGGGCCAGCGACTGAAATCCTGTTACAATGTGTTAATATTAAAAAACAACAGTGGGGTTACGGCTGTATACTAAGAAAATTCGTTACAAACTGACAGAACAGCAAACCGGAACTTGCCGACAAGGAGTGGCACAATCAAACATTATTCCTTTTACTACACGCTATTTTAATCGAAGTGAGCGCAGTTTTGATTACACTATAACATGTCAAATCTATTAATAATTCACCTTTGCTTTGGTGCCTGGCCGATTTCTTCGCACAATGGTCGCACCATCAGCCATCTTCATGGTTGCCACACTCTCTGTTACATGTCCCGACATCTAGCGTCAGAGCTTAGAAATGTTCAGTGGACATACGAATAAAGATGTTGCGCACTGAGGCTATAGTGTGACGAAAACATTTCGCTCCCTGGCAGATTTATTTCTTAGTCAAAACTGTTTTACTTCGCCAATGGAAAAAGGATGAACATCATTCCGAACTTTATTTTTATAACGCACTGTAATTCCTAGTCTTTTTCGAAGGAATACAGAGATGAGCATATCACCTCTCAAGGAAGAGCGAGGGAAATTATTGACTTGGAAGCACATCAACGCTTCTTGAGGCTGAATTTCGAACTGCAGCGTTAACAGGGCAGGCGCAGCTGCAGATGATGAGTTTCAATGGAAAGACATTACTTGTATGTTCCCTACAACTGTGCGTACTGTCAAAATATCCAAATCCACGGACTGTCTCACTGCTAGGAAACCATTCGTTTGCTTTGTTCAGTTTATTGCCGGCACTGTGAGTCCAGGGCAGCAATATTTAAGTTCGTATAGTGACTTAGATGCGGGGTGAATAATCGGTTTTCTATCCATGTAAGGGGTAAGCATTTTTCTCTTCGTCGTCGCGTCCTGACGGCCCCTGGTGCTCATCCAGTCATCTGTCTAGTGGCACCAGGGGTAAAGTGTGAAGCTGACTATTCATTCCGTCTAGTTCCGGGTTTAAGAATGCGTGCAGATATACCTCCACTTCATACATTGTTATAGCGTGGTACTTAATCCTTTAAATGCCGAGTTAAATCCCATCTGCCATCTGCTGGCATAATTAGAAGCTCACCATATTCTCCACGTTGGCAGGATAAGGGTTAACTGAGTAAAAGGTAAAGTAGTCCCGTTACAGGCCCGGAGGGGCCCAGAGGGTTTCAGGAAGTTAAGGTTCCCAGATTTCGTGACAACGACACAGAATGGTGGTAGGTTATCGGCCTTGCGCACCGGCCGCCTTTACCCTCAGGAAATACTCCTGGTACTCATTTCTGTTAGGGTAGGTCCACACTTGTAACGTTACCGCGTATCGTAACGCCGTAACGTTGCAAGTGACTCACACGGTACGGAGTTACGAGCTGAACTTTCGTCCCGTGCCTCACGGCGTAACCGTATCCTGCGAGCGTTACACTGCGGGGTTCCCAGTTTGTTACGGGAGTCCGAACGATGTCTTTGCAGGTAGCAGCGGCTTCGTACATTTATATACATTACGGTTTAAAGGAAAAGAGAAAAGTGCGGCGGTGGTGGCAAAGGCAACTGTGCACAAGTAGGGAAGTGTACAGCGGCTCAAGTTTGCTGGCAGAGTTGAATTTTCAGCCGGTCAGTGGGTTATATAAGAATTTCACCAGAATGTCTCCAAGTGAATTTGAATTTTTAATTAATTTGATTGGAGAAAAAATGTCGAAAAAGGACACAGCGTTCAGGAAAGCCATTTCTGTTCAAGAAAGGTTGGCACTGACGCTGCGTTTCTTGGCAAGTGGTGATTCGTACGTTAGCCTGCAATACCTCTTCAGAATTTCCAAGCAAGCAATCAGCTGCATCGTGCCGGAAGTATGTGAAGCTCTTGTTAAAAAATTGAAGGATTTCATACAGGTAAGACAAATATTATTATTCGTGGTTTATGAAAGAAGTTTAAAATTAGATTGTAATCAGAACTTTTAATTAAACACAAATTTTACAAAAACACTTCCATTAAGAACACGTCAAATTATTCTACAAACACCTGTGTATCAATATTTTCTTCTGAACATGTCGTGGCTGGCGACATGCTTTCTGTGGGAAAACTGTGAGGCAGATTTGAGTTATTGTACTGACTGACTGGTGACGGAGAAGTGTTTCCAGAACATAAGGGAGAAGGGTTTTGAGAACAGAGGGATGAAAGAGAAGTGTGCGTATGAGGATAGATACTTTGAGGGTACATTTTAGATGGACCACTTGGGAAGTGGGCATGAGGTGGGTTAATTGGCTGGAGATGGGTGTGACGATAGCGTTCATAAAGCCCCCTATTTGCATTTAAGAATACGTTCATAATTTCAATTTGAATGACACATAGTACCGTTTCATTATAATTCCTTAATTCTGCGGCTATCATATTCCCAAAATGTTGACACTAGTCTTTCATAGTTTGGTTTGAACAAGCTGCTAATAATTCAAACGCTTTTTCAAGACGCTGATTTTCCATCTTCTTTTTCTTTCTTGGTGGCTGCGGGGGCAGGGATTCACTCGCGTTTTCAGATGATTTTCCTTCTTTGGCTTTTGATTGGTCCATATATCCACCTTCTGGCGTCTCACCTTTCAATATGTATCTAGAAAAAATAAAAAATTATTCAACAAAATTATTAACATTTTGGAATGACAAGAAATATTTTGAACAGCGTTTTGAGTTAGTCAGCAAGGAACATTATTTAAGGTTTCATTTCATTTAACTAAATTTATGTGTTTTCAGATACCAAAAACAGAACAGGAATGGCTGGTAGTGGCAAAGCAGTACCAAGCATTGTGGAATTTCCCACATGCAGTGGGGGCTATTGATGGGAAACATGTGGTGCTACAGTGTCCAAGAAATAGTGCCAGTGAATACTTTAACTACAAAAATGCCTTCAGTATTGTACTCTTCGCTTTAGTAGATGCCAATTACGACTTTGTGTTTGTCGACGTAGGATGTCAGGGAAGAATTTCTGACAGCGGTGTTTTTACGAACACTGAGCTATATAAGAAACTAGAAACAAAAACCTTATGTCTTCCTCAGCCGATTCCTTTAAACGGTAGATATAAAAGTGTTCCATACATTTTTATTGGAGATGAAGCTTTTCCTTTAAGCGAGAATCTCTTGAAAGTTTATCCGGGACAACATCCAAAGGACTCAAAAGAACGAATTTTCAATTACAGGATCTGCAGAGCCCGAAGAGTTGTAGAAAATGTATTTGGCTTCTCGTCATCAGTGTTCCGAGTGCTTCGTAAACCTATGCTTTTGGAACCAGAAAAAGCTCAACTTGTTGCAATGACTGTTGCTTGCTTACACAATTTCTTAAGAAGAAGCCCTGATTGGGCAGCAATTTATACTCCGCCAGGCACGTTTGATTATGCAGAAAACGGTCGAGTGATTGAAGGCAGCTGGAGAGCCATGAGTAATGATAATATGGCCTCTTTATTTCCTATTAGAAAGATTGCACGTAAACCACCTTCGAAGGCGAAAGACATAAGGGAGGAATTAGCAGCTTGTTTCCTGAGTGGCGGAAGAGTAGAATGGCAAAATGACTGCGCTTAAAGGGGGCACATTTTTTTAAAAACCTCGTTGCCTTGAAATTTATTTAACACTTTCACAAACACTGAAATTTGTGATGAGTTTTACTTACCGTGTTCAGTGTCTGTCGCGGTTTGGTTTTGTCCATTATAAATCCCAGGCTTTCATATGCAAAGCACGAGCTTTCATACACTTCATCTCTTGCTGCAAAGAAAAGTACGTATTAATTAGTAAACTTATTAATCAGTGAACTTATTTTTTATGGTCGTGTCATTACATGAAGCTTAGGCTTCAAAAAGAAATAAATATTTGTAAAAATCAGTGGACAAAAACGTGTTTCCTTTAAAATATGTGCTGAGACCTTCATTTACCTGATTGTTTTACACTCACACGTAATGAGTGTGCCTAACAGCTTGTAGAATGCAGTTGTTTCATGTCACGATAAAATATAGGCATTGCCAAAGTAAATAAATAGTTCATTTAGAAGTATTCACCTTTTCATGTTCCACTGCTTTTCCTCATCTTCATTTTCTTCCGTCAGAGAGACGACAATAAGTTCTCCATTTTCTTTTTGCACTCATCGACGGGTCTGTTCATTTCTTTTCCCAGTTCCTCTCATGCATCTTGCTTTCTAATTTTGTTAAAATGCATTGGGTGCTTTTGGTCCCATATTATTTCTTTTCTTTTATAAATTTCCATTAATTCTATGGCACTTTTCTGAGTCCACTCCATTTCACAATTACCAAAACGCTCAACAAACCGCACAACACTACAGATTCACACCACTCTTCAAGACAGAAGAATCAGGAGTGAAAAGAAGGGCAGAGGAGCGGACGGCGGTGTCGTGTCACGATGCACGTCCACACTTGCTCAGGCCGTAACCATATCATCCCTTTGATGTGACGGCCAAATACTGACAGTGCACCGAACAAGCCCGTAACGTGACCGCGTAACCAACATTCGATACGTTACGCGGTCACGAGTCCCGTCCACACTGTCACGATACGGTGTTACGTTACGCGGTAACGTTACAAGTGTGGACCCACCCCTAGAGGCTGAGTCGACCCCAGGGCCATAGTGCGATCGGAAGGAATTTATGTCAATGAAATATCCACTTAACTGAGCATCGGGACAAATTCAAAATTAATCCCGTGTTTGGTCGCTTCGATGTGTTATCCGATCCATTAAGAATCATGATTAGGTGGTGTTTGGTTTGCATCATCTTCGTATACACTGGACAGAGTTTCTAATCGGCGTCGCTCGGAGCGAGTTCAACCATGGTGCACTTGAAATTTCATAATTTAAATCAAATAATAAAAGAATCTACCAAGAACAAAATTATATTTCGTACAGGTCCAGTACTTTCAATCTACCTTTTCAAGCACAGACAATTAGAAACATGCTTGTAATGTTTAATACTTCAGCGTTTTGCTGCTTTGAAGCAGCGCTTATGGGGAGAGTAGCGTTGTTAAAGCATGGTGTTTGTTTAATGTTCGTTACTCGCGTTTGCTTATGAACTTGAGATGGTGTTAAGTGGTTATCATTTAGTTACTTGACTACCCGAATATCACACAAATTTATCTATAAACGACACTTGGGAGCTCCCGAATTAGATGCAGGACCGATAAATTTCGCGTCACAATACACTAACTGTTTGCTAAGATTGCTGTTGGCATTGTTATTGTCACCTTCATTATTCAGTTTAATTGATATCACTTTAAAATATTTCGTTGGATGTTCTTCGAGATTGCATAACCTCACAGTTTAACGCAGCGTCGGTAAGTATCCTAAGACAAAACACGGTGTGTTCGCCAGCGTGTTTTTTTAATATTGGGGCGATATTCATGGTTGCACTCATAGCACACCACACGCCAACGGCAACACCATGTAACGAGACTTCGTAGATTAAGATTGGAAAAGTTTTATTCTGAATGTTCACGTGTCCACTGAATCGAAACTAATTTTCAGTGCTGAACGGAACGAAGTGTGGTCTGTTTCTCTGCCACGTGCCTCCTTGAAGGCACCAGTTCACAACATACAGTTTTACTTCAGGAGCTATGTCGCAGAGTATGTGACGTACCGGTGTGTTATACAAACGTAGTACGGCCATGTCTTCTGCGTGTTCTGTAGCTGTCCATACTGGAACTTATTTCTCGAAGTCTTCTCGCACTCTTGTGTATTTGTGTTCGAACTTACACGCCACTTCTGTGGCAGCTGTATGTATTCGATGCACGTATGTGTGTGTGTGTGTGTATGTATGTGTGTGTGTGTGTGTGTGTGTGTGTGTGCGTATGTATGTATGTATGTATGTATGTATGTATGTATGTATGTATGTATGTGTGTATGTATGTATGTATGACACGAAATGCGCATAATATCTGCAGGATGGTTCGTACGCTCTCCAGTAAGCAGCGTGGAATTTAACCGTTGAGGTGGGCGCGTGTATACCAACCCGGCCGACAGGAAGTGTTATGGGATTGCAGTCGGATCGAATAGTGACCCTCCAATGGGGGCATAGAATATTGTTGCATTTTGTAAAATTACGTTTTACTACCGGCTAGCAGTTCCTAATGTACTACGGCGAAACTTGGGTTTTTACAAGGAGAGATGAAAGTACGAGTATATTGCGCTGAGATTGAAGTCTATGTCAATTATGAATTACCCTCCACGATCAAGAAGAGGTGTTGGTAGATCTGTATTGAAACGGCATCAGACTGGAAACTATCCTTGTAAAGTACAGTGTGACTGTAAATTAAATGCAGCGTTCCAAAATGGCTGTATCTCCTGAACTGAATGCCATATTGCCATCAGTCTTGCACCATTTTTGGGTAAAATTCTGAAGAACTGCACTTTGTGCACGTTAGAGCACCGCCAAAGTTTGCGGTTCCTGTTCGTGCGTGGCTTCAAAACCAGTTTACTTGTCGGTGGATTGGGCGTGGAGGACCAACAGAATGGTCTTCGCCAAGTTCCGATATTACTTCATGTGATTTATTATCTGTGGTGTTTGGTCAAACAGAAAGTCTGCCGATCATAGTCAAGAACACGTGATAAACTGGAACAACAATTAAAACGCTTTATTATCCAGCAGATGCACAAATATATAATTCGTAGATACAATTAGAATTATTATAAAATATTTAAAAATATTTAAAATTGCTCCAACATGTTTCGGATCACAAGGGATCCAT
>Ga0123352_10004472_pt1 | contig 20618 bp, 14 predicted proteins | sample TergutLab28metaG_FD_89700 | JGI IMG/M metagenome (GOLD analysis project Ga0123352, IMG submission 89700) | Labiotermes labralis P1 segment gut microbial communities from Petit-Saut dam, French Guiana - Lab288 P1 | ecosystem: Host-associated > Arthropoda: Insects > Digestive system > Gut ...
GGAGAAGTGTGTGGAGTCCCAAGGGAACTACTTTGAGGGTGATTAGGTGTCCAACGCTCCAAGTAAGCCAGTTTCTTTTTCCCGGCCAAAGGTCGGATACTTTTCTAACAGACCTCGTACATCACAATTTCCGAGATCAGACTCCTGAATAAATCATATGATCCGGAATCGTAATTTACCCTACATTTTTAAAAACTTTCCATAATGAACGTAATCAGTTGTTACTGACACACACTTGTCACAGTAAGGTGAAACAGGCCACATCAAGGTTCCGCAAATGATATTACCGAGTCAGCACAAAAAGTTACTCATTTGTATGAATGCAAATAGTATAATATATATAATAGTATATAGGATAATGCAAAATACAATGGATGAGGAAATAAGGTACATGGATAGGCTGAATAAATTGGGCGAATGGACAAAAATGAATGAATGTTTAGATGAATAAATGAGACCTGTATGTGTGATAAATTCATTAACAAATTAAATCGCAGTGTAAAATATACGTACCACGTGCTATAACCAACTAACTCCATGGAGCACAGTAACAATTGAGAACCAAATATGTACCTGCTGTAACCTTGCAAACTCGGCATTTTTTCCACACAAGGCATTTATGGGTTTAGTATTATTTTCACAGTAAACACTGTTATTTCTCTAAACATTATTAGTAAAACTCACTCGTCTTTGGTCAGAGATGAAATTTTACTCCGTAAGGAATAAACTGATTTTTACGTACAATTCATTCAAATTTTGGGCTTAAAATTTTTAATTGCTTGACGAATAGGTATGCAGGCTAATCTATTCATTGATGGATGACAGAAGGGTAAACACCTGCTCAAGAAGTAAATGGACAACTGATCGATAATTCGTGATAAGTAAATTGGTTAAAATTTTATATCATCTAATGTGTTTTTTCTTTCACAGTTCTATGAAATAACCGGTTTCAGTAAAAAATACATCATGCCTAAAATCCATTGTTTATAATCTCGACCCAACATTTTACCCGCATTAAGCTGCAGCCATTTATTCTGCAGTACAAAGAGCACGAATCAAAGAACACTTCTGAGAATCTCTCTGAACTGGGGGAAATGAATGTGGAAAGATAAGTCTGTCCTGCCACGGCGCAACCCGTCGTTCCTCTTAATTGTAAAGAGACACGTCGCTAATTTATCGACAATAATTATCTGTAAACGAGCAGAAAAAAGACAGAGACATCTAGCGACACAATCAAGAAGAACAACTCTTATCAGCACACAACAATTTTTCTGCTTTTTGAAAAGAGGAAGAGACAGCTGCCGGATCTTGAATTGGAAAAATTACGTTTAATAAAAAATGGAAGTACGAAAAAAGGAGAAAATGAAAAGATATGAAAGTGCCAAAAGTTATAACAAGTTGGAAAAACAGTAGAAGACAAACTGTTTCAAACGTTAAGAATATAAAGAGGAGAGAGAGGTTTAAAATCCATAGCACAATATTTCTCGACCAGAGCACACAAAGAAAACATGGATTTGGAGATAAAAAATGTAAAAAGAAATTACCGCAACAAAAGGTTGTTTTTAAAGCCTCCATTTACAAGGAGTATTAGTGCTGAGAATCTTGAACAATATTAAAATTGTAAACTGCTATTGCGTATAATGTTCGCTGTTTGCAGCTACTCGAAGTAAAAGTTGTTCAGCATTGCCTGATACTTTCACTGTTTTGCCAGAACTGATCAACACTTTTGAATACAGAACAATACAAACACAAAACGTGGATACTTGTGTGATCCATTTAACGTTTTAAAAACAGGTGCTTACTTCATGTACCAGCAGGTTTAACATGAATAAATTCTGCATTCTGCCCACGGAAGGACTTTGTGTGTTGTTTACGTATATCAGAATAAACTGTGATAACTTTTCTATACAGTAATAAGTAAATGGTTATTGTAACCAAGGAGAAAGTTTACTGCGCGGTACGAAATGGATCTTTAATGACTATGTTAATAAAGCCTAGAAATGTCCCTGCACTACCACAGTGTAGTGTTTAAGCATAGGGGACAATATCGGCTATTGGTTTTTATCGCCATATTTCATGTTACATACGAGTGAGATCGCTTGCAAACGTTGGTCCTTCTGATACACTTTATTTGTTGCTTCAGCAGAAGATCGAAGACTAACAATTCTTGGCTTTCTACAGCAAAAGATAAACAATACCATGAAAAAACACAAACAGAAGAAGGCTTCTTTTAATAAAACCGGCGTAAGACGAATGGAATACGCACAGCTTCATACAGAAACATTTTTTGCCATATAAATCACAGCATCTGTTTTCAAAAAGCGCACTGTGCTTTGTGTAACATCCCTCAGTAGAAATAACAGCGCTGCATCTAAATATTTACTGTACATTTTCTACTTCACTGGCATATCAGTAATGATGCTGTGCGTGGGAAACTGGTACTGGTGTAACGGAGATGTTCCGCTTCCTGAGCACTGTCGAGTAATGCCCATTTATTCCGATAGCAGGCAATCAAACATATTGTGCGGCACGTGTGCTGACTTGACTCGAGAGGGTGGTGGTGGGTTGCTGCTGTCTAGTGTTGGGCCACGGTGTGCATGCACCGAGGTGTGCCGGCAGAGCATTGTTACTCAGAGGACAATTTGGATGACAGAATGCGTATCATACACGCACACACGGACAGAAGGCCGGCCTGCCGGCCAGCCAGCTAGCTGGCTATCCGTGAAACAGACTGTAGGACGGATGGGTGGATACAAAAGGCCGGAGCAGCTCAGTCGGTATAGCGACTCGCTACGGGCAGGACGGTCCGGGGATCTAATCCCGGTGGAGGCGAGATTTTCCGCAACCGTCTAGACTGGCCCTGGGGACTACCCAGCCTCCTATACAATGGGTATCGGGTCTTTCCTGGGGGTAAAGCGGCCGGGGCGTGACGATCACCCACCCCATCTAGCGCCGAGGCTAAAGAAAGAGTATAGCTATACATCTACTTCCCCTATGGGCCTTCGTGGTCTGTTATAGGGTGAAATTTACCTTTTACTTTTACCTTTTATGGATGGATACAAAAACGGTGCATGTAGACAGATCATACATTTAACGTTTACATATGTAATTTACATATATACTAAAACATCCAAGTACTGAATAGATTAACAGGCTACATGTTGTATAAAAGTCGGCAGCTTTTGTTACCTCCTGTAGAAAGTAAATAGTAATATGTTATATATAATTATTATTATATAAAATATAAATCACTGGAAACTGAAAGATGAAGCACTAGATCGCTCTCTGTGGAGAACTCGCTGTGGAAGAGGCTATGGACCTGTCGAAGGACGGACTACGAAATACATAATTCAGAGTGCTCTCTCTTTCACTACGTATTTAGTACGAGGACTAGGCTAAGGGTCGGAAACCCGGTTCTGGGTCCCACTCTGCAATTTCTGAAATGATCGGAGTGTGTGTTTTACCCAGTAGTAAAGCAATCGGGCAGCGAAGTACACCGTGACATATCCATCTAGTATCGAAGCTGAGAATGTGTGGAGCAATATAGCCAGTCCTCCATGTGACTTAATGCTGTGCGTAGAGACAACTTTGGTATTACTTTACTGCCTTTAAGTGGCGAAGTCTCGGCAATTACCGCGACAAATCGGGCTGCTCTGGATGTCATGTGACTTGGTAATGAAATTGACGTCCTTTCTCTTCCTCTCATCTTGGTTCCACTGAAGCAATTTTCCCTCCCCGCGGGACACACTCGCTGTCTTTTCACTGCATTGATTAATAGTTAAAGTGTAGTGTTGGCCCACCCGATACCACCCTCCTACAAACGCCTCCCTTCCTCTAAGGGGAGATTTACTTGATCCGATAAAGGGAGAACTAGGGTAGTTTATACTGCACACAGGGGTGCTACCCCACAACACTGAAGAGTGTAACATTCAGAACAGACGATTCTGAAAATGGTACGCTGGGAAAATATGTTGTGGAGGGCAGCAAAAGCTGTCTTTCTCATTAACCCTTTCAGCAGCCGTCAGATTCAGCCCAAAAATTAAAAAAGAAAGTTCAGAGATATGAAACTGTTCATCATCATCATGTTCCTCAAGGGTTAGGCGTGTTTCCTCTTCCTTGATCCTCAAGATGAAGTTGGTCCCTCCATCTCTTCCTCGGTCGCACTATGTTCCTTCGTCCTTTTGGTTTATATTGCAGTGCTTGTTTTGGTAGTCTGTTTGTGTCCATCCTCTGTACGTGTAGTAGCCACTTTTTCTGGTACTGTTTTATTTCCTTTACTATGGTCTGTCCTCCCGTTTTTTACCTAATATATTGATCCTCTTCTTTATCTAGTTTTGTTATTCCAAGTAAGTGTCTAAAAAATTTCATCTGTGCTGCTTCTAAACGTTGTTCCCCTCTCTTCTTCAGTACCCAAGCTTCACTTCCATATTTCAATGCCGCTTTAGCTGTAATGTTGTGAATTCTTAACTTTGTTTCTTTGTTCATTTGTTTTCCAAAATGTCTCCGTATAGCTCCGCTTATTTTGTTATATGTTTGCAATTTATCTTCTAAATCACTTTTGTATTCTGATATGCGTTACCACAAGTATTTAAAATCTGTTACTTGTTATCTGAAACCGTTAACGTATTAAATGTTACGCAAAGTACTTGAAAAAATTGAGAATTAAAAACATTAAATTCGAGGTAGAATTCTGGCTGTCTTCTACAGTATGTGTATCTTCTTAAAATATCATGCAGCTTTATGGCTGCAATAAAGCCACTCCATCACACATACTTTACAAAGTTTAAAGGAAGTAAACATCCACGCAGAAACTTTTGCAAGGAAAGCATAAAAAACCTTACAAACCTCACTTTTGAAATCGGGTTTGATGGAATTCAATGCATGACTGTCATTCAAAAGACAGGATCAGACACTTGGACTTTCGGGTTACTACGATGTCGAAATCAAACTTAATTAACTTCGTTAATGTCTTCCAGATTAAATGGCGTCCCACAGATCGGCAGTAGCTAAAACGTGGGTGAAGGTCTGATATGTGAAATATTAGTGTTGTATAAGCAGGAAACTACTGGAGCTTGCTAGGCACATAAATATCGACCTTACGAGGAAAATTCTGCATCATGGAATTATTTCAAGAAAGCACGAGTACCGAGGAAAACCCGTTTCTCGATCCAAATGTGAGAACAAACCCCTGAGAATTCCTAATCGATCCGCTGGGGTTTGTTCTCTCCACTGGTGTGGACACCAAGAACTTTCGAAACCCCTGGGGATCGAAAACTCGAATAGCAGGATGCATATGTTAAACCGACCAAGTGGATAGTACAGTTGGTATTACCAAGTATCAGTCACAAATTGCTTCCCCCCCCACTCTTAATCTCCTGACAACGTGTTTGTTGATCCCTTGTATATACTCTCACTGACGATTGACAGGGAAAAGGACATACACACAAAGGAGGGTGTTGCCTGTGGAATGTATTTCCCTCTAACAGTTTTTGAATAAATAAACGGATTTTTAATGAAAGATATTTCGAATTCATGCCACTAGAAGCCAAATGCTGTTTATCTACTGTACTAATGTTACTCATATGGCGGCAGCGGAGACTAGTGCGGATGTGTTTGAAACTGACACAAATTAATTGTGACTGAAATTTCGCCTTGCCAGATGTATGCGGTAAATATTAACCTGCAATCACAGAATTAGTTTGTAGCAACAACTTTATATGCACTAAATGTATCCTCCACACGTTGCCAATTCTCCAACATGTTTCGCCATACCACACGTACCATCATCAGGGAGTCTTTGTAGTTGTTAACATAATACTTTCGAATGGAAAGAGCCCATATATATGTGTGAAGAGTGGCAGAATCCCAAAACCTGTAGTCCATTTGTCTTCCGTGTCTTATTCACTTGAAGTTCGAGTCGTTTCCTGAGCTTCTGGGAAAATATTCGGGAAACTACGTTTTTAATGTGTGTGTGTGTGTGTGCAGTGCAGGAGAGAACACAGTTAATTGACATAACCCAAACCCAGTTGAAGTGATGAAATAGTTACCTTTTATGGGGCTTAGTGAAATGAAACATCTCTAAAAAGACCCGGTGAATGAGAACATCCCTGTCTATGGGGCCCAGGGGATTAAGTGCTTTCCTTGCATGAAGACGGAAGCACAGCAGGCTTCCGCAACGTACAGCTTCAATTAAAAAAATTAAACGATGGACAAAGTCCAAAGAAGAAGGTTATGTCAAAAGAATTAATTTCCCCAGGCAGAAAAAATGGGAAAGTTTATGCCAATTAATTCCAGATAATTTTTAAGTGCTCCTAGTAATTCCTGATTCCAGAGGGTTTCACTAGGTTCATATCCTAATTAAGATGAAGACAGATAAAAAAATAAGAGTTTCAAGATACAGATTTAGCAAAGTACTTTGCTATAAACGAGAACCCTCTCCGGGATCTCCTTCACTTTAATTAGTAGAAACAATTTTAATGACTAGAAGACACTCTACAGGCAATAAAAAAAATTCAGTCAGCCCCCTGGTCCCGCTAATGACTGTCGAAAGGCCTCCATTTTTGCATCATTTTTCTTCTTCTGCTTCAGAAGTTTCGGTTTCCCTCGTCCGTTTATTTTGATTCACTCCCGGCTAGAAAGTTTTCTTTCCCAGGCGGCGCGAAGTGATTACAGGGGCGGGGGTGGAAGGAGGTGCATGGGGGTTGGAAGACGAATCGCACAACGCCTTGCTTTATTACCGCCTCCCAGTCTCACTTCTTTCCCTCCCACGGCAGAACTTCCGGGTTGTTGCCATGGGAACAGACTGGGATGTGGTCTCATTGTGCCCGGACCCAGCGGCGAGAAGAAAAGCATGCTTGTAATGAAGAATCCCCGTCGCAGTTCAATCAACGTCTGACATCAAGTTAGCAGTTCCCAGTGACTGTAGAACCGTCGAATTCTCTAACAATAAATTGGTTCGTGGGTGGATGTATGTTTGGTTTATCTGCGGGTTGTTTTGTGGCTGGCCTACTTGGTCGGTTGGGTAAGTTAGACATTTTACTCCACAACTGTAGTTAAATGTGGGCTGGGTAGCTCAGTCGGTATAGCGACTGACTACGGGCTGGACGGTCCGGGATCGAATCCCGGTGGGGACGAGATTTTCCGCCCGTCCAGACCGGCCCTGGGCCCACCCAGCCTCCTGTAAAATGGGTACCGGGTCTTTCCCGGGGGTAAAGTGCGGCCGGGGCGTGCTGCTGGCCCCTCACAGTGCTACGGTCATGGAAGAGTAGAGCTATACCTCTACCCACCCTCTGGGTCGCACCGGGCCTGTAACGGGAACACTTTACCTTTTACTGTATTTAAACCATTTCAAATTATAAACTTCACGGTACAGACACTTCGTTGAGAAGTGGACGGTTACGTAGGCCAACAATTCCTCGCTTGAGTGGGACTCGAAATTAAATTGTCGTATTTATAAAATTCCATCTTCTGCGAGTACCATGATTCATCTCGAACCATTCCACATCCACACACTTTACTTCCTTAAGAAACATTTGAATATTATTCTAACCTCTACGCCTAGATCAATTAAACCGGCTGTTCCCTTTAATACCACGAGGAAGACATATTGCATAAGTTTCTCTCATATCTGCCAAACATCTGAAATGCCTCCCCTCAAGTCATAATCCATAAATTAATTACAATTTCACACTCATACAAGATTCATAAGACGACGAAAAATTACGTGGTCCACCATTGAAGATTCAATAACACGTATTTTAAAAGAAGGGATTGTTGTTATTTAGATAACGTCACACGTGTCTTTAAAAAACTCTCATTACTGTGACCAGCAACTGAGAAGCAATACCATATATAAGCTACTGGCAATTTTAGTGCAATGCACGCTCGACATATAGCTTCTTAATATTTCATTGTTTTCCTTAGTCTTTAAACACCCCGCTAAGCACCACAAATAGCCAAAACTTCTCATCTACAGCTAAAATAAATACGGGTTTATTTCTTCCTGGGTAAAGAAGCAGAGGCTGACTTACTTCCAACTAGGTTCTACAGGACTCTGCCCAGTGGAGTTATTATTATTATTATTATTATTTACGGAAAATGGTCATAAGTACAGAATATTAACATGTCTGACTCAATCCAGATGTTCTCTGCTTCATGCCTAATAAGACCATGGTTGCGTGATATTGCGATTCACAGACTGCCATGAAGATGATATTGGCGTAATTAATTAACTTCAGTATTTGAACTGTCTTCGTTTAACGACTTAGCACCCAATAAAAATCCCTCCTGTCTGCATAAGAATGACACCAGAGTTACTTGTAGAATATGGACAGTGGTTTCTTACGCTGATACATGCTTACTCCATGGAGCAGAGAAGCTAACCGGTTCTCAACTAGTCAATAAATTCCCCGCATTTTATGGAAACCGAAGCCTCATTACCGCGTTTACAAGTGCCCGCCGACTGTCCCTAAGCTAAGCCAGATAAATTCAGTCCATCCCCACCCATACTCCTTCCTGAATATCCATCTTAATATTAATCTCACCTCTACGCCTGGGTCTTCCAAGTAGTCTCTTTCCCTGAGGTTTCCCCATCAAAACAATGCATGCACCTCTCCCTTCCCATACGTGCTACATGCCCCGCCCATCTCATTCTTCTCGATTTCATCACCCGAACAATACTGAGTGAGCAGTACAGATCATTAAGCTCCTCATTATGTAGTTTTCTCCTCTCCCCTGTTACCTCGTCACTCTTCGGCCCAAATATTCTCCTCACCACCCTATTCTTAAACACCTTCAGCCTACGTCCCTCCCTCAATGTGAACGACCAAGTTTCACACCCATACAAAACAACAGGAAAAATTATAGTTCTGTGTATCTTCAACATTATATTTTTGGACGGCAAAATGGAGGACAAAAGATTCTGTACAGAGTGACAGCAAGCATTCCCTGAATTAAATTTGCTCTTAATTTCTTCCTGAATAGAATTTCGATCCATTATGTTTGTTCCCAAATATTTGGACTGTTCCACCCTTTCAAAAGAGCTATTACCAGTCTTCACATTGTGACTTCGTCCTGCATTCTGATCTCGAGACATGATCATGTACTTAGCTTCATCAGAATTGACTTCTAGTCCAATCTCCTTACTAACAACTATTAAAGCTTCTGCGTTTTTTTGTTACAGTATGTACGCTTCCACCCAATATATTAGCATCATCAGCACAAATCAAAAACTGATGTGTACCATTTAATTGAAACCATTCTGCTTTAACGGAACCCTCTCAATGGTATAATCTAAAAGCAGAGATGAAAAAGAATGGCCACAAGACAGCTCCTTGACGCAAACCATTCTTAATAGAAAACATATCAGACAAATGTCTGCCTAGCCAGACTCTGTTATATGTTTAATTCAGACACACTTTTATTAGCCTTACCAATTTCATGAAGATGCGAAACTCTATGAGAATAGTACACAAGACCGCCCTCCTAACTGAATCATAGACTTTCTTGGAGTCTATAAATTGTTGATGCACTGCCTCATCTTATTCCCATCTTTTCTCCAGCATTTGACGAATGCAGAATATATGATCAGTAGTTGACCAGTTACGTAGAAATCCACATTGATGATCCCCATTCATTTCCACCGCATATGGAGTTAACTTCGACAGCAGGATGTTGGATAAAATTTTGTATGTAGTTGACAAAAGTGATATGCCTCTATAATTACTTCAATCTGTTTATCGCCCTTATAAAGAGGTACAATGATCGACTGTTTCCACTCCTCAGGCAATTCCTCCTTATTCGAAATAGAATTAATAAATTTATGGATCTAAGAGCGAATTCTTTTACTCCCTGCTTTAATTAATTATGCTGGGATTTGATCAGTACCTGTTGATTTGTGTCTTTCTGGCTTTACAATAGCCACCTCAACCTCAAAGCCACCCGGCTCAAGCACTAGTGCCTCTGCAGTATGTATTTCTTTCTGCCTAACATCATTAACCCCAAGCACATTCAGTAGCTCAGACAAATGAGTCCTCCACCTAGCGAAAATAATGTGGCAGTCTGTACCCAAATCACCCTTCTCATCTTTTACTATATTAGTCCTGGGCTGGTAACCCTTCTTAAAGTCACTGATGCCCATATACAAGTCTCTGACAATTTTCATCTTACTGTTAGTTAAAAGTTCATCAATTTTAGGTTTCAGATATTTCTTCTTTTTTTCGCGAAATGTCTACTAGCTTCACGTCTTACATTGTTCAAATTAAACACATGGCTTTGGTTTCGATCCTGTAACCAACGCAATTTAGCCTGCTTCCTTTAATGTAGAAATCGTAAACATTCTTCATGAAACCATGGTTTATGCTGCTTCACTTCATGAACACCCAGCCTCTTTAGCAGAGATTTTGACATTTTTTAATGCTTTTCCAAGCCCTATTTATGTCCTCGCTATCTCCCTATGCTGATATTTCCTGTAAAGTAAAATAATCGTTCGATAAATAACATCGAATGACGTGAGATGCAGCAAACTGAAAGTCAGAGTGCAACAACTATCACACGTTCTTCGTACCGAACATGGCGCGCATTGAAACAAGGTCCCACGACTCAACGTAGTGACCGATTCTCCTCCGATCCCTCAGACAAATTCGGGTATCATAGGCCGGGCCTAAAACAGACCACATCTTTCTGCCCCATAATTCCTAATCCGTCACCTAAAAGTAATCGTACATATCCGACGCCATATAATTCATGAACGTGCAATAGCGATATTAAATAAGCAAAGAATCTTTCTTTCCAATAAAATGTATACAGCTTTAAAACTCCACCGTAGCGTGCAGTAATACATTTAATAAAGTGTGTATTAGTGGGGGTCACGGGCACATTTGAAACAAGCTTCGTCCTTCCCCGCACAGAGCGTGGCGGCTAGGGTCAGTTGCCATGGATATCGTTCTAATTGATACTGCAGATTGATGGTTCGATCTGGTGGCCGTCCCCCCTCCCCCTTGCATTAATTGGTAGCACCGGAAACCTGCTGCAGCCATTTCGATGTCACGATTATTGATACTGCGAGCGAGCCAGACACGAGTTTCCTGAAAACACACCAGGGAAGAGGGAGACAAAATATTCGACGTTTGTAGCATTCCTTCGGTTGTTTTTGCGAACGCAACAGCGCAAATATACGGCCAGGAACTTTAGCCTATTTGGTGGCATAAATGGACGAAAGTAAGCCTGTGAAATTGCCATGCCTTCTGTGTTTATGTGCGTGTTTCAATTTAAATTTGGAACCAGTTGACATATTTTCCAAAAAATTCGATACGAATATTACGTCACCGCAGGCTACCCCAACTTCATAATTTCTGCTTTCCTACAGTCAGTCAAACAATGCGGCGAACTTGCGATTTCGAAAGGCGCAAATGAAACTAGCGTCGTGCGAAGTGTCATTTCTTTCGTGGCTGTGCAGTTGAGATCTTCGCCATTTCGCGATGTTGCGCTGCATAGATTTGTAGGTTGTTACCACTGTTTCGGAACAACGTATCGGTCCCATCTTCAAGGATTCTTCAAGATGAGAACGAATACAATGACACTATGTCCTGAAATGATGTACGGCAACAGACATCCGAAAACTTTGCAACTATTAATCTGGTAAAATTTGTGTACTGTAAAAAAATAACATGGAGACTGAGAGACTGTTTTCTTCACCCATGGTTCGATGATGGCAATTAATAGACCACTGGAGACTGGAATATGAAATTCTATAAGGAAATAGAACATAAACGCATCTACAAATAAAACAGGGAATATTTTTTTCAAGTTAACACAAAATACAATGCTAATATAAGAAAGTGTGAGGTTATGTCAACCAAATGACCTTACTCGGAAACTGTGCTGTGTATGGCGTTTTTAAAAACAAAATTAATAAAATAACAATAACCATAATAATATTAATAGGCATGTAAATATAGAAGTCTCTGCAATATGACAGGAAGCTCTGAGTTATGCTCCAAAGTCGTACACTATTGCTTCCGAAATTATTTCCGGACATAGACGTACAGTTGTATAAGCTCAGCGTTTCGCACACAGTGATTACTGTCATGCCAACTGTACAGGTCTAGTGATATGTCCTTCCTGCACTAAACTTGTGTGTGGAATTTTCACACAGCTTCATACACAGCTGTGAAGTGATTTTATTTTGAAGTGAAGTGAGTTACGATGCGGTTCTTGGGGATAAAAGTGCCATGTACATCAGGGTGATCTTATACTGAGAGCACTTGATTAAATTGTGACTATTTCATTTCGGTATATCTTGTACTGTGCTTGTTGTAACTTGTACTGTGGTTGTTTTTGAACTTATTTTGTAATGTGAAGGTGTGTGTATGTGTGGATGTTTTGGTAATACGTATACTTGTATTTACTGTGTTTTATATTGTTTGTACTGTGTTTTTTTTTTGTTTCGTTAAAGTATATTTATTTTTATTTGTTCTGTCTGTACTAGTGTAAGGACAACTGCCACCGAGTGACAACTCAACTGCAGTTAGTAATATTAATAATAATAATAATAATTTTACTTCTTTATTTACGTATCGTTTCTCACTTCCATTCTGCAATAGTGAGTTCATTACTGCAGTTTTACACAGTCGTCCGCCAGACTTGTAAATTAGGAACGCTATTTTTACCCTTGCGAATAATTCGCAATAGAAATAATGAAATATTTAATGAACAAAGATTTATCTATATATCTGAAACTTTAAAGCACTTCTCTATATACAATGTCTGGTGATATCAATCTTTCACTTCCTATACGTTGTCGATGACCTTCAGCAATTGCAATAGCAACGTTGTCAAATCAAGAGGTTTGGAAAAATGCCACATACAGCTGGTCATGGGGGGAAAAAGGGGGCGATATTAGGTATATCCCAACACGTTTAAGCGTACGCTCTTCAGAAAAATGACTTTTGATCGGAAGCTGTCCTCTACACATTTGGATGGGAATGGTAAAATCTGCTGAACATAACTGAATTCTGGGTATAAGGACGGGTTATCTAAAGCCAGTGACATCCGCCGCTATGCAGTGCTTGTGCTGTTACGACCGGAGGCCTGAGGAAGCTAACGTATTTCATTTAATTCCCATGGCTTTCGGTAGAGGCAGTACTATCAATTTTTATTGTTAGCTTTTTGTTAAAAACAAGTTTTTGAGAAGAAAGTTATGAGAACAAAGGAGACTGTCATCAATTCTGAATCAAGCTCTCTAACGTGTATCTTGAAAAGATCCGTTCAGTATTTCGGTACATTGTGATTATTTCAGGATTGGGAGCATTCCTACTCTCATTTCCAGACTTTTCACAAATATTAAACTTTAAGTCCTTATGCATAACATTGCATTGTGAATGTCCATTATCTTTAAATGCAACGTATATCCATTTTTAATATTACTATTTATTTCTAATTATCAGTATATTATAAGGGCAGCCAAACAATAAGAGATTCTGTATGCGAGATGTAAGGTTACTGCAGAGGTGCTGATGAAAATGCATGTCTTCTTGTACGTGACGCCGTGCAGATTCATAAAACGTTTCGGAAGAGATATTTGAAGGCAACAAGAGGTTCAGAAAGGTTGGTGCTTGTACACCAATCCACACGGGGTCATGTAACAGAAGGCTGTTGTTCAGAATATCGAGGAAATAAACTTGTTACTGCCGACGAAAATGACAGCAACATGTCTGTACTCACTGTGCGTCCTTTTGTCGGAGATAGAGGCGACTGCGTCGTCTCTGCGAGCGTCCTGCAGCGGGTCCTGCGTCGCCGCATTGTTACGGGGTGGAGGTGCGAACGGTGAGCTTGCGAGATCGCTAAACGCACTTGACGCAGCAAGGTAGCTACCCCGGTCCTGGAGCGCTGCCTTCGCCTTTTCGACAGACTGTTTCAGCTGTTCGAAAGTGGAGGAATTGCAGGCGAAGCGATAGGCACATCCTGCGGCCCAGTCACCCGCCGTGCCACTTAGCCCTGCACTCATACAGTCCTCGCTTTTGATGGCGGGGACTGCGGGCGGACAGGCGGCGGATACCCGCTTCAAGTCCAGAGCGCTCTGGTAGGAGCAAGAGCTCTCGTACATGCCGAGTTCCAGTGCCAGCTCCACCTGGAACAGGAGTTTTCATTAGCAAGGACATCAGAGAGTAACCACCTTCCTCTGCAGCAAAAGTTTCAATGGTAAAAAAGAGCGACATCTTCCCCTCTTTCTCCCTGTCCGTCTCCCTCCTTTAAATATGATTATATATTCATAATATTTTCATAATATTTCTTACTCATGTTTGAAGATAACAGAACATTTTGCATATGGAATTTAAAGTCCATTCATGAGACAACGGAACACCGTCAAACGCAAGGATATAAAAGGTTGTAAGACTGACATGACAAGCATGCAATTCCATTATTTCGGCTAATTTTACGTGATCTTTGGCATAACCTTTGTATTTGTTTTGGCTGCGGGACTAGACACCTACATGACAATGCAGATAACCATTTTCTGAAGGGACACACACACACACACACACACATATATATATATATATATCGTTATGATATTGTCATAACAAATACATGCTTCGTAACAATGCCATAACCAACAAGCAGTGTTCTTCAGTGCAGCTTGTTTTCAGAAAACTCAGGATTGAGAACGATAGGAAGTTAACTTAGTATAAAATAAGATAAGCGAAGATAAGCGCGTTAAAAGGAGGACCTGCGTGAACCAGGCGTAATATACTTTTTAAGAAATGTGTTATGTGGACGACCAACGACTCCTCATACCCTCTGTACGTAGTCCCGGAAAGATAAAAAGAGTGAAATATTTGAACCGAAGCGCCCGGCCACGACCCGGCGAGCTCCATTCCCCTCACTAAATCAGAGGGGGTACGCCCGATTTACCCCGCTGCCATACGACCCATGGCTGTTATTTTTCTGTGAGAGGGTGGCCGGAGAGTTCGAGGAATAGGGAAGAAGAAACGGGTATCGAGAAGACAATCGAAAATAAGTTCCGTACGTAGTGGTTGAACGTACGGACAGTAACGAAAGATATCTTTGAGGGTGTATAAAGCTGTACCTTTTGTCAGCTATATATACATATTCAGTCCCTAATTGTACGACACAAGGCTCTCCCAGAACCTGCGGCGTAAACTGGACACTATATTCTTATACCTGCTGAAACGGTACTTTCCTACTGATGGGATAAAATCTAAGTAATGCATATAATTAATGCATAATAGGACAGTGTTTGCCCACGAATCCGCAGGGACTTCCTCCATAAGTGACCACATAATTTCTATTATATAAGCAGATCGTAAGTCAGTGCCAAAATTTTAACAACGACAATGCCGAACATTTAGAAAAGTAAGAAGAAAAAACAGGAAAACTTGAGAAAATGTGAAAATTAACTTACATATCAGCATATGTTTCATTCGTTAAACTACAATCACGATTTGGGTTTTTTAATGACAATATTTTATAAAGAACTGGATTAACCTTTTTCAAAGAACGTGGTCCTATGGCTTGTATATGGTGTGTTATCATACTGTCCAGGTGACTGGTTTGTATGCGCTTTTCATCCTATTTATCACGTATCCTTATGTCGAGCTAAACAAAACGTAAGTTCAAATCACAAAATAAATGCGACAAATATTTCAAAGTACGGGAATTGTTGCAGAAATTTTCAATTTATAAATTAACAGAAGTCCTGACGTGCGGTCTACTCTCTCTTAAAAATTCCGAAATACTGTATTCTCATCCAGAGGAGACTATTCAAATCCATAACAAATAATTTATCACTGTGCAATACTTACAAACAAAAACTTATTTAAAGGCACGTTTTTATACAACAAGCGATTAAAGTTTTGTGGTGCCGTGTGTCCGTCTGTCTACGTGAATCGACCTTGTTTTCGCCGACTGAATTTGGTAAAATATGAATCACATTACGCACTTTTCAAAACATTCACTGATACTGTAAGCTGATCTCAACACATAAGATGTGGAGTACATTACTTTCAAAGTGCGTCCTTCTGCCACAGTGTACATTGCCGTAGAAAATAGTGAGAACATGGTGTTAAAAATCTGAATCAGGAACCTGAATCAGAACCCCTGGTCTGTGAATAATTCAGACTGTGTCACATCAGTATAAATCTTTCCTAAAGAAGGAACGACGTTATGGAAAATTACAACTCTGCATGCATTTAGACAATATAGGTTAGTAAGAAAGATCCAGCTACCACGGACAGAAATTTGTCACAAAGCAAGGCTGCCATCTATGGTGGAAAGAAAACTTAAAAAAAACAACTGAAATTTCGATTAATTGAAGAGTCACGACTGTATGACGAGACTTCGCACAACAAAGTAGCAGACAGACGAAGTACACATAACGTAACATTGAGGCGCGTTCAGGTAACTGCTGTTGCTGTGAAAGCACATGAACTATTACATAACCTGGGCGTGTGAGTAAAAACGTAGTCCTCCAGGGTGCAAAACGCATGCGCCATGATATACTGTCGTCTGTGGCCTGTCTGGTTTACCATATTTTTCCACATTAGTTCTTAAACGGCACGATTTTCGGAAAGAAATATATTTCACCTAAAAATGTGTTTTGATTTTCTTTACAACTTTCATCGGAAACATTTCTCATTCTACGAAGAATTCAGCGAGATATTATAAAAAATATATACAGTTTTTTTATATAAATTACCTGTCATTCTTGTCAGGTTTTAATCAAACTTGAATTATTTTGATATATTTTAGAAAAATTCTCAAGTTTCAGATTTCATAAAAATCCGTCCAGTGGGAGCCGTGACGTTCAATACGGATGACCAGAAGAACTGACGGACAGAAGTGACAAAGCTAATATTCGCCTCTCTCAATTTTGCAAACGTGCCTTGAAACGGAAAGGTCCATACAACCGTATTAATACAGTGAAAGGAATTAACAGTACCACAAAATAGACATATTCTGGCGTTTCGGGGACCCTAGTAAAGGTTGGATATGTTTTCTTGTTTAGTGACCCCCTGATATACCGAAGCGTACATGAGCGGGTAAAATTACCATTGATTAAAAGACGTAAGTGTATAAGCGGACAGGGTTTAAGTGGCTCATAAGAAAGGCGAGTGGTCGATGGTTCTAAAAACTGCATAATTAATCTACCGGTCCGAAAAAAGTCAGGAAATCTTTGACACAGAGGGTGTCTATAATATTAAATATTCATTCCTTGTGGAATACTAACACACATCACGCACCAACTACATCCCAAGCGACAGGGCGTCATATCCCAATAAAATTGAACCTTCATTCGCCCTGCTGCGAAAACATGAAATCACGATTATCATCTTCTGAAAAAGGTTCCTGTGCAAAGAAATCAGTTAAGACAACAACTTACGAGGAAGAAATGTAAAAATACATAGCTTACGTAGGGCCTGACATATATCGACATAATAGGTACTTATAACGAAACACTAAGGACCGGTAACATCTGTGTTTCCCGAAGTGTCGGGGGAGGGGGGCACACTTTTTAATATCGTTCAAAATTGTAAATATATTATAGGATGTCATAGTTATTACAGTCTGCTACTATATTTATTTGAAGAAACATTTCTTATATCTACTCTGATTTGCTCTGTACTTCACCCGGTTGAAATATTTAGAAATTTTTTAATTAAAAATTATGTGTCTTACTTCGTACACAGTTTTTAGGAATGCCCATAATCAATGTATCTTCTTAACTACATAGATGAGTAAATTTAATAATACAAGCCAAAATGCAGAACTTCCCATTCACTTCATAGTAAAATCCATATGAATAATAAAATAGTGTACACTTACCACACTTGATCATATAGGTTTATACAAATGACGTTTACTAAACTACCTCTGTTCACTCACAATTTCATCTATCGGAGAACAGAATTAGGCAAAATGTACGTATCAGTCAGACGGAGAAACTTAACGTTACCAGATCAGAGCGACGAATCAAGCAACACGTATCAAACATTCTTACAGCAAAATCTTCCATTTTCCTCAATTACCAGGTACGCAAATAGAAGCATTTTAATGCCATATTATGCTAGGTTATATGTGCCAGCCTGTCTGGCTTTACCACATTCTTTGTAATTATATTGTAAACAAAATTTTATTAACATGACGTGTTGTGTTTTGATTTACACTACAACTTCCACCTGAAACTTTCCTCGACCAAACAACAATTCAGAGCGGTATTGCCATAAATCTACGTATTTGTGTAAAGTGTCAGAATGTGACAGAGGTTAAACAAACTGAATTTTCTAGGCAGGTTTTAATAAAATTTCCCAGCATAAAACTTCATGCAAATACAATAGTCGGAGCCAAGTTTTTCAAAGTGGACAAACAGGCGGGCGGGCGGGCCGATGGACGGACAGACAGACTTAACGAAATAGCTGGTTTCGCAACGTCGTGAACACACCTAAAATTGTGAGTGACTAAACATTTCACCCTGCAGGCCAACAAGAACGGCACTGTACGTACGAAGTAGAACTACGGCGTAAACATTATTACCATGCAAAGGCAACAATATATTCCCTTTGCACTGTTGGCGTACTTATGCTGCTGTCAACAATATAATAAGTAATTATTTACAGCATTGTCATGGACACGCAACAATGCGCTCTATTTATTGTTGCCAACATACGAAAGACACTTGCGTCTTCAAGTAAAGTACCGGTTATTTTGTACGATTTTAACCAAAATCTGGCTTTTCTCGACAGATTTTTATGAGTCCCCACTACCAAATTTCATGGAAATCTATCCAGTCGGAGCCGCGCTAATACGTGCGGACCGATGGACAGCTGGATGATTGGATATGAAGCTCTTTGGGAACAAACGAACGCGCCTGAAAAATTGCGACAATAAAGTCCTGTACTCTCCAAGGCCCTCAGCATGTGATGGTGGAGATTGGTCAGCTTTACGCCTCACCAGATTTACCGCTAACAAGATGAGTATCATCAATGAACACGAAACCGTGTGTGTCACATAGCTGTTCTTTGGTGCCTCCTTTTTTTTCTTCTTTTTCCTTTATTATTCTTTTTTCCTTCTTTCTTTCTTCTTCTTCTCTTCCGTTAGCCGTTTCCCGTATATAGGCTAACGATGCATAGCTTGTACACACAGCGCATTATATCCAATCATTTCATACACCACAAACAGTCTCAAAATTTTGTAGTTCTCTTGTGTTGAAACAGAAACGGAAGCTATACTCGTACTATGATAGATTTATTTCGCTTCCCCTTTCTAAAGACTGCGTGTCTCTGTTTACGTCCGTGGTTGAAATTTGTCCCAGTCTCCCTTTTTTTATTTCTTTCCCGTCTTTTCTGTCGCTTTCGGAATAATTGAAAACCGAAGCTGCTTAGGGGTTCTGCAGGAAGGAGCGCATATGAATAACTCGCCAACACCCCACATGAGTGATGGATGCGGCAACAACGCAAAGCCTAGCGGCTTCCGTTAAAAGCACGAAAATGAACTGGGGTTTCACACAAGACTTTCGATACTGTGCAAACGTCTTTTGTAGTTCAAAGCGAAAGCGTTTGGATACGTTCTCCACAACAGCAGAAAGTGTATCTAAGCCGAATTCTTTACACCACAAACTGCTGACGATATTGGCACAGTGAATATAAGCTTGCGCTTTTACTGGACTTTTAAAAATTTAAAATGATATAGTCCCCCCCCCCGCTTCTATTTTTCAGATACATGGTTCAATCTGTCTGGTAGTCACCAGTCCGTTTACTACCAGTCACCAGTGTTACAGCTCGACAGAGAGTCTGGGCCCATCATTAGGTGATGCAGTTGGGCTGTCGGCCGCATGCACCGGCTGTTAAACCCAAAGATAAGCAGCATCCGATGTCCGGTAAATGGAAGCTTCGTTTTGTTTCCTTATTGGTCCCTACAGGTTCCCGTTCTTTATATTTTCGTCCTGTCATTTATTTCTCCCTATTGTTTCCCCTTCTCTCTCTCTCTCTCTCTCTATATATATATATATATATATGCCTTGTTTGTCAAATGTCGGTGTGCAGTGTCCAGTTATAGACTCCAGTTGAAATGTGATGGCACACGGTGACGCACGGGGGGAAGTGAAGGGGAAACTGGCGAATGAAGTGGGTAGCCAGTACCCTTCACACTACCTCGGAACACAGTGTATCCAGCATTACTACCGCTGATGTGCACACCTCGGCTGCCAGAAGTCGACTGAACTGACGCCTCCGGCTGATATAAATGGACTCATTCATTTCGCCGAAAGACGAAATCTGGTTTCTGCGCATGTGCCATCATATTTCAACTGGCCTCTACACTTCGAGGATTCTTCTAGGAACTCTGTACCCTGACTGAAAAATGTGACATATATTTAGATCTACCAGCAAATGAGGCGTCGAGTTAGCTCAGTCGAAACAGTGACTAGGCTACGAGCTGAATGACCGAGGGCACGTGATTAGATTCTAGTCAGAAGCAAAAGGTTTGTTCTCGGCTAAATAGTCAAGACCTTTCCTGCCCCCCCCCCCCCCACCCCCCTTTCCAACAAGCACCTCCTTTTTTTTTCCTACACCAAAAAACGCCCGGGGGTGAGGCTAACCCCC